>PPYF01027138.1_pt1 | contig 30642 bp, 58 predicted proteins | sample 1559871 | NCBI WGS metagenome assembly PPYF01 (sample SAMN08240021, study PRJNA423297) | Human gut metagenome, whole genome shotgun sequencing project.
GTATTTTTTTTGATGATCAATAAAAGATATTTCTTGTTTTGATACAATTAAACTAACTTTTTCATGACTAATTATTGCCTTACTTTTAGCCTGATTAATAATCATTCCTATTTGTTTTTTTACACATTCATCCGTTATATAAATTGTTTTTGTATTCATAAAAGGGAACGAAAGTACTGACAATGTTAATATAATAGATATTACTAACAACATTTCAATCAAAGTAAATCCTTTATTTTGAAACATAGGCTTCACCATCACTTATTCTTATGGCAAGTCCTGAAGGACAAATAGCTTGTTTTTCCTTTAAATAAGGATGGCTGCCAGAAGTTAATTGAGACATACTAGTTGGTAATTCTCCATGCTCGATTTCGTATCGGGCACGTTAAAACATACTTTTTTATATAATTTTATATTGTAATAGAAAAATGTGGAGAAATCGCTCTCCACATATACATTTTATTTTATATTTCTTTATACCTTTTTATACTTCTTTATTTTAAAGTTGCGGAATAATTGCGTAATCAGCTATTACTGCGGAATGTATTTTCGAGTTTTTTCTCTGAAAAGAAATCATTTATAACACCATCAAAAATATCTACTGCTTCATCATCCATTTCAGGAGTGAATGTTACATATCTATCTAAGGTTACTTGAACTGAGGCATGACCAAGTCTTCTTGATACTGCTTTGACATTTGTTCCAGCTTCTAGTGCTTTAGTTGCATAGAAGTGTCTCAATGTATGAAATCTAAATTCCTTGTTGTATGGTTTAAGCTTCTTTTGGATATTTCTTCTAACGTAGCTAGGTCGCTTTAGATAACCTTTTGAATCACTACATACATATTTACCCCCTCCAAATGTTTTACCGTAGAGAAGGGCAAATTTATCCAAATTAGACTTATACTTTTTTAACATTTCTATCAAATCATTAGAAACTTTAATATTTCTAATCGATGTAGGGGTTTTGGTTGCAATTTCATGAATACCACCAATTTCACTTATTTGCTTATTGATATCTAATGTGCGCTTTTCAAAATCAACATCATCCCATGTTAAACCAAATATTTCAGAGCATCGTGCACCAGTGTAAAGAGCAATGTAGAAAGAAATGTATTCTGGATCAGTTTCATGGAATAGGGTAGGAATTAGCCTCAAGGTATCTTCATCTGGCAATTCATAATTTAAACATTTATCTTTTTTATATTTTTTCTTCCTGATATAGAGATATGGATTATTAGCTATAAATCCTTGATCAAATGCTAAACGAAGCATTTGTCCTAAAACGATATGAACATTTTTCATAATGTATTTAGTTAGGCGTTCAGATGCTTCTGTAATAAAGTTTTGAACCACCATGACATTTACATCTTTTAAATATAAATGTCCTAAACAAGGCTTAATATGATTGTTGTATACACCTGTATATCCATGCATTGTATTTTCTTTTAATGATTTGTTTATTGCTTCATTTTTCAACCAATAATCATACAGTTCGTTTACAGTCATTTTATTTTGAAGATTCTGATAGCCCATTCGATTATACGCATCAAGCTTGATTTTTAAATTTTCTTTTGCTTCTTTTAAAGTTGGTCCATAGGCATAAATTCTTTTAGGATTCCCGTTTTCATTTTTACCAACAACTTCATTCACTTCATATGTATATTTACCATCTTTTTTCTTGATTTTTCTGGCTTTAGCCATAAATCACGTCTCCTTTCGTATAATAAAACGCCTATAGACATAAACAGGCGTAATATATTTAATTAAGTTTCAATGCTTTTTCTTTTTCAAAAGCTATAATCATTTCAGTTATATCAATCATATCTTCAGGACTGATAGTATGATCAACAGCAAATATAGAATTTTCATAGATATCTATGTATTCATCTAACAAAGTAGGGCAGTTATCGTAAATGTAATCAAGGTTTTTATCATGGTCAGTTTTCTTCATTTACAAATTCCTCCCTATCTATAATTTGAATTAATGGTACATATTAGCTATACTTATATCAAAGGTGGATGATAAAAGTATGAAAAATGTTAAATTTATAAAAGATATTTTTAAATATGCTATAAAAGCATACTTAAAATTTATTACTATGAAACCTGAATGGTATGTTTTAAGTTTGTGTTTTATTTGTATAGCATATGAATTAAAATCATTAAGTCTGTTTTTCTGGAATCTATTATTAATGGGTATAATGATGAGAAAAACTATTTCTTAGCTTTCTTGATTGAATTATTCATTTTTCTAAACCGCTTTTATATAGACATTTATTGCCTTTTTGTTTTTATTGCCAAAATAAATATCAGTAACTTTCCAGCCTGAAAGCCATTCATCGTCTCCTTTATTAACTTCATCGGTACAACTATAATGATTAGTTTGATAAGCGAATGTTGCAGTGTATCCTAGTTCTTTAATTTTTGGAAGAAGTTCGGTCAACATCTTTCCTTCATAGGAATATAATTCGTTTCTTTCATTCTTAATTATCTGTTTTTGAGCTGATTCTTTCTTTTCTTCTTCGTCTTTTTTATAAACGTAATCAATATGATCTTTTAGATTGACTTTGATTTCTTTTTCGTATTTATCAGTGGATCCTTGAGTGTATAGAGTTACGTTAGCATCTGATTGATTAGTGTCATCTCCAAACTCAATTTTTAAAGTGAATTTATCACCATCTAAATTGAATTTTTGATCATTGATAGTATAGTTATCACTTTTAGCTTGTAAAGTCATCGTACTATTGCCGTCGGTATCTAATTTACCTTTAATTTCTACTGTTCCTAATTCATCGGCTTTATATTTTTTCTTGGATAGTTGAACAACATCATCTGCTGTCTTTCCTCCACAGCCAACTAAAAGAAAACTTGTCACAAGTGATGTTATTGCAATTTTTTTAATTTTCATTTTATATTTCCTCCTAAATATTATCTTTTAACGAATACCAAACCTTTAATGGTATTCCTTTTTCTTTTACAATAAATTCAATATTTTCAATATCTTTTATATTATGTAGTTCTTCATACATCAGTAATCTAATAGCAAATTCATTTGCTTCTCTTTCTAAACGAGTTTTATAGACTCGCCTTAGAAAATTAAAACTGATGTTTTCATCATAATGCAGGACGTAGTGTCCTAACTCGTGTGCTATAAGAAAGTTTTCATACGCACAATCTAAATCACTTCTTACAAATATGTAGCCTTTAGAATCAACAATCATCAGTCTTGAATCTAAAGTTTTTGCTTTGAAATCTTGATATTGGATAGATACATCCAAGTGATCAGCAATTTCTTTTACATTTGATGTTTTAAATTCATAAAATAGAGCTTCTATTTTACTGTTTATATTCATCCATAAGCACACTCCCTTAATTAATATTATTTGTGCTTTCTAGATATAATCTTCAACATATCAGCAATATCATCTGCCATTTCCATGATTTCATCATCAGACATATTTTCTAAATCATACCCACCAAAATCGGCTACCATTTCTTGTTTTAAAATGAAGCTTAAGGCTTCTTGTGGGGTAGAGAAAGACATTTGAGAATCATCTGATTTATATTTGGCATCACTTCTACCTAATAAGTAATCAATAGTTACATTAAATATATCTGCAATCCTTTCTAAAGTTTCATAATCAGGTTGTCTATCGCCACGTTCCCACTTACTTATTGATCCATTAGATACTTCTAGCAAATTAGCAAGTTCAGTCTGATTTAATTTTTTTTGCTCTCGCAATTTTTTTAACCTCATTGCAAAGCTTATTTTGTTTGTCATTTTATTGCCTCCTATATAGACAAATTGTCTAATCTATAATTAGAGTATAATATATTTGGACAAATTGGTTAATATATTTGGACAAATTGGGCAAAAATAATTGACAAATGGACGAATTGTAGATATAATGAAATTGTAGTTGGACGATATGTCCAATATTGGAGGTGATTACTATTGCAGTTGTCAATTATAGAAGGTACTACGGTTATACACAGCAAGATTTCGCAAATCTTATAGGAAAAGATAGAAAAACGTACTGTTTAAAAGAGAAAGGTCGTATTAATTTTTCTCCTCAAGAAATGTTGTTGATTAGAGATGAATTAAGAAAATTTGATAAATCATTAACTATAGATCAAATTTTTTTTACTTCAAAAATGGACAAAATGTCCAAATCAAATTAAAACCGTTGTACGCTCTGTCTTAAAGCACAAACATATTTTAACTGATATTTAATGAAGTTTCCTAAAAAGACACTTTATTAAATGCAAGAATTTGGAGTTTAAGAAAGGAGGAATAAATTATGAAAGAAAAAACTTGGGCGCAGTATTTAGAAGAAAAAGAAGAAAGGGAATATAGACAACGCCAAGATGATAGAAAAAAAGAAGTATTGACCGCTGTTATACCAGCTTTAAATGCTTTTGGAATTACTGATGTTGATTATGTGATTGAAGAAACACGACATGTGCTAATTGTTGAAGGTGTACAAATATCATCCTGCGAATATAACAGCATACAAGCAATTATGCAAGAAGTTGCTGGATATATATTTGCTAAAAGATGGATCCCAACACACCGCAAGAAAAATGATCCTTGTATAGATAGTTGTGTAGAAAGAATTACAGAGCACTGGAAAAAGGAGGAGAAATAACAAATGGCAAGAGAATTGTATGGTCCACTGTTTTCAGTTAAAAAAGCTGCGAATTATCTAGGAATTGGAATAACTCGTACTTATAAGCTTGTTAACACAAATATTTTGAAAAGTATCAAGGATAAGAACGGTTCACTGATTGCTAAGAGTGTTCTTGATGATTACATCGAAGAACAGTACCAAAAGAACGCAAGTTCTTAAAAATTAAATAAGTAATTACTGGTCATCAAGGAGCCAATCTCAAGACTCCGATAACAAAATAGCATTGATGATTTACTAACTACAGACATAAAAAAAACTAATACCATACAAGTTTTTATTTAAGAGGTTGGTTCCTTGATGGCTAGTAATGGAAAGGAAAAGAAAATTTATGAGTAAAAATTCATTAATTATCATCTGCTGTATTTTGTTTGTTGTCATTGCAGTTTTAGTACACATGTTAAAGGAATTCAAATGGTATCAAAAATCCTACTATGAATTGGCAAATAAGATTGCCAAAGATAGAAGAGATAGAAAAATGTTGGTTCGTGCGGATAGAGAAATGATCAAGAGTGAAATAGATAAAAAATTTCTAGCAATTCTTAGAATTTCTCAAAGAGAAGATTATCCAAGAAATCGTTTTGAGTTGGGCTATGAATCAGGAAGATTTGAAGTAGAAGTTAAAAACTTATTTCTATCAGGTGGTCTTACAACACATGAGGAAAAGTTTCTTAAAAAGTGTGAATACATTGCAATGTTTGAAGTGAACGAAAAGGAGGTGTAGTTATGAAGTTATCTGGAAGAGGTCTTGCAACAACAATCATCATTGCATTAGCTGCTGGTCAGTTATGTGTAATTGGCTTAAGAAATTTCTTGGATTTTATTTTCAGATAAAAAAATAACAGCACTTAAAAAAGTACTGTTAAATCAAAAAACCAAAATAACCAATAACAATTATAACCAATCAAAGGAGAAATCGCAATGAAATTATCGAAAAAAGGTGCAGTTACTCTAGCAACAGCATTAGTAGTATTCCTTGTTACTACTGGTCTAATGCTATCAAGAGTTAAAGATTTAGAAAGTTCATATGATGAACAATCAAAGCAAATGCAATTATTGAAAGATGAATACAATTCTCTTTCAAATGAGTTATCGGCTGAAAAGTCAGAGAGAACTAAATATCAAAGATTGTATGATGAAGTTTCTATAAGAAATGAACAATTAGAAGCTGAACTTGAAAATTGAAGATGTCTTGGCCAGTTTGTTATTACATACTATTGGCCAGGAGAAGACATTTATGGTCGTTTAACTTCTACTGGTGCTATTGCTGAAGAAGGAAGAACCATAGCGGTAGATCCTACAATCATACCATATGGTTCGATTATAAAAATCAATGGAAATGAATATCTTGCGGAAGATTGCGGTGGAGTGATTAAGGGTAACAAGATAGATATCTTCGTTGACAGTCCAAAAACGCAAAAGTACACAGTAGAAATCTATATAAAAAGAGAGGAATAGAATATGACAAAAAAAGATTTAGAAGACATCATCCAAACCGCAAAAGCTGCAGGTGCAGATGTCAAGGTTGTTCAAATTGGTTCAACTGAAAAGGAAACAGATGAAAGACCAGCAATACCATTACTTAAATTAGAATTAAGCATCAAGAAAGATGGAGATGCACTTTCGGTATTAGCTGATGCTGATTGGAACATCTTAGGAAGTCTTTTCTTAGAAATGGCTCCAATCAATATTGACATTGAAAAGGTCAAAGGAATGTTTACACCGGCTAAAAATGCTTTCATGCATTGCAGTAATGAATTGGATAACTACATCCAAGAACAATTTAAAGGAGCTTTAGAGGATGAAAAAGAAAGAATTAGAAGAAAGAGTTGCTGATTTAGAGAGTTCAATCATTTGCATGGAATGTAAGGATCATCTAGACAGTGATGATTATCTTCAACTTGGTTATCTCAATCAGGAATTAGCAAGTGCTAAAAAGGATCTAGAAAATGGAAACTACGAACTATGAGGAGTTTTTTCCTAATTGTAATGTCGATTATGTGAAAGATGAAAAACATTGGCATCAATTAAGAGGAAAAGGAATTGGTGGTTCTGATGCAGGAATTGTAATGAACGTCAATAATTACAAGACTCCCTATGAATTGTGGGAGGAAAAGACAGGTGCTAAAAAGCCTGTATTTCAAACAAGTGAAGCAATCGAAAAAGGAAATGCATTGGAACCTATCCTCATTGAATTGTTCGGTGTCCTTTATAAAAACAAGTTTGAATTGATTGATACGAAAGATATTAGTTTATCAAATAAGAAATATCCATTTTTAAGAGCTAATTTAGATGGGGCAATGATTGAAGTTGCAACCAAAGAAAAATGGGGATTAGAGATAAAATCAACGACCATCCAAAATGGTGCGATGTTAAAAGAATGGGCAAACGATCACATTCCAATTACTTACTATTTCCAGGTATTGCATTACATGATAACCACTGGATTAAGGCATTTTGTCTTATATGCAATTCTTGATATTCCGTGGGCAAATAATGGTGCAGGGAAGCAAGAAACAAGAGTTGTTTATCTTCACTATGATGATTTGGTGCTAGATGCAAAATATCTATTTAAAACGGAGTTGTGGTACTGGAACTTAATCGAAACACAAACACCACCACCGTTCCTTGAAAACAGAAACAAAGAATTAAAAGAAGTCAGTTAGAAAGGAGAACCTATATGAATGAACTATTAAAAGTAAATTATGACAATGACCGCATTACATTGTCAGCAAGAGAACTTCATAAGTTTTTAGGAGTTACTGAAAGATTTGGAAATTGGTTTGAACGTATGAACCAATATGGATTTCAAGAAAGCATTGATTATTTAGGGCGTAAAGTTTTTAACACCCAAGCTCATCAAGAACTTCAAGATTATGAAATCACTCTCGACATGGCAAAAGAAATTGCAATGATCCAACGAAGTGACAAAGGAAAAGAAGTTCGCCAATACTTCTTGGAATTGGAAAGAAGATGGAACAGTCCTGAAGCTGTAATGAATAGAGCACTTGAGTATTCAAGAAAACAAGTAAAAGCTTTGATGGAAGAAAAACAAGGCTTGATTAAAGAAAATAAAGAATTGAAACCTAAAGCTCTATTTGCTGATGCAGTAAGTGCCAGCAATGAATCAATCTTGATTGGTCAGTTGGCAAAGCTTATCAGACAAAACGGATACGAGATTGGTCAAAATCGTTTATTTGAGTATCTAAGAGAGAACGGATATCTAATTAAAAAGGGTGAACGTTACAATCAGCCAACACAAAAATCAATGGATCTTGGATTGTTTGAAGTCAAAGAAAGAACAATTACTAATCCAGATGGAAGTACAAGAATTACATTGACTACTAAAGTAACAGGTAAAGGTCAAGTGTATTTCATAAATAAGTTTTTATCGTAGAAGGGAGAAGGAAAAAAATGAATGAGTTTCAATCAGGGCTACTCAATGAATTGGTAGCTGTAAAAATTACAACCAAAGAAGAATTTGAAAAAGTAATCAATTTCTTATCAATCAATAACTGCTTTCTTGTAAACGGGGAACCAGTAGTCAAATTAACATATCCAGGAAATAAAGCGTTTGTCATTTTAAAACAAGACAATGCAATCTTCTGGCAACCAGCTAATCAAGTGTTAGATGAACGCTATAGAGTTGTCAGCGTCATCGAATTCTTTAGACCAACTGAAGAAGAAAAGGTCGTTGAGGCCAAAGCTGAAGTTATTGAAGAACACGTTGACATTGATGAAAAGCACCTTTCATTAGAAGTTCAAAAAAGACCAGCAAATGAAGCGATTGTTTCAAATATTGATGAAATTGTCAAATTGATTCCAGCAATTGAAGCTAAAAAAGGTGTGGTTGTAGATGAAAAGAACTACAAAGATTTTGTTAAAGCTAAAACTGGAATGGTTCCATTATATCGTTCGTATGCTAAAAAATTAGAAAATGAAAGAAAAACAGTCAAAAAAGCATACATTGAGCCTTATCAAGAATTTGAAGCAAAGGTAAATAAAGTTGTTAAAGCTTTAAATGATACTGCAAGTGTTGTGGCTGAAAATGTAGATGTGTATGTGAAGGAACAAAAAGAAGCTCTTAGAAAAGAACGTCAAGCAGCTATTGATCAACTAAAAGAAGTATTGATTTCTAGAAAGATGATTTCAAAGGAATATGCTGATCAGTTCGTTTTTGATGAAAAATGGCTTAACGCTTCAACATCCAAAAAGAAATTTGAAGAACAAGTTGAAGCACAATTCAATGCTTTAATGGAAAAAGAAAAGAATGACAAATTAAACCTTGAAATGATTGAAAAAACAATCACCAATGCATGTCTTATCGCAAATGTTGATGAAAAACTCATTTCAAGAGAAAAATATCAAGCTCTTTTGAATACTGAGGGATTACCAAAAGTAACCGAAATGATTACTGATGAAGTAGACAACATCAAAAAGCAATCACAAGCAGTTGCTCAACAAAAAGAAGCAGAACTTCAACATCAAAAAGAAGAGTTTGAAAAGAAACAAAAAGAAGCTGAAATTCAACATCAAAAGGAGTTGGAAGAAGCCAAAAAGCAAGCTATTCATTCAGCAAAAGAAGCAGTTCAACCTAAATACACACCTATCAAGCGTGGTGATGAAACGATTGCTAACGTAAATGATAAGTATATCGTTACTGAAATCAAAGAAACAGATCCGAAATTTAAAGGCAGAGCATGGAAGAAAACGTTTGAATTTGAGGGTGATTTAGCAGCTCTTCAAATGTTGAATAGATATATGGATGTAATCAAGAGCATCAACCCAACATTCAATTTCGGTGAAGTGAAACTAACTGAAAAAGAGCTTAGTGATCCTCAAACAGGAGTGGTCAATAAATATAACGTTAAAGAAATTAATTAAAGAAAGTTACGAGGTGAAATTATGAATAAGGTTTATTTAGATAAGAATGGAAAATTATTCGTTAATGGTCATGAAATTAAGGGAGTTATGTCCGTTTCATCAGAAACAGATTATCTAGGTACACAAATAGTTTTAAAGTTTGAAGGTGATTACAAATGCGATTTTATTTCATCAGCAAAAAGGCATTCAGTATCTGAACGCCCTAAGGAATAAACTTAGCAATAAAATCTGTAAGTTCTATCAAACCGTTTTTAAATCTACTTTCCATATAAACAATAGCATTATTTGTGAGAAGAAAGTCGCCACTTACCCACTCCTTAACAAAGCCAACGGATTTTAATTCGTTTAGAATGTCGCCAACATCTTCGATATTAAAATCTAAAATATATGGTTCTCGTTGCTCAAAGTTATTTTTAAATTGTTTTGATCTGTCTAACGAATAACCTTGAGCACGCCTTTCTAGAAATGTTTTATATGTAGAACATAAGAATTTATCAGCTAATTTTGTTAGCACTACTGACACTATTTCACCTCACTTTCGAGGTAAATTATAACACTAAACAAAAGGAGAAAATAAATTATGGCAGTACAAAGCATGGTACAACAAGCAAATGAAGTAAGAGAAAATAAAGTAACAACAATCAAAACAGATACAGGAGAAATCAAGCTATCTTCTAAAATCGTAAAGGCTTATTTGGTCGCTGGAGGAGGTAATGTAAGTGATCAAGAAGTCAAACTATTCATTGCATTATGTTCAGCACAAAAATTAAATCCATTCATCAAAGAAGCACATTTAATCAAATATGGTAGTTCACCAGCAACAATGGTTGTTTCTAAAGATGTCTATCAAAAACGAGCAGATAAGCATCCTGAATATCAAGGAAAGAAAGCAGGAATTATTGTTTTAACCGCTGAAGGAAAAATTGATTATCGCGTTGGTACGTTCTATATGCCATCAAGAGAAGAGTTAGTTGGTGGATGGTGTGAAGTCTATAGAAAAGACAGAGAGCCTGAACGTGTAGAAGTATCACTTGATGAATATGTCGGTAAAAAGAAAGATGGGACAGTCAATGCTCAATGGAGTGGCAAGCCAGCGACAATGATTAGAAAAGTTGCAGTTGCTCAATGTTTAAGAGAAGCTTTTACATCAGAATTCCAAGGAATGTATGTTCCTGAAGAAATGGGTGTTGAAGATACAACAAGTAATTTTGTTGTAGAAGAAACTCCTCAAGTGCATCAAGCGATTGAAGCAACTACTGCACCAACAATGCAAGATATCATCAAAGAAGAAAAACAAGCTGAAAAAGTTCCAGTTGATGACTTTGACCCAATGTCAATGTAGGAGGTAACAAGATGCAAGAAGAATACGTTATACTTCCTCGATCATTTACAAACACGAAAGCCTATAGAGATACTTATTCTCTATGGACTTTCACTTATCTATTGTTCAATTGTGATAATGATGGGCATCTAGAATTGAACATTAGAAATCTAGACTTGCCAATCAGTGAAAATAAATTCAAAGCATCATTGAAGAAGTTATATGATGAAGGATTGATTTATGGTGATACACAAGGAAATCATAGAGAGATCTATATAAGTGATTATCAAGAAAAGTATGTAGAATAAGAGGTTTAATCAATGGCTGAAAAAGAGGTAAAGAAAGGGTACACAGGATTTTCAAACGAGCTGGTGAATGATCCTATTATTAAAAATTCAAAAGCATGGACTCTGTTTTCCTATTGCCTCTTTAAGGCTTATTTTGATGATAAGTATGGAGAGGCAGGAACCTTTACAACCACGCAAATAGAAATTGCCAATCATCTTGGATGGGGATATAAAACAGTAATTAAATTTATGAAATTCCTAAAAGATAATAAGTATATTGATTACCAAACTTCTAGTCAAAATACAGTAATAAAGGTGCTGAACTATAGAAAATGGAGAGGGTATTGATATGTAAAAATTACACAACCGTTATGTAAAAATTACACAACCGATATGTAAAAATTACACAACCGATATGTAAAAATTACACAACCGATATGTAAAAATTACACAACCGTTATGTAAAAATTACACAACCCCTTTCTATATATAAACAATATAAACAAAATAAACAAGAAAAAACAAGATAAAACAAGAGGGGTGTTGCACACACACAAGAATAACAATCCTTCGCAGCATGGATGGCAGATTGCTATATATAGTAGTGGTGAGTGTGACAGAAAGGATTTTAGAAATTTTGGAAAAAAAGGAAATTAAGAAAATTTTGAAATTTTACAAAAGTATTTATCCAAATTCCAAATTAAGTGAATCTAATCTTGATACTGTCAATACATGGTATTTGATGCTTGAAGATTTCACTTATGAACAGGTACAAAATGCTATTGTTAAATTTTTCAAACAAAAGAATAAATACATGCCTAATCTTCCTAACATTGTTGAAAACATTGAAGTTCCTGATTACACAATTAAAAAGATCCCACCCAACACAGTAATCATTCAGTTTGAGGATGAAGCTTATGGAAACTTTCCATTTAGATTTTTAAATTCACAAGATGCTAAAGAATATTCCAAAAAGTTTCAAGAATGCAATTACGATAAAGAATCAATCAAGATCTTACATGAAGAACATGTTAGAAAACGAAATGCTGGAGTTCTTACATACAGGGGAGAAGCAAAGGCAAGATTAGAACAAAAACTTCAAAATCAAAATAACAAGGGAAGTAGAAGATATGATAAACAGAGTAGTTTTAGTTGGTAGGATGACACGTGATCCTGAACTTAGAAGAACTCAAAACGGTTCAGCAGTTGCAAGTTTCACTTTAGCAATGAACCGTCCAAAGAGAAATGATGAAGAACAACAAGCTGATTATATTTCATGTGTTGTTTGGAATAAGGTCGCTGAAAACGTCGACAAGTACTGTTCCAAAGGTTCATTGGTTGGAGTTGAAGGAAGACTTCGCTCAAGATCTTATGACAACGCTCAAGGTCAACGTGTCTATGTTACTGAAGTTGTTTGTGATTCAGTTCAGTTCTTAGAAACAAAATCTAAGGACAAATATGAAGAACAACAATATCATTCACAATCAACATACAATCCAAATCAGTACCAACAACCAACACAAAATCAGCAACAAGACAGTTTCATGAATGAAAATCCATCTTTCAACATTATGGAAGATGACATTCAATTCTAGTCTAAAATAAAAAACTTAAAATTTTCGTTTCTAGCGAGTGTTTGTTTTAAAGATGATTAACTTTACCAATTATCTAAAAATATTCGTTAGGATGAAGATTTGACCGCAAAAACAATAAATCAAACAAAAAGGAGAGATGAAAATGCTAATAAAAAAGGATGAAGAACCGTTTTTCTACAAATTTCTTTCAATTGCGAAAGAAATCATCGGAAAAAACAAGACTTACACACCAGTATTTTATGGTGATGATGAAAAGCTCTATTTAGTATGTAACAACTATGCTGCAGTTTATGACTTTCAAAGTAATTTGCTTTTAGATGATGAATTAAGAGAGTTTGGAAAAATCCCTTATGAACTATCACAATTACCTAACGGAGATATGAAATTGGCGAAAGCTGAACATTTCAGCTGTCAAGAATCATATTTGATTGCAGTTAGAAATTTCTTCAAGCATGCGGGTTACATGTCGAAAAAGGTTTTTTCTGTTGATAAAGGTGATCCTTACAAGATTCCAAAAATCGTTGAAGTGACACAAAGATGGATTTCTGAAGAAGATAACAAGATTTTGGACAAGATAGGATTTCCTGATATCTATATGTTGGATGCAGAACGTGACAATGAATTTATTACATTAGCTGGTGATTGGAACCCATATTATTTGGCAGCATGTGATCAAACCGAATTAAATGGTGGACAAACAACCATTACATTGACTGTTTATTTCAACATCAAAGATGACCCTAAGAAAAGTGCTGTTGATCAACAAACAATGGAACTTGTACAACAACCTACAAACTATGATGAATTCGAAAATGAAGATGTTGAAGAAATTGAAGATGAGACAGTAGAAGATGATTATCAAGAGGAAGAGCAATTAGATGCACTTCTTGAAGATGCTGTTGTTCCAGAGGAATTAGAAGATGATTTCGACCCAATGCGAGCTTAATCTTGGAATACAAGCGAACTACAAGAAGTTTTGGTTCACTGTACCAGGAGCAATCGTTGGAAAAGGCAGACCGAGATTTACTACGCAAGGAAAATTCGTAAGAGCGTACACACCTAAAAAAACAAGGGATTACGAACAAAAAATAGCAATGTGCTATCGAAAAACTACTAGTTATCAAAGTGATAAAGCGTTGAGGGTGAAGATATTTGCTTATAGAGAAATTCCTAAGTCAACCACCAAAAAATTAAGAGGCTGGCTATTGGATAAGACATTTCTTTGTACTGTCAAACCTGATATCGACAACATCATCAAAGTAGTTTTAGATGCACTCAATAACGTAGCATATTACGACGATATCCAGGTATGTGAACTGGTTATCATTCGCGAATTTGCTGAAAATGAATGTTTAAAAATATGTCTAGAAGAAATCGGTGAAAAAAGACCGAAATAGGAGGGAAAATTATGGGATTGTTTGATTTAGTTAGAGAAGAACAAGAAGCAAAGAAAAAAGCTGAGGAATCAGCTAAAGAAGATGCAGTTGTTGAAGAAGTGGAAAAGGTTGAAGAGGCACCAAAAGAAGCTGATCAACAACCTGCTCCAGTTGCAAAAGCTGAAAAACAAGCGACTGAAGAGGTAAAACAAGCACCAAAACAAGCAACTGAAGTTGCAGAAAAACCTGCAGTTAAAAAATCAATTAAAAAGAAAGCTCCTGCTGAAAAAACTTACAAGTATCCATTTGGAGTCTACTCTGAAGGAAGATTGATTGATATTTCTTCTTATGGGTTTGTAGATGGCCAAGATTATACAGAAAAGGAAATCACGGACATCATGTTAAAGCACAGACATTATGAATTTGCAGGAACAATGGAATACAGCTATATCGAGGATGACAATGTTCTTGTTGTAACTGGAAAACAACATAGAAAAGGCTAGGTGGTTAACATGGCCAATAATTACACAAGATATAAATTTTACGTCATAGGAGTTGGTGGGACTGGTTCTCTTTTAGCAAGAGACCTTCCCAAACTTCTTTTAGGAACGTCACATAAAATGATGCTCCTAGATGGTGATACAGTCGAATCTAAAAATATCGAACGCCAAGGATACCAAGCTCAAGACGTTGGTGATAATAAGGCTTTGGCATTATCGAGAAAAATCAATTCTCTTTATCCAATAGAGTGTGAGTTCGATGATAAATATTGCACTTATGAAAGTTTATTTGCTCTTATCCAAGATGATAAGGGATATGTTCCTGTAATCATAGGATGTGTCGATAATGATGCTACAAGAATGATTTTAGAAAAAGTATTTAAGAAGCTAGATGATGTTATTTACATCGACTCAGCAAATAGTGAATACGAAGGAAATATCTATATCACAACAAAAAAGAATGGTATTCAACAAAGTAATTTGAGAAGTCAATGTTACAAATTTGATTTGGATAAGCACCCACTTGACGTTTCTTGTCAAGAACAGGCCGCCAAAGGAAATGTTCAATTTCTAGTAACCAATGCAAAAATGGCCGTATCGATATTGGAACATTGCAACGCTTTAATCATGTATCAGTTGAAAGAAGGTGTTCAACTTGTCAACAGATTTGAGACAGTTTTTTACGACTGATCATGTTCCAGATAAATTAGAACCTAACACCTATGAAAAGTTTTTCATCAACGCTTTAAGCTATACATCACCAAAAGCTATAGATGATTTAACGATTGCATTTGAAGAAGATGAATCTAATGATTTGATACAAAACTTTCAAGAAATCGACTTATTAGATGAACATGTTTTTCCAGATGTTATCGATTATGAATTTGAAGAAGTTATATTAAGTCCTTTTTTTGACAGAAACGAATTTGCAGTTGATGGTTTTGAAACATTGATTGAAGGATTATATGATGAGCAGAATGAAGCGTTTGTAAATGTAAGTTTTATTATTCCACAATCAAAAGGTGTCTTTAAAGAAATATATGCAGAAGCCAAAGAGTGGTGTGAGTACTCGGATGAAACATTATCCGAACCTAAGGTTGATTATTACAATCTAGGTACCACTGAAATACAGTTCCTGTATATCAAATTCAAAAACAAGGGAAAAGCTAGGAAATTCAGAAAGCTTTATAAAAAGAGCTATCAAATAAGAGCAATGCTATATGGTTTTGGATATCGATTTATAAATGGTCAATTTGTTAAAGGAAACGTAAGAAACATTGAAATTGAAGGATGGGAATATCCTGATTTGAATTTTGGAGTGGCAAATGAAGCTCTAGAAATCATGGCCAATGTTTCAAAAAAAGAAAGACACAATACGGAATTGTTGCAAATAATAGTCGAAAGAAAAGTAGATGATTGTGATTATAAATTTACTTCAAATGCTTTGATTTCAGCTCTTTCAAACACATTAAAGACAAAAAGCGAGGTGATCATGTAATGAGAGAAGCAATCATTCGTTTAAACAACAAAAAAGATGATGCTGAATTATGTATCAAACAAAACGAGAAGATTACATTCAAAATGCTTTCAAAAGAAGAATTGGTAAAACTTTTTAATGATTTTTTTATCAAAAATCAGCATGAGAAAGCAAATATAAAATTGTTTTCTGAAAACACGATAGGTGTCGGTATTGATTATACCGTTATAAAGCAATCTGAGCATATGCAATATGTTACTTATAATAATCATTCATACAAAATCAATTTTCCTAATGCTATTTATATTGTTCGATATGACAACAAAATCGTAAAAGGCATCCAATGTTACTGCTATAAGAAATACAAAGGTCCTGAAACTGAGTTATATGAATATGCAATGCCAAATATGTTGACAGGAAATGCAATGTGCATGGGTAGTGCCGATAAGAGGATTGTTGATGGTGATATTGAAGCTGCTTTGAATAAAATTATCGCTACACCTTACTCACATGGTAATTTTGATGGAATAAAAGGATTTTCAACAACAGTCAGCTATTTTGAATATTTAGAAGATAATCCATTTCCTTACAAACTTTTAAGAAAATTGAACAGGAAATTAAGAGATGTCAAAGTGTAATGAATTAAGAAAATTACTTTTGGAATGGGGCGAAGATAATTATTTGCCTCTCCAAGAGAAAATTAAGTATCTTGAAAACGAAAATTATCGTTTGAGAACGCAAAATCAAAGAATTCATGAAAGAAATAAAAGACTTTCAATGATCGTTAAGAAAAGAAGAGAGGAAGCAAATAATGAGAATAGACAGAGGAATTGTTCAATGTGATAGATGCAAGAGAATTTTCAAAACTAAAGAGGTTACAAATTATAAAATCTCATATCAAGCGTATGGTTTTAAAAATGATGGTGGCATGGGACTTATAACAAAGAAAGCAGAAATATGTTCTGATTGTAATATGGATTTTGATGATTTTATGCGTAATAAACCAGTAAGAGGACGTGATATCAATGACAGGTAAAGAATGGTCAAAATTATGTAAGGAACATGGTGTTGTTGTCATTGATGCAAATTACAAAGATATGACACAAGATGATGCTTTAAAGTATTTTGATTTATTAAAAACTGCAATGGATCATGCTTTTGCTAGAAAGTATGATTTGGAAACTGGCCAATATGAAGATTACACATTGCCTGAAGGGTCTACATATTACGAAGATGATATGAACAAGAAAGCTGCTTGTTGTGAATGTGGAAAGAAAATCATGTACGGAGCTTCTTATACATCAAGAATCATCTTGAATAGCAGTGGATTTGGCTATGCAGTATGTGAAGATTGTTATTACAAAAATGACATGAAAGATATCGTTAAGAAAGGATGAACAAAGATGATTAAAGTAGAAGAAATCGCTGAAAAATACAAAGGCTATGAAGCGGACGAGGAGAAGCTAAAAGAGTTTCTCACTCTGCCTAAACCTAAAACGGTTTATGAATTAAAAAAAGTTGATAAATATTATTATATTGATACTTTCGGTACTGCTTGTTCTGATATTTGGGATAATGACGAGATTGATAATGGCCGAAGAGAAATCGGCAACTGTTTCCTAACTAAAGAAGATGCTGAATTTGAAGTTGAAAGACGAAAGATTGAAGCCATCTTGTTGAAATACGGAAAAAAAGTCAAAAGTTCTCAAAATGAAGAATATTTTATTCTTTATGATTTTGTTGATAAAAAGGTTGCAATTTATCCGAGTGGAGGAGTTTGCTATCAAGGCACTATTTATTTTACATCCTATGCTTTAGCACAAAAAGCTATTAAAGAGGCTGGGAAAGACAACATCAAGAAATATATTTTGGGAGTTGATGTTGAATACGTTAAGAAAGGTTAAGGTGTAAAAAAATCTGTAGATTGCAGAAAAAACGGTACTAAGGAGGAACAACAATGAAAACAGTAAAAGAATTAGAAACTATGTTAGAAGAAGTTAGAAAAGATTTAGAAGAACTTAAAAAGAACAAAAACAGTTTTGAACCAACACCAAAAGGCTGGAAGCCTAAAAATGGAGAAAAATATTGGGTCACACATTATAATTTAAGCCCAACAGTTTTCATTTGTGATGAAAGAACAATAACTAATAATATTATTAAATACAACCGCATTTTTAAAACTGTAGAAGAATGTCAACTATATTGTGATGTTCAAAGAGCATTTATGGACGCTTCTAGGGAGTATGTTTTAAATAAATACAACTACGTTCTTCGTTATGCGCACGAAGGTGGGGAAGTATTCATAACACCCTATACTAATGTTCAACCTACAGAATTATTTTTCGACAGTGAGGAAACAGTTCAAAATCTCATTGATAAATTCGGTGAGGAAAATATCAAACGTTACTATTTAGGGGTGTATTGATATGAAAAACTTTGAAAAATATGAAAAAGAGATTAAAGAGATAGTGAATCAAAATAAGCTTATTGCGGTTGTAAATAATAAACCATGTGTTTGTGAATGTAAGTGTACTGGATGCAAATTTGATAAAAGTAAAGGCGATATGAGAGGTTGCATAGTAAAAGCTTTTGAATGGCTCTATGAAGAATATAAAGAACCTATCAAGCTATCTCGTTTAGAATTTGAATTGTTGAAATGTCTTAAAGGTGAAAAACTTGAATATCTAGCAAGGGATAAATGTAAAGTTTATGTTCATGCATATGGCCCTAAACCTCAAAAAGGAAATCTCGGTTGGTTTACGGAGACAAGAGATTGCTGTTGTATGTCTTTATTTAGTAATTGTTTTAAATTCATCAAATGGGAAGATGAAGAACCAACTAATATTAAAGAACTTTTAGAAAATTGTGAGGTAATAGATGATGAATAAAATAGAAGAATTTAATGTTGATGAATATATAGATAAAGTAACGGAAACAAAAAGGATATTTAGACAATCGCTTGAAAAATATGGCAAAGAACCCCAATGCCGACAATTAATGGAGGAGTGCGCAGAGTTAATTAAAGCAACAAATAAAATGTTACGTTATGCTGATAGACCAGCTGAACCTGAGTATTATGCCAATTTAATTGAAGAAATAGCTGATGTTGAAATCATGTTATATCAATTGAAAGTTATGTTTAACGTTAGTGATGATGAAGTTTTTAAAGTGAAAATTCAAAAAGCTAAAAGAGAGCAAGAAAGGTTGGAAAAGTTAAATGACAGCACAAGAAATGTTTGAATCAATGGGATTTAAAAAAGAAAAATTTGATTATTTTGGACTAGATAGGTTTGTTTACAAAAAGCCGATCGTGGACGAAGGAGACTACTTATATACATTTGTTGTTTTGTTTGATAAAGAAGAAAAAATAACATCTGTATATTGTGATGAGTATTCTGAAGATTATGAGTACGGTTATGATGCACCACCTGTAATTGATATGGAACTTTTAAAAGCTATCAGTCAACAATGCCGTGAATTGGGGTGGTTAGATGAATAAATATGAAGAAGCGTTTAATGTAATTGAAACAATTTTACATTTAATGTGCGGTGAAGAAAGAGAAGATAATTATAAACCATCACATGATGAAATGGTTAATTCTATGGAAGATTTTAAAGAATTAGTAGAAAGAGCAACACCTCAAAAGCTTCTCTATAATGGAGAATACGTTTCATTTTGTAACTGTCCTAATTGTAAGAAAGTCGTTCCTATACATGGTAATTATTGTCCTCGTTGCAGTCAAGCACTAGATTGGAGGGTTGAAAATGACTAAAACAAGAGAACAACTAATATCTATGTTCCAACATATGAAAACAATGCCTAATGATAATGCAATCAAACACATCAGGCATGAAGATATCGATACTACTTGTGGCTATCTTTTAGAAGATAAGCAAGAGATTGAAAAGTTAGAAAAAGCGCTTGATGAAGCGTGTAAGAGATTATCATACGAAAATGAAATAACGTGTATGCACTTAAAACAACAATACGCTTGGGCTAAAAATAAAGTGCCAAAAACCAAAGAACAAATTAAAGAGGAGTTGATGAAAAATGACAAAATTTGAATTGGATCTATTAAAAGAATTCTCTGATGATGGTTGTGGTGATGATTGTTTTGATGAAATTGGTATGCTTGTTGGCATGAGGATGAGAGGCTACTTTCAAGATGCCGAAGATGATGAAACCATTGATGAATTGATTTGGAGGTATGAAGAATGTATAAGCCACCAATAGAAATAGTAATGAAAGAAGTGTTTCAAAAGATGAATGAGGATTTTGAAAATTCAGTACTTAAAGCTGTACAAAAAGTCGACATAAATGTTGATAAAGAAGAACTCCTAAAAGCTCTAATTTATGATAGAGGACAATATGATAAAGGATATGAGGATGCGATGAATGAGGTCAAGCATCCTCAACCCCTTAAGTTTGAGGATTTAGCTCCTGGTATGTGGGTTTGGGATAATTTCTTTACAACTTTTACAAGAGTAGAAAATACATATTTATATTCTGATGATACTCTTGCCAAAGGAACTAAAATGATAACGTTTTATTGCGATACAGGTGTTCTAACTAGGGTGTTTAAAGAAAACAGATATTATCCAGTTCAAATTCCATGGGAAGGAGATAAAAAACAATGGGAACGTACTATAGAAAGTTACAAACAGTAAAGCATGCGTTGCAATACTATATCACTAGACCAAACGCTAATGAGAAAGATTTAGCAAGAGAAAAGAATTTATTAAAACAAGTTGAAGAAGAAGTGGAAATTTTCCAAGAAAGAAATCATATTCCAAAAAAAGAGGTGGAAATAAATGATTAAATATTGCCCAGATTTAACCGGGTTTGAAATAAGAGAATCGTATTTACGCGGGGGAGGAACGAATAAAACAGTTATTTTAAATCATTGTTTAAAAGATTCATGCATTGCTTATAAGAATGGTAAATGCATTAAATATAATAACAATGTAGAGATAAGACAAGAGGAGAGGGAATAAATGAAAAAAGTATTAATCATATTAGCAAGTGTATTTGTTTTAACTGGATGCTCAAAAGCATCTAGAGTTAATCATAATATTAGAGAAGATGCCAACAATTTTAAAATCACAAGAAAAGTCGTTGCTCTTAACACAAGAACAAATGATCCTTTATTTACCGTTGAGGGAAAGATTTCCCTTGATAGTGATGAAGATGGAGATTTAAACGTAACAATCAAAACTGGAAAAGGAAAGTACAAGTTGTTCTATGCTCATTTATCAAATGATGTTACATACACCTGTATTCAAACAGAAGCCAAGAAAGAAAACCCTTATGCCTATGACATTCAGTTCTTTCCAGCAAAAGAAGTTATTGAAAATGGGATTATTGATATTAAATCGAGTGAGTAGGTGATAAATAATGCAGGTTAAATCAGAAACTGAAAAGGATATAGAAAAACGCTGTGAAAATTTAAAAGAACAAAATGAATCGCTGATTAACGGGGTGGAAGCTGCAGAAAAAACAATAAACAATCTATATGGTTTGCTTCGAGAATACTGTCAGCAAAAAGAAAAACTCTTAAAACAAAATACAAAATTGTTAGCGATTTATACTGTCGTTATCATAGCTCATGTAATCACTACGATTATTGATCAATCGTATCGAAATACACTTATGTTTTATTTTCTTACAATCGTAAGTCTTGTGTATGGTATTGGTTGTGTAGTCAAAAGTCATAAAAGAAAAGGTGGTTGGAATGAATATATTGATTGAAAAACTTAATGATTGTCAGTTGACTGAACAAGAAATCAAATACGTCATTGGTCGTTTAACATGTGCAACCAACTTTGATAAAGAATTGCATTTGAAGGCAATTGAAAAGCTTGGAATACAAAGAAAGTACCTTGAAGAAGGCAATGTAGAAATAAAAGAAGATGGTGATAAATAATGTACATTAACCCATTTTGGTGTGGAGTTGCAGCAACTATCCTTGCTGAATTGGCAGGAATAATTGCTTATGCAATTTATCAAGATCATAAAAATTAATAATTATTTAGGAGGATAAGGGATGAATTTTACAGAAGAAGAAAAAGAAACAATCAAAGAAGTTAAGGATTATCTAAAAGAGCTGAGAAAAATTAATCTAGAAAAGTTTTCTTTGACTTTTGAAATAGAGGATATCCCAAGTCCTCAATCTATAAAATACAGTGATGAAATACCAGGAGGATTTTCAAAATCAAAAGGAGAACAAATTACTTCTAATATGCTACACAGAGAGCTATTAACAAAGCGTGTGGCGCTATTTAATCAAGAACTGGATAGATTTATGCCGTTACTTTATTTGCTCAATGCAGGACATAGAAACATCATTAGAACGTATGTATGTTCAAGAGGGTACAATGAAATGATTGATACATTAGAAGAGTCGTTTTGTATCAGCAAATCAACTTACAAAAGAGAGTTTCCAAAAGCGTGTTTAGAATTATCCAAATATCTTGACATGGAACACCGCCCATCAATTGAAAAATTGAATAATATCTTTTATGAAAGTATCAAGAATGAATAGGAATTTCATTCTTTTTTATTCGTCAAAATAATCTCTAAAAGTCTATATATGTCTATAAATACACCTAAATACGCTTAAGTTTAACTAACTTTACCTTAATTCATCTAAAAAATCTTCATTTTTTTCTTATTTGTGTTATATTATTTATGTAGCTTGGAAGTATCAAAATCATTGTAAAAACAACATAGCTACAATGCTTTTTGTAAGTATGGGAATAAAATAGCATGCTAAAAGAAAAAAGGAAGAACGGCAATTCTTCCTCTTTTTCTACTTCGAATACTAGCTTTAAGTAAGTATGGAATTAGTTCAACAACATTTTAGTTGCTACTAAGATTAAAAAGAGCATCACTAGGTATTCCATGAATACTTGCTCCTTTCCTTACACCAAAGCTAATATTCTTGCTTGATGTAAATAGCATGTTGCTAGTACCTCCGTAGTATATTTTGCACATCTTTGGATGTGCTTTTTTATTTTATCACATTTTGTTTTAAAATGTCTATTTGGGAGTGGTGCAGAAAAGCGAATAAAAGCAGTGTTTCGAATCTCTAGAAATAGTATCAAAAGCCATAAATAAGAACATTTTTATCACAAGTGATAATTTTTTATTAAAAGTGGACCCATTTTGGACCCAAAGTGAGCCCTAAATGGACCCAAAGTGGACCTAGAATGAACCCTTATTTCCATGTTATTATGCTATTGTGGTTTTTAAAGAAATGAAACAATCCCATTTAATTTAAAATCACAGTTCAGACATATAGGTTAAACCCCTTGAAAAAAGTTCCTTATGGGAGCTTTTTTCTTTTGTAAAAAAACAACGATGCAGTTTTAACTGCTATTTCTATAAATAAAAAAATGGAGGTGGTGACATGATTTGGAAAAACACGAGTTAGCATTCGAAGACTATAAAAACGGCATGAAGCAAAAAGAAATTGCTAAAAAATATGGTACGACAATCAACACTGTCAAGTCATGGTCACGCCGTTATGAATGGTCAAAAAAGAAGAAAAAGGGTGCACCCCAAAATAAAAGTGTGCACACCAAAAAAGAATGCAAAAAAATAGCTGAAGAAATAGTAGAAACAAGTGAGCTGGATGAAGAACATCAGCTCTTTTGTATTTATTATTTGAAGTATCACAATAAAGTCAAAGCATATCAAAAAGTAAAGCCAAATACTCCATACAACAGTGCTTGTGTGATGGCTTCAAGGTGGTCTAAACAGCCGGCAGTAATAGAAGAAATAAATCGTTTAAAAAAAGAATTGTATGAAGATGCTCTTCTTGATCCACAAGATATTGTTCAAAAATATATTGATATTGCCTTTGCTGATTTGAATGATTATTTGGAATATGGCCGAGAGGAAGTACCAGTAATTATCAAAAATCCTGATACAGGCGAGGATGAAGTTCTAAAGCAAACTGTCAATATGGTTAAATTCAAAGAATCAGCCTTTGCTGATGGAACTATTCTAAGTGAAGTCAAGCAGGGTCGAAATGGAGCGAGTATCAAATTGGCGGATAGAATGAAAGCATTGGATTGGTTATCAAAACACATGAATATCACTACTGAAGAACAAAAACTCAAAATTGAAGTATTGAAAAAGCAATTGAATACGAATGATCAAGAAGATGATGGAGTTGAAATCATAAATGATGCACCAATTTAAGAAAAAACAGGTTCGTATTTCAGATATTGTCATTCCAAAGTTCTTGACTTGCTTCAATGATATTTCACATGTTCATAAAATTATGGATAGTGGTCGTGCTGGAACAAAATCAAGTTATGCTGCTATTCATGGGATTTATAAGATTGTAAGTGAAGATGAATGTTCGGTAATTGTTATGAGAAAGTTCCACAATAAGCTTTCTAAGACAGTCTACAATGAATTTAAACGAGCAATCAAACGTTTAGGATTGAAGAAAAAACAATTCAAGATAACAAAGAATCCAATGAAAATTACATATCTTAAAAATGGCAATTCGGTTTATTTTACAGGAAACGATTCTATTGATGATACAAAAGGGATCATTGATGAAGAAAAGCCTATCAAACTTGTTATTTTAGATGAGCTGACCGAGTTTTTTGAACGTGGCCAAGGAGAAGATGAAATATCCAACATAGAAGCGACATTCGTACGTGGTAATGATGATGAATTCTGTATGGAGTATTATTTCAACCCTCCTAAAAATCCTAACGCATCCATTTTTAAATGGGTCAAAAAGATGGAAAAACGTAGTGACTGCATTCATATCCATGTTGATTATAGAGATGTTCCAGAAAAGTGGCTTGGTAAAAAGCTTATTCAATCAGCAATGGAAATGAAAAAAGTCGATGAAAGAATGTACAACTGGATTTGGCTGGGGATATCAATCGGACTGGATGAAATCATTTATTATATGTTCGATAAAGATAAACATGTTTTGGACAGAAATCTTACAAATGATGAAATAAATGGAATTACAAGGATTGATGCATCTTGCGACTATGGTCAAATGAATGCAACAGTATTTGAGTTTTGGGGACTCAACCCCACACAGAAAACTGTTTTTGGACTTGATGAATTCTATCATTCAGGGCGTGAAAGTGGTAAACAGCTGACACCTAGCGAGTATGCTTTTAAATTCAAGAAGATGTGTGAAAAAATCAAGGAAGAATTTGGTCAGTATCCACAAAGTCTTTATATTGATCCAAGTGCAAGAGGGCTTGCTGAAGAAATCAAAAGAGCTTGTCCTTTCATTAAAATAAGAGGTGCTCAAAATGATGTCAAATTAGGGATTTCAAGAGTCCAAAAAGCAATAGCATTTCAAAAAGTACTGTTCAGTGCACGTCAGGAAATGCTTTTGAATGAAATCGTTATTTACAGCTATGATAAAAAAAGCATTGAAAGTGGTGTTGAAAAACCAGTAAAAGATGATGATCACTGCATGGATGCATTGAGATATTACATCATGGGCATTTGGAAATACATTAAAAGATATCTTCCTGATGTCGAGAAGAATGAAGGTGGTGAGGATGATTAGTGTTTACAGCAATTAAGAAATTTCTAGAAAGGATTAAGAACAGAATGTTTGCAACAAAAGATATAAATAAATTTTTCGATATCGATATTGCAATGTCGAACGATATGGTCGATTCAATTGATTTATGGAATAAGATTTTAGAAAACAAACAGCCTTGGCTTAGCAAAGAAAAAGGTGTTAAATCATTGGCATTGGCTCAAGGAATTGGTGAAGAGCTTTCTAAAACATCAACAAGAGAATTGATATCAAAAGTTATATCGAATGATTTTGTCAATCAGGAATATCAAGAGTTTATTAAGGATATGAATGAAAATCTTCAATGGGCTTTAGGTGAAGGTGGCGTTGTTTTCAAACCATATGTAAGTGACAATCAAATATTTGTTGATGTTGTACATGCTGATAAGTTTTTTCCTGTTACATTTAACGGAAGAAAGAAAATTACTGCAGGTATTTTTGTAGAACAAATTTTCAAAGGCAAAAACGTATATACTCGATTAGAATATCAAAAGTATGAAAATGGAGTAAATACATTTGAAAACTATGCTTTTATGAAAAGAGATTATTCTCAAGGAAATTATAGCTTTTGTACTGATTTTGGCAATCAAATTCCATTGGATACTATTCCAGAGTGGAAAGATTTAGAGGAACATTTTGAGATTGGTGGCGTTGACAGGCCACTTTTTTCTTACTTCAAAACACCTGTCATCAATACGATTGATAAGATGTCTCCTCTTGGGGTTCCTTGCTATGTCAAAGCAATTAATTTGATTAGAGATGCAGAAGAACAATACAGCAGATACATTTGGGAATTTATTGGCGGTGAAATGGCTGTTGAAGCCTCTGGAGATGCATTTGAAATTGATCCACACACCCATCAACCAAAACTTCCTGAAGGAAAGAAAAGATTGTTCAGAACATACGATATCGATAATCCATCAGGACAAGCAACAAACATCAATGATTTAATCAAAGTACATGCTCCTCAATTAAGAGATGCCAATTATGCTGCAGGATTTAATGATATTCTAAAGAGAATTGAATTTGAATGTGGTTTATCATATGGAGATTTAAGTGATCCACAACAAGTCGATAAAACTGCGGAAGAAATCAAGTCATCCAAACAAAGAAAATATGATACTGTTTCAGCTATTCAAGACAGTTTGAATACTGTACTTGAAGATATAGCATATGCAATGAATGTTTATGCTATCGGAATGGGCAAATCAAAGTCTATGGAATGTGTTGTTGAAACTGATTGGGGAGACAGTATCTTGACCGATACTGAAAAACAAAGAAATATCGACCTTCAAGAAGTCAATGCTGGTTTGATGCCTGAATGGAAGTACAAAGTCAAATGGCAAGGTATGAGTGAAGAAGAAGCAAAAAGAGAAGTTGCAGAAAATTCTGATGAAGGCATTGAATATGATGATGAAGATGACGATGCAGAAGAGGATGTAAATGTTAACTGATAAATTTTTAGAAGAGTCGGGTGATGATGTCTCAAATGACTTCAGCACATTGGAAACTCTTCTTTTAATTTGGATGGGTTTGTGTTTAAGAAACCTTGCATTTTTAGAAGATATCGAAGAAGAGTATCCAAAATGGAAAAATAAAGCCTGTAGAGAGTTTTTTGAATATTCGGGTACCGAATTTCAAAAGGTAAAGAAATCGTCTCAAAACAAAGTAAAATCGGCTATCAAGAATGGAATAGCAATGACAGTCAGCAATATTTTTTCGAGATTGAAAGATACTGATGCTCAAACTTCAAAAAAAGACATGTTGAACAGGTCAAACAAGAATTTGAACAAAGGTATCAAGGATACTCAAGGTGAAATCAAAAATCTTTGCAACATTTCAAGAAAGTGCACCAACAAGCAGTTTATAAAGGCATGTGATGAAGCATATTCTAAAATCGTTGCAGGAAACAATGCCGACAAGGCCATTGAATCATCAATCAGAAAGCTTTCTCAAAAAGGTATCGAAGTAGTTGGTTATACTGATCATACAATTTCAATGGATGCTGCAGTTAAAAGAGCAGTTACAAGTGGTGTCAATCAAACGTCTTTGAAATTTAAAATGGATAACTGCAAAGAGTTGGGCATTAACATTGTAAAGACTTCAAGTCATGGAGGTGCTCGACCATCCCATCAGGAGTGGCAAGGTAAATTATTTTATCTTCATACTCCTGTAAAAGGTCTACAGAACTTTAAAAAGGCAACGGGATATGGCCGTGTTGATGGTCTAGGCGGAGCAAACTGCAGGCATTCTTTTTATGAGGTTACTGATTATGAGTATAAGAACAATCTAGTCGATACCGAAGAATTTGACAAGAACAGGAATGATGATCAATACGAGCTGGAACAAAAGCAAAGATATTATGAGCGTCAGATTCGTTCTTGGAAGAAAAGGAAGAATATTCTTGATGAATGCGGTGTAGATTCCACCAAAGAAGCTAAAAAGATTAGAGAATGGCAAGATAAACGTTCTCAATTTATTAAAGAAAGCAATATCCAATTCAAGAAAGAACATGGTATTGATAACGTTCTTAAAAAGGCTTATCCAAGAGAGAAAGTATTTAACAATAGCAAGTTATCAAACAAAAAAGGCAGTAAATTATACCATGACGACGAATGGCTACCATTCAATTTTAAACCTAAAAAGGAAGATAAACCTAAAATAAAAATGATTACCAATTCAGATGAATTTGTTGAAAAAATGATGAAAAAAGTGACCATCGAAAGCGATAATGATGATTTTAAAGAAGGAATAAAAAAAGAAATTAAAATCATGCATGAAGAAGCTACAAAATTCTTGATAAATAAGAAAATTCCTATTAAACAATCAGATACAGAAACAGCATATGATAGTAGCGTGAATACTATCTTTGTAGCTCAAAAACATTTAAAGCCTGGTACCTTAGCGCATGAAGTAGGTCATGCTTTGGTTGATAAAAACAATTTATATGAAAATGAAGAATTGGCAATAATCATGAAAAATGTTGTTGCTAACGCTAAATATGTAGTTAAAAAGAAAGATGATGAATACTTCATCTATTTACATTCAGATAAATTTGTTCGTAATTATCAGGGTAAAACATATATAAATGTTACAAAAAAATACAAGAATCTAAAAAAAGGTGAACATTTAAAAATTGGTGCTTTTGATTATAGAAAATTAGAAGAATATGTCAGTGTTGGCTATGAAACTTTTGTAAGCAATCCTCAATTGTTATATGATAAAGATAAAGAATTGTATGATTTCTTTAAGAAAGGTGGATTGTTCAATGAGGTCACAAAAGGAAAAAAATAAGGAAATAGAAATTGAAATTGAAGGTAATCTCGAAGATTTATTGACTGAAGAAGAATTAAAACAGCTTGAGGAAGATGAATATTTAGATGGAGGACCAGGATACATTCCTACCTGGTCAAGTTGCTATAAACCAAAAGAAAAGAAATAACATATTAAAGCAAGAAAGGGATGAAATAGAATGTCTGCAATTATAAAGTATCCAGAAGAAATTCAAAAATGCTTAGATATTTATGAGCCTTATGCCATTCAAATTTATGAAGGAAAATTAGAAGGCGTCCCTCAAGAAGCAATTGATGCGTACAACAAAGCAAAAAAATGGTTTTGGGAACAAAAACAGTAAAAATAAGTCAACGAAAGTTGGCTTTTTCTTTTGCTCAAAATCAGGAGATATGATATGAAAACTGTAATCAAAGTATTGTTCATTCTTTTAATTGCTTTAAAACTTATTGATCTATTCATTTGTGGGTTATGGAAAATTCTTATCCCACTTTTTATTTTCAGCTTAATTATGGTTATTGCTTTTATTTTAGAAATTTTTTAGTAAAAAAGGAGAAAAAAATGAGTTCAGGTGAATTTATTGAAATTTGTAAAGAAGAAGTTAGAAAGCACAATGAGCAACACATGGATAAAAAAGAAGATTTTGTAGTTTTTGTTGTTTGGCAATGTAAGACATTACAAAACCATAAGGCTATTTTAAGTGCATCAAATAAAGGAGCTATGTTGTATGAATGTACGTACAATGGAGACAAGAAAGAGCTCTATATTAATGCTTATAAGAAATTTGAAAATAGATGCATAAAGTTAGGAGAATAGAAATATGAAATTTAAAAGAGCGTTTAAACTTATGTATAACGGAGAAAAAATCAAGCTTCCAAGTTGGGGTGGCTATTGGTATTGGGATGATGAAAAGAAAACAGTAATCATGCACACAAAAGAAGGAAAAGAAATGGATATTAGAAAAACCGAAAGAGTTATTTATACATTATCCAATATTCTTGATGATGGATGGATTCTTGCTGATGAAGAAAACTGCCCAGAATTAGGTGGAGAGGCCACTTTTGGATTTGATGAAGCAATCAAATATTTAAAAAGAGGAATGAATCTTGCTAGAAAAGGATGGAATGGTAAAGGAATTTTTATTCATTTATGTGAAACAGATGCAACAACAAATCCTTTTGTTTGTATAGATTCATCTAATTTACAAACTGATAATCTAGATGCAAAGAAAAATATTGTACCTTGGGCACCATCACAAACAGATATGTTAGCGGATGACTGGGTATTTTTTGAATAGGAGGATGCATAAATGAAATTATTTATATCACAGCCAATGGCAGGAAAAACAGATAAAGAAATCCTAGATGAAAGAGAAAGAGTTTTATGCAATGTAAAAGAATTATTTCCTGATAAAGAAATTGAAGTGATTGATTCATTTTTTGATAGCGAACCTAAAACTCCTCTTTGGTATTTAGGGGAATCCATAAAATTATTAGGTCAAGCGGACATTGCCTATTTTTGCAAGGATTGGGAAAAGTATCGAGGATGCTGTATCGAACATGAATGTTGTGTTAGATACTCAATTAAACATGTAGAAGAGTAGAGGAAGAGAATAAAATGAATACAGTATATACATTTAGTAATAG
>PPYF01660391.1_pt1 | contig 30635 bp, 29 predicted proteins | sample 1559871 | NCBI WGS metagenome assembly PPYF01 (sample SAMN08240021, study PRJNA423297) | Human gut metagenome, whole genome shotgun sequencing project.
ATCAAACTCTCATATAAAATAAGAAGCTTGAATAGCTCTTTTTAATAAATTAAGCGAATTGACTTCGCAAATGTTTTTTGCCTCGATCATCAGATCAAGGACCCTACACATTTGATTCGTCGAAACATTATTCAGTTTTCAAAGGTCTACCGTTGATTAACTCACAAGGTATATAATCAGCTTCTTTAGTATATCAGTTAACATTTTAACTGTCAAGAGTTAATTTGAATTAACTTTTTGAGCAACTTTCGTTAACCTGTTGCATCAGCAACTCTTATACTATATCAGAGTTGCCAACTGATGTCAACTGTTATTTTTAACAACCGCATCAGCACCGCGTTGTTTCGCGGTGACAACGGTATATAACTATACAGACCCTCACCCCAAATTGCAAGGGTAATTCCCAACTTTTCGCAAAAAACTTTCTGTCCCCCTTTTTAGTCGGGGCGCTCCCGTTTCACCCAACCGCCCCTTCCAATTATGCATAAAACCAAATTGGTCTACCCATTCTTTCCTGCATTTTGTACCCACTTCTTCTATAATAGAACTACTAAGATCAGAAAGGACGTCTCCCATGTACCAAAACAAAGTTTACCTCGCTAGCCCCTTCTTCTCCCCGGAGCAAAAGGAACGGATTGACATCGTAATGGCAGCCCTCAAGAAGAACCCAACCATCGATCCGGAGGGCATTTACAACCCCCAAGAACACCAAGCGGAGGGCTTAGAGTTTGGCTCCCGCGACTGGCAGGACACGGTCTTTGCAACCGACATGCGCCAGGTCAAGCGTGCCGACGTGGTGGTGGCCATCACCGACTACAAGTACGAAGAGGGCAACCCCGAACCAGACGCCGGCACCATCTTTGAGGTTGGGGCCGCTTGGGCTTGGAACATCCCGGTCGTCATGGCCCAGTTCCACCCCGATAATGAACTCAACTTGATGTTGGCCCGCTCCCACACCGCCATGTTTACCGGCGATCAGATTGAAGAGGGCCTAGCCACTTACGACTTCAACAACCTCCCGACCCACTGGACCGACATGAAGGTCTTTTAAAGAAAACGGGCACCCCTGACGCAAGCCAGGACGGTGCCCGTTTTTTATTTAACAACTTTAAAGTAGCTAAACCAAATGACAGTGGCAAAGACCGTCAACATGATAAAGGCGTTTTGGGTCCCCACGGCGGTTGTATAGGCCTGGCTGCCCGCCAAGTAAGTTTGGCTCTGGGCCACCACCACCGCACTTAAGGAAGTTCCCACCGCCCCGGCAAACTGCTGGAGGATGTTCAAAATCGCGTTACCTTCCGTTTGTTGGTTGTCGGCAAGGGTCCGCAAGGTACTGGTCATTACCGAACCCATGCAAGTCCCCATCCCGGCCATGTATAAGACGTAGACGGTGGCAATGAAGGGGTTAGCCAGGTGACGGGCCGCTAAGGTAAAGATCAGCAGGGCTACCCAGCGGCAGGGTGGAAGTGCAAGCCAACCTTCTCGACGGGCCGTATGGCTAAGATAGGCTGAAGGTTGATGCCTTGGCATCGTTCTTCAGCCGTACTTAGACACTAGGCCCGTGGTTGGGAGCACGTTATCTGTGTAACAGAGAAAAGACCAGAAGGGACCTCCTTTCCAGTCTTTTCCCAATCCTTGTTATTACACTTTCCTTTGCACTCCCGCAATCCTGGTTCGATTGAGCAAGAGTGACGAGGAAACCACCGAGACCGAAGAGAAGGCCATCGCGAGGGCGGCCACCTCCGGGCTCAGGTGCAGCCCCAGGGCCACGAAGACCCCGGCGGCAATCGGAATCCCGATCAGGTTGTAGATCAGGGCCCAAAAGAGGTTCAGCTTGATTCGGTTGAAGGTCTTTTGTGACATATCCAGCGCCCTGACCACGCCGTTTAAATCGTTTTGGACGAGGACGATCGAACCAGATTCAATCGCCACGTCGGTCCCGCTGCCCATCGCAATCCCAACGGTGGCACTGGTCAAGGCCGGGGCGTCATTGATCCCGTCCCCAACAAAGGCCACCGGGCCTCCTTGCTCCAGCGCCCGAACGTGATCGGCCTTTTCGTTTGGTAAAACGCCCGCGATGACCTGGTCGATTCCGACTTGGTCACCAATCGCTTGGGCCACCCGCTGATTGTCCCCGGTTAGCATAACCGTCTTCAAGCCGCGGGCCTTGAGCTCTTCAATCGCGTGCTTGGAGCTCGGCTTGGGAACGTCTTGAATGGCGAGCAAGCCAATCACGGCGTCGCCCCTGGCCACCAAGACGACCGTTTTGGCCTCATCCTGGAGGGCCCGTTCCCTTGCTTGCAGTTCGGCTGGGTAGGCCAGGCCCGCCATTAAGCGGGCGCTGCCGACCCGGATAACTTGGCCGGCCAATCTGGCCGTTACCCCTTCGCCGGCGACGTTATTAAAGTCTGTCACCGGTTCGACTGGCAGCCCCGCTTCCCTAGCCTTTTGGACGATCGCCAGTGCCAAGGGGTGCTCGGAGGCGTCTTCTAAGGCCGCCGCTACCGCTAGGGTGTCTTTTGCACCAACCACGTCGGTCACCTGGGGCTTGCCAACCGTGATCGTCCCGGTCTTATCAAAGACCACTGTCTTGATCCCGTTGACCGCCTCCAGGGCCTCCCCGTTCTTGATCAGGACGCCAAGCTTAGCGGCCCGGCCGGTTCCGACCATTAGGGCCGTTGGCGTCGCCAGCCCCAACGCACACGGACAGGCGATCACGATCACCGCCACGGCGAAGAGCATTGCAGAAACGGCGCTCGCCTTTAACCAACTAAACCAGACGACGAAGGTGACGATCGCAATGATCAAGACCGCCGGCACGAAGACCTGGGCGATCCGGTCAGTTAACTTTTGGATCGGGGCGTGGCTGGTTTGGGCCTTTTTAACTAGCTCGACAATTTGGGAGAGCATCGTATCGGCGCCAACCTTTTGGGCTTCAAACTGGAATGTCCCGGCTTGGTTGATCGTTGAACCAATCACGGGATCGCCGACCCCCTTTTGAACCGGCATACTTTCACCGGTGACCATCGATTCGTCAACCGTCGTCACCCCGCTGGTGATCACACCATCGACCGGCACCTTTTGACCGGGGCGCACCCGGACCAAGTCGCCAACCACCACTTGGTCTAGTGGCACCTTAACGTAATTGCCATCACGCAAGACCTCGGCCTCTTTAACCTGTAAGTCGAGCAGTTTTTTGAGGGCACCGTTGGCGTTTTGGTGCATCCGTTCCTCCATCGCGTCGCCCAAGAGGACGAAGGTGGTGATAAAGGCGGCCGATTCAAAGTAGACCTCCCGCCCAGTTAACATGGCAAAGAGGCTGTAGAAGTAGGCCACCGACGTCCCGATCGCCACTAGGGTGTTCATGTTGGCGTTGTGCTGTAAAAAGGCTGCCCAGGCGCTCTTCCAGTAGGGCCAGGCCCCGACCACGATGATCAAAGTGGTGGTGACCAGGGCAACCCAGTTGTAGCCCGGCATCATCCAACCCCACGGCATCGCCACCATTTGCACCAGCATTGGCAGCGTCAGAATCAAACAGACCCAGAACCGTTTCAAGCTGGTTAAATGCTTCATTATTTTACAACGACCTTTCCCTTAAACATGTCCATCCCGCAGGCAAAACCGTATTCGCCGCGCTGGTCGGTCTTAACGTCGAAGCTAACTTCTTGGTTAAGGGGCAACTCGGCTTCAAAGCCCAGTTCCGGTGAGTGCACCACTTCCAAGCAGCCCTTGTCGCTAACCCGTTCAAAGACCAGCTTGGCCGGGACCCCCTTAGCCAAGCGAACGGTTTCTGGTTGGTAGCCCCCGTCAACGGTCACCTTAACAACTTGTTGGCCGTCTTCGTTGACGGCCGGCTTCTTAAAACGATCAAATAATCCCATGGTTAGTTCCTCCTTATTTAACGATTACCTTGCCGTGGAACATATCCATTCCACAGGCGAAATTAAATTCCCCCGCTTGGTCGGTGGGAATTTCAACGGTGGTGGTGGGCTGCTTGGTTAAATCCTTATTGAGCCCTAACTGTTCAAAAACAATGTGCGACAGGCAGGCGGTCGAATCGCGCATCTCAAATTTGACTGACCCGCTAACGCCCTTCTTTAACACGACGGTACTGGGGGAATACCCCCCGTTGACCACCACGGTCGCCACCTGGTGATCCCCTTCTATCACGGCCTTGCCCGCTTGTGCTTGGTGCTTACCAAAGAACCACCAGACGATCAGGGCGATCAACACTAGGCCCACAATGGCGACGAGTACTTCTGCCATTTCGGCTCCCCTCCTTCGTTTACAACTGTAAATCTTAACGTTGGCTTTAGTATAGGAGCACCGTTTACAATTGTCAACGAGGGGGAACCCTGATTTTAAAAGAAGTGTGGACAAGCCTATCAAGCAGGCCGTGGGCTAAGCTAGAGCAAAGCACAAAAAAATCCCGAACCAAATCAATCAGTACATGGTTGATCCAGTTCGGGATTTCGTTCAATTAAACAGTGGTGGGTGGCCACTCACCTAAATTATTTTGCCGCTTGGGCCTTGCCCTTCTTGGCCTTTTTAGTTGGCTTTTCTTCGACCACCGGTTCGTGACCGTATTGGAAGGCTTCCCCAGTCAACACTTCAACCGGCTTGAAGAGGCCGATAAAGTCGGCGTCAACCTTGATGTGCTTCTTAGCTTCCTCGTAGAAAAGGGCTCTGATTGCGTAAACCACCGGCAGGTAAGCCGTAATTCCCAAGGCGATCAGGGCGTAACCTAAGTACATGAAGAAGTAGGTCGCCGTGTAGATCCCGTAGTAAGCAACCCCGCCAAAGATGGCTGACCAAACTACGATCGGCAACAGCACTAAGACGATTTGCAACAAGAGGAAGTTAAACTTCAGCCCTCCCATGAAGCGGCGGCTGGCCGTCAGGGCGTGGCGCATCGATTGCCCCAGGAAGTCTGGTTGCTTTTCCCGGTATAAAAGCGTTGCTTGCGAGTATTCGTAGGACTTCCAGATGATGATCAGGTAGTTAAGGATCCGGATCGTGTAAACCGCCCAGGTGTACTTGGAAACGAAGCTACCGACGATCGTCAGCGGCAGGGTCCACAAGAAGATGAACAGGCCAGTGTAGAGGCTGATCCGCCACAATTGGTTCTTACGCAGGTGCTTGAAGTTCTTCCAAATCGTGCTAGGGCTCACCACCACGTCCGGGTGTTGAAGCCGGTCTTGGTAGGTGAAGACCACCGCCGTGGCAATGAAGTTAAACCAAAAGCCTAACGCCAAGATCAAAGCGAAGACCCCGAGCAGTTCCAGCAGGGCTAACAAAATCCCCGACGTGCTAGCCATCCCGTACATCAGCATCATCAAGTTCATGTACAAGGTGCTGACAAAGGACAGGTCCACGTAAACCAAAAGCGCCGTTAATGCGATGTAGATTAAAAAGAACCCACCCGTTGGCCACATTGCCTTGGTGTACCCCGGCTTGACCAGGTCCTTTAGTTTAGCCGTAAATGCCTTGAGCGGCACCCGCGAAAGTATATTCATTATTGCAATCTCTCCCCTGTTAAAAAATTATTACTTTCTATGATAACAGAACGGGGACGGGCGGTCAGGTCTTTTACACTTTCCTAACTAAATTGCTATAAAAGATTCATTTTTACCGGCGGGCGGCGCAATATTTTTGCAAACGGTCCAGCGCCGTTTTGATAACGTTTAAATCGGTGGCGTAAGAGAAGCGGACGTACCCTTCCCCACCGGCGCCAAAGTAAGAGCCTGGCGTGACGGCGACCTTCGCCTTTTCGGCCAGGTCGTAAGCGAACTTCTCGTCGTCTTGTTCCAGGTAGTCCGGAATCTTGGCAAAGATGTAAAAGGCACCCTCCGGATTGGTGGTTTCCCAGCCCAACTCCTGGAGCCCTTGATACAAGACGTTGCGGCGTTCCTGGTACTGGGCCCGCATAGCTGCCGGGTCCTCTTGGCCGTTGCGTAGCGCTTCTTCGGCGGCGTCTTGCACGAAGGTTGCCACGTCGGTCACGGCAAAGCCATGGACCTTAAAGAGTTCATCGGTGATCGGCTTTGGCGCACACATGTAGGCGACCCGCCAACCGGTCATGGCGTAGGACTTGGAGAAGCCGTTCAACAAGATCGTTTGTTCCGGCAAGGACTTAACGATCGACGGGTACTGATCCGCTCCTTCCGTGTAGGCGAGCTGGTCGTAAATTTCGTCGGCAATTACGAAGATCGGCTTGTCGCGCACCACGTCAGCGATCGCATCTAGTTCATCCTGGTTCATGGCGATCCCGGTCGGGTTAGTGGGGTTAACCACGACTAAGCCCTTGACCCGGTCGCCGTATTCATCGAGGTAGGACTGGATCAATTCGGGCGTCAGGCGGAAGTTGGTCTTGGAAGTATCAACTTCAACCGCCGTGCCCCCGGCAATGGCGGCGTCGGCCATGTAAATCGAGAAGGTCGGCGTTGGGACCAGGATCACGTCGCCCGGGTTGGTGATCGCCGTCACCGCCGCGTAAGCCCCCTCGGTTACCCCGTTGGTTACCAAGATCTCGGTCGCCGGGTCGTACACCTTGCCAATCTTTTTAGCCACGTCATCACTAATCGCCGACAGCAACCCCGCCGTGCCCCGCTGCGGGGCGTAGTGAGTCCGGTTGTTGGCGATCGCGGCCATCCCGGCCTCCTTAACGTGTTCCGGCGTGTTAAAGTCCGGTTCGCCGATGGTCAATTCAACGATCCCCTCGATTGACTTCGTGAAAAAGGCAAAGTCGAAGATCTTCATCGTTGGGACCCGCTTGAGGTCGGTGCGCATGTGCTCTTCCATTTTCATTGGTTAGTCCTCCTTTATTGATTAGAGTTTCATTATAATTAAAAAATTCACAAAAAGCGATAAATTTATAAAAAAAGGCCGCCCCTATTAAAGGAGCGGCCTCGTTTCCGTTGATTAAAAAAGCTTAATCAATGTCGTACTTTTCCTTGCTGAGCACGTTCAGCTTTTCATCGAAGTCGTAAACGACCGGTTGACCAGTAGCCATTTCCAAGCCCATGATGTCTTCGTCGGAGATGTTTTCGATGTACTTGCTCAAGGCACGCAGGGAGTTACCGTGGGCGGCGATGATCACGTTCTTGCCGTCCAAGAGCTTTGGTGCGATTTCGTCTTGCCAAAGCGGGATTACCCGTTCCAGGGTGACCTTCAAGTTTTCCCCACCCGGAATGGCGCGTGGGTCCAAGTCAGCGTAACGACGGTCCTTTGCGGCAGAACCTTCGTCATCAGCACTCAGCAGCGGCGGCAACACGTCGTAAGAACGGCGCCAAATGTGCACTTGTTCGTCACCGTACTTTTCAGCGGCGTCGGCCTTGTTCTTGCCTTGCAATGCCCCGTAGTGACGTTCGTTCAAGCGCCAAGTCTTGAATTCTGGGATCCACATTTGGTCGGATTCTTCCAGTGCGTAGTGGAGGGTCTTGATTGCCCGCTTCAAAACAGAAGTGTAGGCGTAATCAAATTCCAGCCCGTGTTCCTTGATCGCCTTACCGGCGGCTTTTGCTTGTTCAACACCCTTTTCGCTCAGGTCGACGTCAACCCAGCCAGTAAACAGGTTGGACAGGTTCCATTCGCTTTGCCCGTGACGAATCAGTACTAATTTAGCCATGTTCGTTTGACCTCTTTCTTCTTATAAACTTTGCATACAGCATACTTCTATATTTTAAATCAGTTCGTCCTAAATGAAAAGTGAATTGTAGAACATGGTTAAGCACCGTTTTTTACACCGTCACTAATCCTTACTAGAAATGCCGTAACAGAATTGGAGGGCTGAGAACAGTGCGTGCCGCACTAACCCCCGCCCTAGCTTAGCCCAACGGCCTATCAAGGAGTTTGGTCCGCACTTCCTTACTTAAACGCCTTTTCCCCAATGTCTTGGCGCCAGAAGCACTCCGGTTCCTTCAGTTGGTCGAGGTAAGCGTAGACGTCTTGTTGGGCCTGCTTTAAATCACTAGCCGTGGCAATCACCATCAACAGCCGGCCCCCCGCCCCGTGTAAGTCGGCTAAACTACCGGCCACGTTAGCGTAATCGACCGTGATGTTGCCGGCCACCGGGAACTTGCCCAACGCTTGGTTTTTGACCGGCTTTTGCGGGTAACCCTTTGAGGCCACCACCACCCCTAAAACGGCGTCCTCTTTTTCAACCACTTCCGGCAGGGGCTGGTCTTTGACACAAGCGTCAACCAGGTCAAATAAATCGGTTGCTAGCCGCGGTAAGATCACTTGGGTCTCCGGGTCACCCAGGCGAACGTTATATTCAATCACCTTGGGTCCATCTTCAGTCAGCATCAAGCCGATGTAGAGGATCCCGTGGTAGTCGTACTCCCCGTCCACAAGTCCCTTGACGCTTGGTTCCACCACTTCTTCGACCATCCTTTGGCGGTCGAATTCACTCAACTGGGGCAGCGGGCTGTAGGCGCCCATCCCGCCGGTGTTGGGACCCTTATCGCCATCGTAGGCCCGCTTGTGGTCCTGGGCCATCGGTAAGATTTGGTAGTCGCCGTTTTCGATCAGGACAAACATCGAATATTCCGGTCCCACCAAACACTCTTCAATCACCAGCCGGCCGGTGTGGTCCGCAAACATTTCCTTAATCGTCGCTTCGGCATCAGCCTGGTCGCTCGCAATCACGACCCCCTTCCCGCCGGCGAGGCCGTCTAACTTCAAGACGACCGGGAAGCCGAAGTCGGCCACGTGCGTCAGGGCTTCGGCCTCGTTTTCAAAGGCCAGGTGCTTGGCGGTTGGAACCCCGTACTTGTTCATAAAGGAGAGGGCGTATTCCTTAGAACCTTCCAGCTGGGCCGCCCGGGCGTTAGGGCCAAAGATCTTTAGCCCCGCCGTTTGAAATTCGTCGACGATCCCAGCCACCAGGGCGTCTTCCGGGCCAACGAAGGTCCAGGCTACCTGGTGCTCCTGGGCAAACTTAATCAACCCAGCAAAGTCCAGTTCTTCGATCGCCACCGGTTCAACCCCAACCGTTGGCATCCCAACGTTGCCCGGTGCGCAGTAGACGTGGTCGACCTTGGGGCTTTGCTTTAGTTTCTTAGCGATCGCAAACTCGCGGCCCCCGTTACCGATCACCAACACGTTTTGTAATGTCATGATTTTCCTCCTGATTTTCCATGAACAGGCACAGGGGTTGGAAAAAGCTTCCCTTCTCCCAACCCCTGTTTAATTTTAAATTGACCATGTACGCACGACCAAAGGATGCCAGACCTTAGCCCACGGCCTGCCAAAGGCTGGATCGCACTTCTTTTTAACGTGCTCCCCAACCGCAGACCTAGTGGCTAAGTACGGACGGAGAACAGTGCGTACCGCACTAACCCCCTCCCTAGCTTAGCCCACGGCCTGCCAAAGGCTGGATCGCACTTCTTTTTAGTGCCTAAAGTGGCGCACCCCGGTCGTCACCATGGCGATCCCGAGCTTGTTGGCCATGTCAATCGAGTCTTGGTCGCGTACCGAGCCCCCTGGTTGAACGATCGCCTTGACGCCGTGTTCGCCGGCGTACTTAACGCAGTCGTCAAACGGGAAGAAGGCATCGGAGGCCAAGACGCTGCCTTCGACCAAGTCGCCGGCGTGCTTGACGGCGATCTTCAGGGAGTCAATCCGGTTTGGTTGACCTTCCCCCACGCCTAGCGTCCGTTCGTTGTTGGCCACCACGATTGCGTTGGACTTAGCGTGCTTAACAGCCTTCCAAGCAAACATCATTACCTTCAATTGGTCTTCGGTTGGCTTAACGTCGGTCACCACTTCCCAGTCGTGGCAGTCCTCTTTAAGCGTGTCTTGGTCTTGCATCAAGAGTCCCCCCATCACGGAAACCACTTCTTCCTTGGTTGGTTCGTCCTTTTGGTCAAAGTCGACTTGCAAGAGGCGGATGTTCTTCTTCTTGGCCAAGACCGCAAAGGCATCGTCATCAAAGCCCGGCGCCACGATGATTTCCAAGAAGATCTTCCGCATCTTTTCAGCGGTCGCCAGGTCGACCTTGCGGTTCAGGGCGATCACGCCACCGAAGATCGAAACGGAATCAGCCTCGTAGGCCCGGTCCCAAGCGACTTCCAGGCTGTCGCCGCGGCCAATCCCACACGGGTTCATGTGCTTCATGGCCACCACGGTTGGTTCATCGAATTCGCGCACGCACCGCAGGGCTTCGTCAGCGTCCTTGATGTTGTTGTAGGACAGCTTCTTGCCGTGGAGTTGTTCGGCCTCCAAAATCGAGAAGCTCTTCGGCAGGGCGTCTTCGTAGAGCCAAGCGCGTTGGTGGGAGTTTTCCCCGTAGCGCATCGTTTCCTTTAGGTCGTAAGTCAGGGTCAGCTTTTCCGGGTCTTCCAGGCCCACTTGAGCGGTCAGGTACTGGGAGATCAAAGCGTCATAAGCGGCGGTGGTCCGGAAGGCCTTGGCCCCTAACTTGGCCTTGGTTTCAGCGGTCGTATCGCCGTTTTCTTCGATTTCGGTCAGGACCTGGTCATAATCGTTGATGTCGGTAACGATCGTGACGCTTTGGTAGTTCTTAGCGGCCGAACGGACCATCGACGGGCCACCAATATCAATGTTTTCGATCGCATCGGCCAGTTTAACGCCCGACTTTAAGATCGTTTCCTTGAAGGGGTAGAGGTTGACGCACACCAGGTCAATCGGGGTGATCGACAGGTCTTCTAAGGTCTTCATGTGCTCCGGCAAGTCGCGCCGGGCTAACAGGCCCCCATGAACGTAAGGGTTGAGGGTTTTCACCCGCCCGTCCAAGATTTCCGGGAAGTGGGTGACGTCTTCAATCGAGATCGTCTTAATGCCGGCCTCATCCAGGGCCTTCTTAGTCCCCCCGGTGGAGACGATTTCGTAGCCGTGCTCTTCCAGCCCCTTTACAAAGGGCACCAAGTTGGTTTTGTCCGATACAGAAACTAATGCGCGCTTCATGCTATTCTCCTTTTTCAATTCGCTTGGTTAAGACTTCTTTTAGGACCGCTGGGTAGAGGCGGTGTTCCGTTTCGTGAACCCGTTCTTCTAAGCTCTCGATCGTATCATCGGGCTTGATTACCACGTGCTCTTGGGCGATGATTGGGCCCGAGTCCAGCCCGGAGTCGATGTAGTGGATGGTGACCCCGGTTTGTGTTTGGTGATCGGCAAAGGCCCGTTCGATTGAATGCAACCCCGGGTAGGCCGGCAAGTAGGCCGGGTGGAGGTTGACGATCGAACCTCCAAAGTGATCCAAAATCGTCGGGCCGACCACCCGCATGTAGCCGGCCAGGGCGACAAAGTCGATTTGGTTGTCTTGTAAGACCTTCAAAATTCTCTTCTCATACGCAGGCTTGCCACCGCATTCCTTAACGGTGAAGGTTTCATAAGGGACCTTCAGGCGCTTGGCCCGGTCAATTACGTGGGCCGTGGGGTGGTCGCAAAATAACAGCACTAAGTCGCCCGGTAAGTCGTGGTTTTGAAATTGCTGGGCCAAGATTTCAAAGTTGGTCCCGTTTCCTGACGCAAAAATTGCTACTCTCATGCTCTTCCTCACTTAATCACAATTTTCTCTTCGCCGGCCGGCCGGTTGACCAGTTGCCCCACTTGGTAGCACGCCTCGCCCGCTTGGTTCAGCCGACTCTTAACTTGGTCCACTAGGTCCGGTTGCACCGCTAGGATCATCCCTAACCCCATGTTAAAGGTTTGCCAGCAATCGTCATCACTCAACCCACCCAGTTCCTTGAGGTAGTCAAAAACGGGTAGGCTTGGCCAGGCGCTGCTGTCAACTTGGGCCTGGAGGTCGTCGCCAAACATCCGCGGTAGGTTTTCGATCAACCCGCCCCCGGTGATGTGGGCGACCCCTTCGACCAGGTGGTCCTTTAACAGCGGCAAGACCGGTTTGACGTAGATCTTAGTCGGCGCCAAGACGGCTTGGCCGACCGTTTGCCCGCCCAATTTGGCCGGCGTTGCGGCTAGGTCAACCTGGTGGTCCTTAAAGAGGATTTGGCGAACCAGCGAAAAACCGTTGGAGTGAATCCCGCTGGAAGCCAACCCCAACAAAATGGCGCCCGCCTGTGGCTGGTCGCTAGTCAAGAGGTCGTCTTTTTCGACCACCCCGGTGACCGTGCCGGCCAGGTCGTATTCATCCTGGTCGTACATGTCCGGCATCTCGGCGGTTTCGCCCCCAATCAAAGCGGCGCCGGCCTGGCGGCACCCTTCCGCCACCCCCGCCACGATGTCGGCCATCTTGGCTGGGTCGTTGTGGCCGGTAGCGATGTAATCGAGGAAGTAGAGCGGTTCGGCGCCCTGGGCTAAGACGTCGTTAACGCACATTGCCACCACGTCGATCCCGATCGTGTCGTGTTGATCCATGGCCTTGGCGATCAAAAGCTTCGTGCCGACCCCGTCGGTGCCAGACACCAGCACCGGGTGCTTAACCTTCAGTTCGCCCAAGTCAAAGAGTCCGCCAAAGGCCCCGATGCCGCCGAGCGCCCCCGGCCGGTTAGTCGATTTGACGTTTTCCTTGATCCGTTTGACCAGTTCGTAACCCGCGTTAACGTCGACGCCGGCTTCTTGGTATCGATTCATTAGAGCGTGACTTCCTTTCTGGCCAGTTTCTCTTGTTCGCTCAGTGACTTGCGGTAGCCCTCCTCGTAATCGTAGAGCGGCGTTGGGTAATTACCGGTAAAGTAGGCGACCGTCAGGCCACCATTGGGCGCCCCGTTGACGTTGGGCAGGTTGATGGCTTCGATCAGGCTGCCAACCGACAAGAAGCCGAGGCTGTCGACGCCAATCAAATCCCGCATCTCTTCGACCGTGTGGTGGGCGGCCATTAGTTCGGCCCGCGTCGACACGTCGATACCGTAAAAGCACGGGAACCGAAACGGCGGGGAGGCGATCAGCAGGTGGACCTCCTTGGCCCCGGCCCGCCGTAACATTTGGACGATCTGCTTGGAAGTCGTCCCCCGCACGATCGAGTCGTCGACCACGATCACCCGCTTGCCTTCCACGACCCCGCGGACGGCCGACAACTTCATTTGCACCGCCCGTTCACGCAGTTTCTGGGTCGGTTGGATGAAGGTCCGGGCAACGTATTGGCTCTTGATCAGCCCCATTTCGTACGGGAGCCCCGCCTCTTCGGCGTAACCGGAGGCCGCCGACAGCGAGGAGTTCGGCACCCCAATTACCATGTCGGCGTCAACCGGGTGTTCGCGGGCGAGCAGGCGGCCCATTTGCTTACGGGCGTTGTGGACCGTTACCCCGTGGATGATCGAGTCCGGCCGGGCAAAGTAGATGAATTCCATCGAGCAAATTGCCAGCTGGGTGTTGGTGGTGTAGTGATCGACGTGGAGCCCGTCTCGGTCAATGATGATCAACTCGCCGGGTTCGACGTCGCGGACGAACTTGGCCCCGACGATGTCTAAGGCGCAGGTTTCACTGGTGACGACGTAGGCGCCGTTCTCCAGTTGGCCGATGCACAGCGGCCGGAAACCGTTCGGGTCCAAAGCGGCGATCAAGCGGTCCTTTTGCAAAAGCAGGTAGGCAAAGCCCCCCTTGACTTCGTTTAAGCTCTGCTTGAGGGCGTTAATGAAGCCGGACTGGATGTGCTTGCGAATCAGGTGGATCAGGATTTCGGTATCGGAATCGGATTGAAAGACCGCCCCTTCATCCTCTAATTGGCGCCGGAGGGTGACGGCGTTGGTCAGGTTCCCGTTGTGGGCCAGGGCGATGTCGCCATCGTGGAAGCGGTAGAGGAACGGTTGCACGTTTTGAATCGAGTTGTGCCCCGAAGTCCCGTAACGGACGTGGCCAATCGCCCCGTCACCGACTAGGCGTTCCAGTTCGGCCGGGTCGGCAAAGACCTCGGATAAAAGGCCACGATCCCGGTGTTGGTAAAGGGTTTGGTAGTCGGTGGAGACGATTCCGGCCCCCTCTTGGCCCCGGTGTTGTAAGGTGTGCAGGCCCATGTAGGTCAGGCTGGCGGCGTGTTCGGCGCCAAAGACCCCAAAGACCCCACACTCTTCATTTAATCCCTTGATTTCAGCTGGCACGGAATGGCCTCCTTCCACAATTGTTCTAAGTCGGCAACGTTTTTGTTCAGGTTGCCGTCCGCCAGGCGTACCTGGAGCCAGTGGCTGTTGGTAACTTCCCCAATCAGCGTGGCGTCGTCGCCCAGGGCCGCCTCAAAGGCCGCAGCGTCTTCTTTTTTGACGGTCACCACAAAGCGTCCGGCGGTTTCACTAAAGAGTTGGTTCTTGGTTAAGTCGAGCTTGAGGTTCATCCCCAGGTCGGTCTTGAAGAGCGTTTCGGCTAGGGCGACCCCCAGGCCCCCTTCGGCCAGGTCGTGCGCGGACGCTACCTTGCCGTCTTCCATTAGGGACAGCAGGGTTTGCATCATGGCGTGGACGTGGTTTAAGTCGAAGTCGGCCACCGTCCCGGCGATGTCGCCGGTCAGCATCTTTTGCAGTTCGCTACCGGCGTAGTCGTCACCGGTTTGGCCCAGCAGGTAGACTTGGTCGCCGGCTGCTTGGGCCGCCATCTTAACCAGGTTCTTTAAGTCCTTGATCAGGCCGACCATCCCGACCATTGGGGTGGGGTGAATGGCCTGGCCGTTATTTTCGTTGTACAAGGAAACGTTCCCGGAAATGACCGGGGTGTCAAAGACCCGGCAGGCTTCGGCCATCCCGGACACTGATTGGTGGAGCTCCCAGAAGATTTCTGGGTCGTTGGGGTCCCCATAGTTTAAGCAGTCGGTGATCGCCAGTGGCAGGGCCCCAGTGGCGACGATGTTAGCCGCCGCTTCGGCCAGGGCCATCTTACCCCCAACTTCCGGGTTGAGGTACACGAAGCGGCCGTTGCCGTCGGTCGTCATCGCCAGGCCCTTCTTGGTGCCGCGGACCCGCAGGACCCCGGCGTCAGACCCGGGGCCGACCACCGTCGAGGTCCGAACCATCGAGTCGTATTGTTCAAAGAAGATTGACTTGTCGGCGATCGTCGACTGTTGGAGCAGTTGTTCCAGGGTCGCCCCGGCGTCTGTTACTTCCGGTTGCCAGTTAGCCTCTTGTTCAGCCTGCAAAATCCGGGCCGGCTTTTGTTCTTCGGAGGTTTCTTCTAAGACGTCGTCGGTTAAGCTGGAAACCGGGATGTCACAAACGACTTGCCCGTCGTGGTGCAAGACGTACTGGCGCCCCTCCGTGATCCGGCCGATCGTGACGGCTTCCAGGCCGTAGAAGTCAAAGATCTTTTTGACGTCGTCTTCGTGGCCCTTGTTGACGCACAGCAGCATCCGTTCTTGGGACTCGGACAGCATGATTTCGTAGGCCGACATGTTTGGTTCGCGTTGCGGAACGAGGTCGAGGTCGAGGTCCATCCCCGCATCCCCTTCGCTCGCCATTTCGGCGGACGAGGACACGATCCCGGCCGCCCCCATGTCCTGGATCCCCACTAACCAGTCGGGGTGGTTTTGAATCAATTCCAAGCAGGCTTCCAAGAGCAGCTTTTCCATGAAGGGGTCCCCGACTTGCACGGCGGACCGCTGGGTGGCGTTTTCGTCGGAGAAGTCGGCCGAGGCAAAGGTTGCCCCGTGGATCCCGTCACGACCAGTCTTGGCCCCGACGTACATCACGGCGTTGCCGATCCCGGCGGCCTTCCCCTTTTGGATGTCCTTTTGGTCCATCAAGCCGACGCTCATGGCGTTGACTAAGAGGTTTCCCGAGTAGCACGGGTCAAAGGTCGTTTCCCCGGCCACGGTTGGGATCCCCATGCAGTTACCGTAATCCCCAATCCCCTTAACGGTACCGGCGACCTTCATTTGCATCTTCGGGTCGTCGAGTTCGCCGAAGTGCAGGGAATCGAGGCTGGCGATTGGCCGTGCCCCCATCGAGAAGATATCACGCAAGATCCCCCCGACCCCGGTTGCGGCCCCCTGGTAAGGTTCGACCGTCGACGGGTGGTTGTGGCTTTCGGCCTTGAAGACCACCGCTTGGCCGTCATCGATGTCAACGACCCCGGCCCCTTCACCAGGCCCCTGGAGGACCCGGTCGTTTTGGTTGGGGAACAAGCGCAAGACCGGCTTGGACTTCTTGTAGGAACAGTGTTCACTCCACATGGCGGAGAAGAGCCCGGTTTCGGTTAAGTTAGGCAACCGGCCCAGGAGTTTTTCTGAAATGTAGTCGTATTCGCGCTCGCTTAGGCTCCAGTCCAAGTAGGGCTTTTGTTCCTTAATTTGTTCTGGCGTTAATGCTTGCTTCATTTCCTATCCCTCCGCAATGACCGTGCCGTTTTCCAACAGTGACTTAAAGACCCGCAGGCCATCGGTGTTGCCCAAGATTGCTTCGACCGCCCGTTCCGGGTGCGGCATCATCCCCAAGACGTTGCCGGCCCGGTTGCAGATCCCGGCGATGTTGTTTAAGGAGCCGTTGGGGTTTTCCTCGGCGTAACGAAAGACCACCTGGTGGTTAGCTTCCAGCTCGTCCAAGGTGGCTTGGTCGGCAAAGTAGGAACCATCGGCGTGGGCGATCGGCAGGTTAATCCGTTCGTGTTCTTGGTACTGGCTGGTGAAGATCGTTTGGTTATTGACGACTTCTAGTGGCGTCGTCTTGCAGACGAAGTTTTGGCTGTCGTTTTTCTTTAGCGCCCCCGGTAACAGGCCGGCCTCGGTTAAAATCTGGAAACCGTTGCAAGTCCCAAAGACCGGCTTGCCTTCGTCGGCCAGGCGCTTAACTTCCGGCATGATCTTAGCGAAGCGGGCAATCGCCCCGGCCCGCAGGTAGTCACCGTACGAAAAGCCCCCCGGCAGCATCATGGCGTCGTAGCCGGCCAGGCTGGTTTGCTGGTGGTCGACGTAGTCCACGTCGGCGCCGCAAACCGTCTTCAACGCTTCGTAGAGGTCGATGTCACAGTTCGACCCCGGAAAGACAATCACCGCAATCTTCATTTACTTCTCCTCCAGTACTTGGTAGGTGTAGGTTTCCATGTTGAAGTTAACCAAGAGTTCCTCGGCAATTTGCTTAACCGTCGCTTCAACTTGGTCGCCGTCAACCGTTACGTCAAAGAACTTGCCGACGGTGACGCTCTTCACGTCTTGGTGGCCGAGGGCGTGAATCGAGTTGGTAATCGTTTCCCCCTGGGGGTCAAAAACGGATGGCTTGTAGGTCACGTAAATCCGAACGGTGGTCATAATTAGTCCTCCTTTAGGGCTGCTTGTAAACGGGTGTACACTTCTTGGTAGGTGGTCGTCAGGTCGGCGAGGTTGCGCCGGAAGACGTCTTTATCCAGGTGGTGGTGGGTAGTCGTGTCCCACAGGCGGCAGTTATCCGGGGAAAATTCGTCGGCCAAGATAATCTGGTTATCCCGGCTCCGGCGGCCAAATTCGAGCTTGAAGTCCACCAGTTGCATGCCGGCCTTTTCAAAGAGCGGCGTTAGCAGTTGGTCAACCTGGCGGCAAATCGCCCAGCACCGGTCAAATTCTGCCGGGGTCACCATCTTTAAGGCGACGGCGGCCGATTCGTTAATGAAGGGGTCGTCTAATTCGTCGTCCTTGTAGAAGTTTTCTTCGACCGGTTGCGGCAGGGCCGTTCCTTCCTCCAGGCCAAAGCGGGAAGCAAAGTGGCCGGCGACGGTGTTACGGGTCACAAACTCCAGCGGTACCATGGCGCACTTTTCAACTAGGTCCTCGGTCGCCGACAGCTTCTTGATGAAGTGGGTTTCAATTCCGTGGTCAATCAAGTAGTGGAAGACCAGGTCGGAAATGGCGTGGGCCGCGGCCCCCTTGCCAGCAAAGTGTTCCTTTTGTTTCCCGTTCAACTGGGTGGCTTGATCTAAGTACACCACCCGCAGTTGGTCCTCATCTTCGGTGGTCCACATTTCCTTTGCCTTCCCGGCGTACAACAGCTTCTCTTCCATTTTCGCGGTGACTCCCTTTCAGTAAAACACGAACAATAATTATTATTTTCGGCGATAAATTCGCTAAATCGTGACCATAGAATAACAAGTTTTATCATCGCTCGTCAACAAATCGACGCCATTTTAATGGAATTATCACTTTAATGTTCGTGTTTAATCGCAAGGATGGGGTAAAGCGGTTTAAGACAACGGTTTCTAGTTCGTTAATCATCTATTTAACGGTTTTAAAAAAAGAGGCTGGGAGAAAACACGATTTTCTCCCAGCCTCTTGTTGTATTCACGAATGTTAGACAGATAACGTGCTCCCCAACCACGGGGCTAGTGTCTAATCAGGACGAAGAACGATGCGTACCGCATCAACCGTTCGTCCCAGCTTATCCATACGCCCCGTCGAGGAGGTTGGGTCGCACTTCCAAATATAACGTGCTCCCAACCGCAGACCTAGTGCCTAAGCAGGCCGAGTAGGTTATTTCCCACTCACTCTCTCATTCGGCTTCTAGTGGTGAATCATTTCCTGGTAGTGGTAGTCAAACTCAATTGGAGCGCCCGCCTTGGCCAGGTGCGGGGCCTATTCCTCGCCCAACTTGGTCATTTCAACTAGGAACTGGTGCAGGCGGCTCCCGTACGGCGTCAGGGAATAGACCACCTTAGGCGGCACCGTGTTATAGCTGGTTCGGGTGACGATCAAGTCCTCTTCCAGTTGACGAAGCTGTTCGGTTAAGACCTTTTGGCTGATGGGGTGGGCATTATGTTGGTTGAGTTACTCGTGCAATTCGTTGTAACGGCACGCCCCTTCATCCAGCTCGCAAATAATCGACGGTTTCCACTTGCCACTAATGATCGAGAGGACCAGGCTGGCCCCAAAATGATAGCGTACTTCTTCCACGTGAATCCCCCATTTCCTACTTATAGGTACCTTGCGTAATTCAAAGTGCCTACTTACCAACTTAAGCGTTCTCAATTAACATTATACCTATAAACTATTGTGAATGATTGAATTTGATTGGAGGAATCATCATGACTAAAACTGCACTCGTCACCGGTGGGACCAGCGGGATCGGCTTGGCCACCGTCAAGAAGTTTTTGAACGAAGGCTTTGCCGTGACCGCCCTTAATTTTAAGGATGGTGGCCACACCGCGGAACTGCAGGCGCTCGGTGATTACACCTTTAAGGAAGGCGACGTCACCGACGCCAAGCGGGTGGAAGAAATCATCGCCCAACTGGTGGACCAATACGGCCAGCTAGACGTGGTGGCCAACGTGGCCGGGATCTTGGGTAACCACACCCCCTTTGTCGAAGCCGACCTTGATAACATCCACAAGGTCTTAGACGTCAACTTGATGGGGACGATCATCGTTGATCAAAAGGCCGGCGCCCAGATGGTCAAGCAGGGCAGCGGGGTGATCGTCAACGTCGGCTCGATCGACGGCTTGATGGCCAACTTCGAATCGATCGGCTACATGGCCAGCAAGGGTGGGGTCCGGATGGCGACGGCTTCCGTGGCCCGTGAACTGGCGCCCCACGGGGTCCGGGTCGTTTCCGTGGCCCCGGGTTGGGTTGAAACCGGGATGATCCCCGGTAACGCCAAGCAATACGGCGCCACCCTCCACATGAAGGGCCGGATCATCCAACCAGAAGAAATCGCCGGGGCCATTTACCTGGCCACCCTGCCAGAAGCGAGCGCCATCAACGGTTCGACCATCATGGCCGACGATGGCTACACCCTCTTTAAGGGTGTGGACCTGCCAGACTAGCCCCCACCCCTTCCCCGTGGTATCATGACCACACAAGGGGGAGTTATCAGATGAGAAGTAAGTTTTGGGTTGGCGTTGCCCTAACCGTTGCCGTCACCGCTACGTTCGGGGCGTGGCACACTGCCCAGGCCAGCGGTAAGCAGGACCAGGCCATTGCCCGCCAAGTTAAGCGCATGAGCCTGGATGAAAAAATCGGCCAGCTCTTCATTAGCCCGGCGCCCGACGAACAAACGGCCATCCAGGACGAACAAACCTACCACCTCGGTGGCTGGGTCCTGTTTGCCAGCGACTTGACCGACCAGACCCGCGCCCAGGTGATTGCTAAGCTCAAGACGGAACAAAAGACCAGCCGGATCCCGCTCTTGATCGCCACCGACCAGGAGGGGGGCAGCGTGTCGCGCCTGTCCGCCAACCCAAAGCTGACCGGCCACGACTACCCGTCACCCATGGACCTGCTTAAACAGCAGGACGTTGCCGGGTTAATCAAAAACACCACCCAAAGCGCCAGGGACCTCAAGGCACTGGGGATCAATTGGAACTTCGCCCCGGTCGCCGACGTCACCAGCGACCCGACCAGTTTCATTTACGACCGGACCCTCGGGCTTAACGCCAAGCAAACCGCTAAGGTGATCCCCAAGGTCGTCAAGGCGATCCAAGCCCAAGGGGTGGCCGCCACCTTAAAGCACTTTCCGGGCTACGGGGCCGCCCCGGACACCCACACCGGCACCGGTAGCAGTTCCCAGCCCCTGGCCACCTACCAGCAACAGGACTTCTTGCCCTTTGAAGCCGGGATCAAGGCCGGCGCCGATAGCGTCTTGGTTTCTCACATCACAATGACGGCCGTCGACCCGAATGCGCCGGCCTCACTGTCCAAGCCGGTACACCAGCTACTGCGGCGCGACCTCCACTTCAAGGGGGTTATCATCACCGACGACCTGGCGATGGACGCCATCAAAGAATACGCTAAGCAGACTAACCAAAACGTTGCCGTCTTAGCCGTCGAAGCGGGCAACGACATGCTCTTGACCAATGACTACCGTACCGACATCCCCACCATTAAGCAGGCGGTGGCTAACGACACGATTTCGGTCCACCAACTCAATCAATCTGTCACCCGGATCTTAAGGTTGAAGGCGAAATTAGGGTTAATTAAATAGATAAAAGGGGTTACGGGAAAACGAAGACGTTTTCCCGTAACCCCTTTTTGGTATTTACAACGGTAAGCCCCAACCACAAGTCTAGTGCCTAAGTACGGATGAAGAACGATGCATGTCGCATCAACCACTCATCCTAGCTTAGTCATACGGCCCGTCGAGGAGGTTGGTCCGCACTTCCAAAGATAACGTGCTCCCCAACCGCAGGCCTAGTGGCTAAGTCTGGCCACAGAACACCGCGTTCCGCGCTAACCTGTACCCTATCCTTACCCCACGGCCTGCTTTATGGTTGGTCCGCACTTCCTTATTCCGTCTTCTCACTCACCTTCTTGGCGTCCCCCAGTGAAACGACCTTGTAGTTGCTGCCGTCTTTGACGATGGTCCCGTTGTAGCGGAAGACCTGGGTCTTGGTGCTGCCGTCTTCAAAGTCGAAGGTGTAAGTGACGTCGTAGTTAACGGTGGTTTGGTTATCGCCGGCCGGGGCGACCGAGTTAACCCGGGCCTCGTAATCGTAGCTATCAATCGAATCGTTGCCGCTGTGACCATTGGCCATCTTGATTAACTGCTGGTAGTACTCGTTGCTGGCACCGTCCTTGAAGTAATCGGCCAGGGTACTATCATCGGTGCTGTCACGGACGGTCAGGGCCTCTGAGTAGACGTCCTTCATCAGGGTGTCGGCGTCATCCTTAGAAATCATCCCGGTGAAGGTCGGGGCGATCTGGTTGTCGTAATCGAGGTCCTTGCCAATCGTGGCGTGCTTGGACTCGTAGGTCTTGCCACTGGCGTTGACGGTCAAGTAAACGCTGGTGTTGCCGCTCACTGGGTAGTCTTTGAGTTCCAGGCTACCACTGTCGCCAATCGTGCCGGCCTTATCGCCGCCAACGTAAACCGTCGCCCCGCTCGGTCCGACCACGGTGAAGGTCAAAGTCGACAGCCCGACGCCGACGGTGGTCGTGCTTCCCGGCGTCAGGGTGGAGTTGGCCTTGGCCGTGATCTTGCGGCCGCTCACCGTCCCGCTGGCCGTAAAGGAGTAGTCCCCCGGCACGTATGGCCCAACCTTGTGGGTGTAGGCGGTCTGGGCGTCGTTGCTGAACCTGGAGTAATAAGAGCGGCTGGACTGATCGTTGGCACTAAGCGTGGCGACCTGCTTTCCCTCCATCTTCACCGTGACTCCCTCGTGGTTAGTCATTAACTCGGCGTAGGCCGGCGTAAAGGAAATTTGGTAGCGCGGGAAGATCAACCAGTGACTGCCCGAGCGCACGTAGCGGTAATTGCCGTAGGTGTCGCTAGTTAAGAAGGTCTGCTTCAGGGAGCTGAGTTCGCTGGGGTGACCGGTAAAGTAGCGTTGCAGCGGCTTTGCGTTGTCCTTGGTGACCTTCAGGCTGGTGTTGGCGCTGACCAGGTAGGGTGAGGCGTCCTCTTTGGTTGACGAAAGGGCGCTGATCGCCCGGTTGAGCTGGTTTTGTCGGGAGTAGTAGCTACTCCCGACGGCGTAACCCCCGATCAAGACGACCGCCGCCACCCCAACGCCGATCCACAGCGGCTTGCGGTACTTACCCTGGGGGCGCTGCCGGCGCTGAGCCCGGGCTGGCGTTGGTGCCTCATCCGCTGCTTGCTTAGCCGCCGGGGCGGTTGATTGCGGCGCCGCACTTGGTTGGCTGGACCGCGTGGAAGCTACGGGGTTGGCCGAAGCAACTTCAGTTGGGCGCTGCTCAGGGACCTTAGACTCCGGTGCTTGACTAGCTGAGCCCGGTGCCGGTTCCGTGGCCGTCCGCAGCCGGTAGCCACAGTTCGGACAAAAACGGGCGCCGGGCTTTAATTCGTGCCCACAATTGGGGCAAAAATTTGATGCCATGATCCAACCTCCTAAAATAGACTATCCATAAAGTCGCCGAACGATTTCAAAGCGGAGGCCACCAGTTCTTGCCCCACCAAGAAGGAGAACAGCATGTAAATCAGGCCAATTGCCACCGCTAAAATTAGACCGGCGTACACCGGATCGAGGCTGCCGGCCCCGTGATCGCTACGCAAGACCGCCCGGTACAGCGAGACCGTCAGCAAACTCAGGTCCAAGCTGAACAAGATCACCATGAAGATAACCACCGTGGTGTAGGCAAACAGGAGCGCGATCACTAACAGGGCCAGGTTAAAGAAGGCGATCAGGTTTGTTTCGTGCACCACCTGGTTGGTAAAGACCCAAAAATCGTTTTCCGGCTCCCGTTGGCTGACCCGTTGCAAGAGGTAGGCACAGGCGATCATCAACAGTGCGGCGACGATCGCAAACAGCCAGCCCCGGAACAAAAGGCCAGTTGCGGACGGCGTGGTCGAGGCTGCTCCAGTGCCCGTGTGCCCGTTGATTATGGCAAGGGTGTCAAACCAGGAACCCCCAAACGCCGAGGTGGCCGCGTGAAGCGCCCGCGTTAGAACGGCAAGGATCGCTAACATTGCCAACAACGTTTCGCCGACAATCGTTAAGACCCCGGTGTACTTAAACTTCGGTTGCACCACCTTGGTTGGCGCCTTCACCGACCCCCACAGCCAGCTCCAGTAGCCCACCGCCCCGGCCTTGAGTCGGTCGGTATCGACGTTTTTGACGGCGGCACTAGCGGTGTTCATCGCGTTCGCCGCCACCCCCGGTTCCTTTTTCTCCGCGGTCAGCGGTTGACCGCAGTTAGTACAGAACTTGGTCCCCTCCTCGTAGGGCTCGCCACAGATTGGGCAGACGTTCGGCGTCGCTTGTGGCGCCTCTTCTTTCGTCGTTGGGGCGGTTGATTGCGGCGCCGCTGCCGGTTTGGCTTCGGCCACCGCTAGCTGAGCGCCGCAGTTGGTACAGAACTTAGTGTCGGCAGGCATTTGGGCCCCGCAGTTTGGACATGTTTGCATGATCTCTACCCCTTGATTAATCATTCAATGTAACTTTAAACGTTACATTTATTATACAATCAGCCGCGGGGTGGAACAATCATTTAACTTAAGATAAAAAGCCCCCGCCGCCTAACGTAGGCAACGGGGGCTCAATGGGTTGGTCGCACTCACTAATTAGTCCAACCCTACCCGGTGGAAGATGTCATCGACGTGGCGCAGGTGCCAATGGTAGTCGAAGGCGTCATCGAGGTCTTCTTTGGTCAGTTGCTTAGCCACGATTGGGTCGGCTTCCAAGAGCGGGCGGTACGGAACGTGGTCGGCCCAGCACTTGGCGGTGTACTTTTGGATCAGGTCGTAGGCGTCCTCACGGGTCATCCCGGAGTTAACCAGCTTGAGCAGTACCCGTCCGGAGTAAATCAGGCCCAGGGTTTCGTCCATGTTATGCTTCATCCGGTCCGGGAAGACGTCCAGGTTCTTGATGATCTTACCGAAGCGGTGGAGCATGTAGTCCAACAGCGCCGTGGAGTCCGGCAGAATCATCCGTTCGGCACTGGAGTGGGAGATGTCGCGTTCGTGCCAGAGGGTCACGTCTTCGTAAGCGGTCACCACGTTGCCCCGCAGGACCCGGGCACAGCCGCAGATGTTTTCGGAGCCAATTGGGTTCCGCTTGTGCGGCATGGCTGACGAGCCCTTTTGGCCCTTAGCAAAGTGTTCTTCGACTTCGTGGATTTCGGTCCGTTGCAGGGAACGAACTTCGGTGGCCATGTTTTCCAGGGCCGTACCGACTAAGGCGATCGCCGCTACGTATTCGGCGTGCAGGTCGCGGGGCAGGACCTGGGTGGAGATTTCTTGGGGACGCAGGCCGAGCTTTTGGCAAACGTAGGCTTCCACTTGCGGGTCGACTTCGGCAAAGGTCCCAACCGCCCCGGAGATCTTACCGGCTTCGACACCCTTAGCGGCGTGCTCGAAGCGTTCCTGGTTCCGTTTCATTTCCGAGTACCAGCGGGCCAGCTTCAAACCAAAGGTAGTTGGTTCGGCGTGGATCCCGTGGGTGCGGCCCATGCAGACGGTGTACTTAAATTCGCGGGCCCGGTCGGCCAGGATGTCCATGAAGTCCTGGATGTCTTGGCGCAGGATGTCGTTAACCTTCTTTAACTGCAGGCCCTGGGCGGTGTCGACGACGTCCGTGGAGGTCAGCCCGTAGTGGACCCACTTGCGTTCCGGCCCCAAGGACTTGGAAACATCGCGGGTAAAGGCAATCACATCGTGGTGGGTGACGGCTTCAATTTCGTTGATCCCTTCAACGGTGAAGGTGGCGTTTTGGCGAATCTTTTCGACGTCTTCGGCCGGAATGTAGCCCAGCTTGCTCCAGGCTTCGTCGGCGGCAATTTCAACGTCTAACCAGCATTGGTAGCGAGCCTTGTCGCTCCAGATTTCCTTCATTTCCGGGCGGGTGTAACGATCAATCATCAGTTAGTTCCTCTCTTTTTAGGCGTCCCAAACGTGGGTGGCAGCAATTTCTTCTAGGGTGGCGTCTAAGTCGTCGGTCAGGATGGTCACGTGGCCCATCTTACGGTTAACCCTGCTGTCGGCCTTGCCGTAATCGTGGAAGTGCCAGGTGGGTTTGTGGCTGATTAAAGCGGCAACGCCCTTCTGGTGTTGACCCAAAACGTTTACCATGACGGCGGGCTTTAGTAACGTTGGCTGTGGTAGCGGCCAGTTGCAGATCGCCCGGTTGTGGATGGCGAACTGGGAGAAGTCGCAGGCCTCAAGCGAAAAGTGACCCGAATTGTGCGGGCGCGGGGCCAGTTCGTTAATGTAAATGTGGCCGTCGTGGGCGACAAACATCTCCACCCCTAGGATCCCCCTGAGGTCCAGTTGCTCGGCGATTTGCTTAGCCATCTCCCGGGCCCGTTCCTGCAGGGCGGTGCTGATCCGGGCCGGCACGATCGACAGGTGCAGGATCTCGTTTTGGTGGATGTTTTCGCTGACCGGGAAGGTAACGATCTCTTGGTTGGCGTTTCTGGCCACCATCACCGAACACTCGAGGTCAAATTTAACCCAGCCCTCTAAGATGCAGTTACCAGTCGCCAAGACATCCGTGCACTTCGCTAGGTCCGCGGCGCTTTTCAGGACGACTTGACCGTGGCCATCGTAGCCCCCTTCGCAGGTCTTCAAGACGCTCGGGTAGCCGATCTTGGTGACGGCCGCCTCTAATTCGGCCTGGTTAGTGACCGCCGCAAAGGGCGCCGTTGAGAGGCCCGCTTCTTGTAAGAAGGTCTTTTCCCGAATCCGGTCCTTGGTGATCCGCAAGAGTTCGGTCCCCTGCGGGATGGCGACTTGGTCGGCGACCGCTTCTAGGGCCACCAAGTCAACGTTTTCAAACTCGTAGGTCAACACGTCGGCGCGCTTAGCCAGCTCTTCAATCGCTTGTTTGTCCTCGTAGGGCGCCACAATCTGGTCGTCGGCGCACTGGCCGGCCGGGCAGTTGGGCATCGGGTCCAGGATAATCACCTTCATGCCGGCGTACTTAGCGTCCAATGCCATCATCTGGCCCAGTTGGCCCCCGCCGATGATGCCGATCGTCCCCCCCTGGGGAATGTAGCCCGCCCTAGTCAAGGTCGGCACTGCTTTCCACGGACTGGTCGTGCATTTGCTGACGGTAAGCGACGATCTGTGCTTGGATCGCCGGGTCGGTCGTCCCCAGGATCTCAAGGGCGAGCAGGGCGGCGTTCTTAGCCCCGGCCACCCCGATCGCCGTCGTGGCCACCGGAATTCCGGCCGGCATCTGCACGATCGAAAGTAGGGAGTCCATCCCGCCCAGGGCCTTGGTCTGCCCCGGTACCCCGATCACGGGTAGCGGGGTGTTGGCGGCCACCATCCCCGGCAGGTGGGCGGCCCCCCCGGCGCAGGCGATGATTACCTTGGTCCCCTTGCCGGCGGCTTGCTTGGCAAAGTCGAACATTTCTTGGGGCATCCGGTGGGCGGAAATGACCTGCTTGTCGTAGGCCACCCCGAACTGATCGAGGATGGCGCACCCTTCCTTGACGGTTGGCCAATCGGAGGTGCTCCCCATTACAACGGAAATTTTACTCATGCTTGTTCCCCCTTCTCAAACTGTCTTTAGAATACCAAACCGCCCGGGCGAAAACAAGCAAATTCACGAACCAGATTAGATTAACTTTTTATAATTGTTCGGATTTTGAAGAAGTGCGGACCAACCATGAGCAGGTCGTGGGCTAAGCTAGGGGGAAGGTTGATGCGGCACGCATCGTTCTTCGCCCGTACTTAGCCACTAGGCCTGTGGTTGGGGAGCACGTTATCTGTGTAACCGGAAACCAAAAAAGGCTGGGGGAACCATTCCCCCAACCCCATTGTTTACTAAAATAACCCCGTTATCTTCCCCTCGGCATCAATCGTCATCTTAACGGCGGCCGGCACCTTTGGCAGCCCCGGCATCGTCAGCATGTTACCGGCTAAAGCGACGATAAAGCCGGCCCCCAACTTCGGTACGAACTCGCGGATGTGGAAGGTAAAGCCCTCCGGTGCCCCCAGTTGGGTTTGGTCGTCGGTAAAGGAGTACTGGGTCTTGGCGATGCAAATCGGTAGGTCGTTCCAGCCCAGCTTTTCAAACTGCTTGAGCTGGTTTAAGGCCTTCTTGGAAAAGGCAACCCGTCCGGCGCCGTAGACCTTGGTGGCGATCGTTTCGACCTTTTCCTTTGGCGTGGCTTGGTAGTCGTACAGCGGGGTGAAGCTGGCTTCTTGCTCGGCCAGGGCCACCACTTCCTTAGCCAAGTCGAGCGTCCCCTCGCCACCCTTGGCCCAGGCGTCGGCGACCACCACGTTGACCCCGCGGGCCTTACAGTTGTCTTCGATCAGCTTGATCTCGGCTGGCGTGTCGGTGGCAAAGTGGTTGATGGCCACGACCAACGGCAAGCCGTAGCGTTGCATGTTGGCGATGTGGCGGTTGAGGTTTTGCAGGCCGTTTTCTAATTCGGTCAGGTTCTCGTCCCTTAATGCTTGAAGGCTGGCGCCCCCATTGTATTCGAGGGCGCGGACGGTCGCTACGATGACCACGGCGTCCGGGGTCTTGCCCAGGACCGGCCGCTTGATGTCCAAGAACTTTTCGGCCCCCAGGTCGGCCCCGAAGCCGGCTTCGGTGACCGTGTAGTCGGCTAATTGCAGCGCCGTTTTGGTGGCCAAGACCGAGTTACAACCGTGGGCGATGTTAGCAAACGGCCCCCCGTGAACGATCGCCGGGGTGTGACCCAGGGTTTGGACCAGGTTGGGCTTGATGGCGTCCCTTAAGAGGATCGTCACCGCCTCTTCAAAGCCGAATTGTCCCACCGTGACCGGTTCCTTATCGTAGGTGTAGCCGACCACGATCCGGCTGACCCGGGCCTTTAAGTCGCTCAGGTCGGTGGCCAGGCACAAAATCGCCATCAATTCGGAGGCCGGAGTGATGTCAAAGCCGGTTTGGCGCGGCACCCCTTGCATGATCCCGCCCAGGCCGGTCACCACGTCACGCAGGGCGCGGTCGTTAACGTCTTCGACCCGCTTCCAGATCACCCGCCGCGGGTCCAAACCGAGTTCGTTGCCCCGCATCAGGTAGTTGTCGATCAAAGCGGCCAGGGTGTTGTTGGCGCTGGTTAGGGCGTGGAAGTCCCCGGTGAAGTGGAGGTTAATGTCTTCCATCGGCACGACTTGGGAGTAACCGCCCCCGGTGGCGCCCCCCTTCATGCCAAAGACTGGCCCCATCGAAGGTTCGCGCATGGCGATGACGGTTTGATGGTGCAATAAGGACAGGGCGTCCCCCAAGCCCACCAGGACGGTCGACTTCCCTTCCCCAGCCGGGGTCGGGTTAATTGACGTCACCAAGACCAGCTTGTGCTTCTTTTCCGGCGTCGCTTGCACCGGTAAGTTAACCTTGGCCTTGTACTTGCCGTATTGCTCGATGGCATCTTCATCGAGCCCCAGCTGGGCGGCAATTTCGTTAATCGGGGTGAGTTGGGCTTGATCAGCAATTTCAATATCAGTTAACACGGTGGGTCCTCCTGTTAAATCCGAACATTATATAACAATCTAATTTACAAGATTAACAATAATCGAACTAACTCCCGGTTGCAAGTCTTATTTGTCCCGGGTCGTCGGTAACTTATGGGCCCGAATCTGCTTAACCCCCACGATGTCCAAAAGGAAGGTGAAGATCGGCACCCCGACAATCAACCCCCAGACGCCAAAGAGGTGTTCGGACACCAAGAGGACCACGAAGGTGTAAAAGATCGGCAGCTCGGTCCGGCTGGACATGAACTTGGGGTTTAAAACGTAGGATTCAATCATGTGGATGACCAAGATTACGATGATTAAGTAAACGATGTAACGGATCCCGCCGACCGAATACCCGACCATCGAGAGCGGCACCAAGGAAATGATGACCCCGGCCACCGGCACCAGGGACATGATGAAGACCATGAGGCCGAGGGCAAAGATCTGGGGCATCTTCATGAAGAACAGGGCGATCATGGTCAAAGCGGTGTTGGTTAAGGCGATAAAGAACTGGGCCTCTAAAACGACCCCAAAGGTGTTGACGAACTTCTTACCGAAGAAATCGAGGTCCTTGAAAAACCAGCTCAGGTGTTGGCTGGACAAGAAGGTCTTAGAAAACTCGTTCATCTGGCGAAGCTCAATCGTGTAAAAGAAGCTCAAAATTACCGACATCGCCACCGCTACCAGTAAGGTCCCAAAGTTGGTCAAGGTGGTCACGGCTAGGGTAACCCCGTGGCGGGCTTGGGTGGCCAACGTCGAGCTCGACACAAACTGGTTGAGGTACTTCATCAGCCAGTGCATGTCGGCACTTTGGTAGAAGGTAATCAGCGAATTGGTCATCTTAACCAGCTGGTTGACCAACATCGGCACGTAATCGGTGACCACGTAAAAGAGGCCTAGGATCAAAAGCAAATAGCTCAACAAGACCACCAGGGTGACTGGCACCCGGGGGATCCAACGTTGGACCAAGCGGACCCAGTGGACGATTAAGTAGGTGAAAATAAAGGTCAACAAGATCGTGTTCATCAGCGAGCGAGCCTCGTATAAGACCAACACGATCACCAAGAGGACCACCAAGCGGCGGAGCTCCTGTTTTTTAGTAAATTTGTTCCAAAAGTCTGTCATGGCAAAGATCCCTTCCCAGTTGATAACCCTATCTTAGCAAAGAACCCGCCATAACGTGAACTACTCGGCCATAAATGACCGAGCTTCTGGGAACAAAAAGTTGTTCACGCCCCCCTCCATCAGGGTGATGGCCACCTGGGTCACCTCTGCTAGGGGCGCTTGTTTGCCGTTTAGCACCCACTGGCGGTAGACGGCTAGGCCGGTGTTTTTAACGAAGGTTAAGAGGGCCTGTTTTTTAAAGTCGCTCAGCCGGTTGAAGGCCGGGCTGTTAGACCAGGTTTTGCCCATCACCGTGTCGATCATCTGTTGGCGGATGGCCGAGTAGTGGGTGTTAATGGTGATCTTTTCGTAGGCCGGCCCCTACTTGGCCGAAAAGTTAAAAAGTAGGTAATGCTCTTGGCCAGGTCGCGCGGGTAGACCAGGTCCTTAGTTAGGGCCAGGTAATCTTGTGAGAGGCTCGTTTGCAATTCGGCCAGCAGGTCGTCTTTGGTTGGGTAGTAGCGATAAAAGGTCTTTTTATTGATTCGGGCGCGGCGGGCCATTTCGGCCACCGTGATCTTTTCGTAATCGGTGGTCAAAATCAGCTCCTCAAAGGCCTGGTAAATCGCGGTGATCGTTTTTTGGACCCGCAGGTCCTCGGTTCCGTTTAAGTTCATGTTCTTAAGTTCATGTTCCCCTCCGTTTGATTGACGATGTGCACCCCGACTGAAACGATCCATGCAAGGGTGAGCACTTTTAAATCGCTAAAAAACCAATCAGAATACGGAGGCTTTCCCCATGAACCAGTTTAACAAAGATATTATCGCAGCGCTATCT
>PPYF01242095.1_pt1 | contig 30626 bp, 32 predicted proteins | sample 1559871 | NCBI WGS metagenome assembly PPYF01 (sample SAMN08240021, study PRJNA423297) | Human gut metagenome, whole genome shotgun sequencing project.
ATACTATGTTAGTTGCATACAATCGCCCAACTGCAATTTGATCTGAACCCATTTTATTTAAATTTAAAACAACTATCATAGACAATATTGTTGATGCTAAAGCTGATCCCATTGTCAATACACCAGCTAATTTATATTTATATTCATATCTTTGTCTTAATAGCCAAAAATCCTGCGCCGGTGCAAAGAAAAACACTACAAGCATTAAAATCATCAGAACAGAAGGTAACCCTGTAATCCTATTCCAAATATTAGGTATGAGAAAATAAATACAACCTAAAACAATGGCCATCATTGATGTTAATGTCAAAACAGACGATTGATATTGATCCCTTTCCCCCTCAAAGTCTTTCATTGCTGCCTGAAATCCACCTGATGTTAATGATAGTGTTGCAATTACATTCAATAATGAATACCAAGAATTATATAAATTAACCATTCCAATTTCGCTTGTAGACATTATTCTCGTGAAAATTGGGACTGTAATCATTGATAACCCTCGTGAAAAAACAGACGCCATGGTATAAACCACTGCTGCTTTTACTCCCAAAGGAATATTTTGTAGTTTTTTCTTTAGCATTTAGTTCTCCTTACTGCATTCTTTCTGTTTTAATTGGACGTACATGGATCACAGATCGTAGGTGTGTGTCCACTAAATTTCTATTTTCTGCTAGAATACCAGAATTTTGCATTTTCTAACAAATTACTCTATCGTCACACAGATAACTAGCCCTGTTTCTGATTCAGAAATCAGAATACGACTACTACCTCATAGTGCTTCTGTAACCTTAGACACTGCAAACAGTTCATAATGCTAATATCTAAAATATTGTTTATAAAACATTTCCATGATCCTAGATGTTTCATATTTAAAACTAACTTTTATAACATCATTTATATTCTAACACTAACTCACTTACACTTATTCAAAAAATCATTAAATCGTTCTATATATTTATCAGGCGTAAATAATTCATTTGCAGTTCTCAATGCATTATTTTTTATTTCTTCAATTTGCTCTCTTGGCAGATTGATAATACTAAGTAATGTGGTTTCTAATGTATTCAAGTCATTATCACTAACAAGGAATCCATTATACTTATCTTTTATAAATAGATCCGTACCTCCTACAGATGTACAAATACTAGGAACCCCTAGCATCATTGCCTCGCAAAACTTTGTCGAAACTCCTGCCTTCGCATATCTTTTATTCATCCGTAATAAAACTGACAAATCCGCCATTTCTACTATACTTAGCGTTTTATCATGTGGCAATCTTCCATGGCAGTAAATTCCATATTTTTCTAATTCACTGTTCCCTACTAACTTCTGCACTTGTATTTTATCAGGACCAATTATATCAATGATAACCCGTACTTCGTCAGCATTTAATCGAATTATCGCTTGTAATAGAGTATCAATATAATCCTTTGAAGCCAATGCGCCTGCATAAACTATCTTCAGCACTTTCCTTTTATCTGAATTTTCTCTTATTAGCTTTTTCTTTTTATCAGTTTCCGGAAAAATCGGCGGTAATAAAATAGTATTACAATTTTGTTCTAAGTAATGTTGATACAAATATTTACTTATTGCTATAACATTGCCAACTTTTTTATCAATATATTTTTTTTGTAAATCTTTTTCTGTGTTAATAACTCTCGAAATGATTCCCCTATAATCTTTAGGATTTCTCCATTCCGTAGTTTCTATTACCAACTTAAATCCTGCTTTTTTAGAAAGCTTTAACATTTTTAAAATGTACAATATCGAATTTGGTTCGTATAATATGATCACATCAGGTTTTATTTTGTCAATATATTTTTTTGTTTGCTCAAAATAAATTTTTCCAAATACCTGATCCAAATTCCAATAAGCACCTCTTATCTTTCCTCGCCCCGGATAAGGATCCATGTATTGATATGTCAACTCATCCACTTCTTCCATTCTTTTGCCATCAGAAGCCAACTCACATAATACATGAACTTCATGTCCACAAGATTTCATAAATATACCTCTATTTCTGACATGAATTGATGATGCCGTGTCTGGATATCCGACATTTCCAATATATACTATTATCATGAATTGCTACCCTCTCTTTACTAATTATTTCTCTTGATAAGATTTACAATGCACATAAAAGCTTTGATTTAATCTTCTAATAATTTTTCCCATTCCTTGGCTATTTTTTTTACATTTAGTTGTTCTCTTAACTCACTTGCTTGTTTTCCCAGTCTTTTTGCTTTTTCTGGATTTTTTAGTAATCCTATTATTTCATCTGCAAATTTTCTGTCATCACCAACAGGTGTAAGTATACCATTAATGTTATTTTTTATAACCATTCTAGCACCACCTATCGGACAATCTGTACATACCACAGGAAGTCCTATTGCCATAGCTTCTAACATTGAATTAGACATTCCCTCGTAATCTGATGATGATACAAAAATACTAGCATTTACAATATACTTTTGAACATTTGCTTTTTGTCCCATAAATTTTACATTATCAGAAATTTTTAATTCTTTAGAATATTCTTCTAATTCCTCTTGCTGTTCTCCCTTACCATATATTTCTAAAATATATTCTGGAAATACATCAAAAACTCTTTTCATTGCCCTGAGTAGCATGAATAAATTTTTTTGTTGACTTAATCTATTTACAGCTACAATTCTTTTGTCTCTCACTCCATCATATGGACTCGGAATTGATGACGTAATAGGATTTGCAATTACCTTTGACTTTTTCTCTAAGCTCTTACCATAATACAGTTTCGCATCTTCGGTTTGGAAAACAACTCTATATGCTTTTTTGTAACTATACTTTACATAAATCTTCTCATACCAATTGTAAAAAAATTGGGGAGCATTTCTTTCCGATAAAATGAAATTATATTTATTTAATAAATTTCCTAATATCAAATATTGATATCCTAAACCCAATGAAATCACATAATCTGGTGCTTGATTTTTCAATATTTTTTTCAATTCTTTTATTCTAAAAAATACTGCACGTTTCCCTGTATTCTCAGGCAAATAATCAACTTTTATTTTCGCATTAATCTCATAATTATTATTTGCCTTTGAAAATGCAATAAAAGACACTTCATAACCGCTTTCACAAAAATAATCAGCTAAGGCAACTGTAACTCTTTCAGCACCGCCTCCACCTAAACTGCCTATTAAAAATGTTATCCTTTTCATTAATCTATGATTTCCCATAATATTTTTCCCTTAACGCTTTTCCAATAAGTATCATTACAATAACGCCATTATATCCCAACTCAATTTGATAATATGTAGAAACTCCCATATACGCCAGTAATACAAATAATCCGACAAATTTTGCTGCTTGAATCACTATTCTATTTTGCCCATTGTAAATTTTACTGTTTTTTAAAATGGATGCATATACACATAACCATACGATCACTGGAAAAATCCCATAATGGAACATGACAAACATAAACTGATTATCGAAATAAGTATAATTTACATTTCCTAAGTAGCTATAAGAAGCATTTATACCTAATCCAAGAATTAAATCTTTCCATGAATGCTGCGCAAAAAAGATTACGTACTGTCCACTTCTGGTATCTTCAACTCCCCTATTGAATAAATTTCCTGTAATCTCTGGAAAAACATAAGAAACTCCCAATATTGCTATGAAAATCAGCAAAAGCCCCATTAAAAACTTAACATATCTATTCCTATTACCCAGAACCGCAACAAATACAAACAATAGTACTAATGTTTGTAATACCCAACCTCTTGACTGTGTAATAAACGCAGCGGCAATAATAAACAATAAATTACAGTATATTATTTTTCTTTTATTTTTTTTGTGAAATTCTATAAAGGTCATAATGCAAGCAGATGTAAACCAACATGAAAATATTCCTTTATACGACGCATTCCTGGGCCAATTTATTCCATAATTAGACCAAAAAGAAAAAACAGCAATATAAAAACAACAACAAAAGAGTAAATTTATACGTAATAATTCATTTTCCAATATATTCCATATATTATCATCAAAACCAAGCAGTGCTGACACTGGCAACAAAATTACTGATGTAGAAATAGCTTCAAAAAAAACAGATTGAATAGGTGCTTTATCTAATGACAATACAGTCCATATCAAATAATAAAAAATCAAGCTTATAAGCAAAATTCTTATTCCTGCATGAACTTTTTTTATGTAATGTATAATACATCTAAATATCAACACAAAAAGAATAATACTTGAAAAATTCAGGAAGAAAGTTCCCCATCTTCCTTTACTAACAAATGTGTATGTATCATATATCGGCTTCCATTCACCAAACATATTTCTCAATAAACACCCTAAAACCACACATATCAAATATGTCTTAAATAAAAATTCATTTATTGTATATTTTGTTTTCATACTAAAATCACCATTTAGATTTTTCTTGCAATATATTTATATGGTCTTCTAATTCTTCATTTTCAAATCTTTCAGAAACGCGTCTACCGGGTACTCCTACATATATGCCGTAGGGATGAGTACTTTTAGTTAACACAGTCCCCGCTCCAATAACACATCCCTCTGCTACAGTTACTCCCTTAAGGATTGTTACATTAGCCCCTATCCAAACATCCTTTTCAATAATGACATCCTGATCGTTTTCGTCATCTTTTTCTTCATCTGTTACATCAGCCATGTACTTTCCTACTGCATTCATCTTGTGATCGCCTGTGATGATACTAAGTCTTGGGCCAATAATTACTTTCTCTTTAATGATAATATTTGCTCGTGTTGTCCACAACAATGCATGAGAGCCAATCGCAACATCATCTCCTATACTAATGTTGCCAATTCCCTTAATATCACTCTTTTCAGCAATATGTACATTTTTACCACAGCTTCCAAAAGAAGATTTAATTACACTTTCTCGGAAAATCTTATAAAATACCTTACGCACAAATTCTTCTGATCTGTATACGAGGCTTCCGATTTTATTGATTCCAATACCCCCCCCCCATTTTTATGTAGATTTCTTCTGTCATAGCTTGTCATTTCTCAATCTCTCCACTTCCGTATAAACTCTTTCAAGTTTATCAATGTTTTGCTGTAGAGAATATGATTTTCTTATAACATCAACACTTTCCCGTCCAGCTTTTAATCTCTTTTCATCATCTGTAAGATACTCAATAATTGCACATGCCATGTTTTTACTATCACCTGGTTTATACAAATATCCATTAACTCCTTGCCTTACGATTTTAGGAATGCCGCCAACTTCTGTACTCACAATTGGAAGACCGCACCCCATAGCGTCCAATATTGCCATAGGCATTCCCTCATTGTACGAAGGGAGAAGAAAAATGTCTGCCTCTCTCAAATATTGCTTTTTTTGCTCATTTCGGATCCATCCCGGGAATTCCACATTATCTTTATATTTCGCACTGAGTTTCTGCTTGACTTTTTCGATTTCACCACTTCCACCAATAATAAACCGAGCATCCGGTATTTTTCTGCATACTTGATCTACAATAGCCGGAATATCTAAGCATCCTTTTCTCTCACATATAAATCCCAAAAAAAGAATCATCTTATGATTCGGTTTTGTAAACTTTTCTTTGATTAGATCTTCTTGCAAAATACCATAATTCTCAACAACACTAATTGTTTGTTCTGGCACGATCTCTGCGAGATTCTTCTTCCATTCTTCTGATAGCGCAATGGTTCTAATGCATTTATTGTAAATTTTCTCTATAGCTTTCTTTTTTCTCTGAGATTTTCTTCGATAGAACTCATCAAATTCTGCACCATGAACATGATTAATAACCGGAATTTTTGCAAGAGAGGCCATCTCAATTATTAACGCCTTTCTGTAAAAACTTCCTCCAAAAGAAGTATGAACATGAACTAGGTTCGGTTTCCAAACTAAAGTAGTATAAATAAACTCAAAATACGCTCTTAATGCTTTAGAAACTTTTCGAATTACATTTCCTTCACAATAGGTTTCTATAAACCGCACATCGTAATCTTCTGTCAATTGAGAATTCCTGTATCCACTGACTACCGATGTTATTCCACCCTTTGCTGTGAAGCTCGGAACTACCATACATACTTTCTTTTTCATTTTTCACCTTTATCTCTAAACAAGTACCATAAAAACTTACTATTTGTTACAAAATATCTCTTAAATAATCTTCGTGGTTCTTTCATAAAACGATAAAACCATTCAAGTCCATGATCTTGCATCCACTGCGGTGCTCTTGGGATAACTCCAGAGACTACATTAAACGCACCTCCAACTGCCACCCATACCGCATTAGACCGACTTGATAACTTATTGCAAAAAAATTCCTGTCTTGGTGCGCCCAACGCGATCCAAACAAAATCCGCTTCCGATTTACTGATTCTTTCGAGTAATTCGTCCTCTTCTTTCACAGTGAGTGATCTAAATACAGACGGTTCAGCACCTGCGATTTTCAAATTTGGATATGATTTCTTTACTGCAGAAATGAAACTATCTAGATTTTCCTGTGTCGTACCATAGAAATAGTGTTTTACTTCTGTGTTTTCTGTCCTTTTTAATACTTCCTCAAGGAAATCCGGACCTGTTACTCTTCCCATGGAGCTTTTTCCTCGTTTTTTTCCAACCACCGATAATGGTTTTCCATCTGGAAGCGTCATGAAAGAGTTATTCTGAACTTCTCTGTAATTATTATTTTCATGGGCTGTAACCGTCGTATGTACATTTGCTGCACATATATAGTGTCCTCTCGCCTCTTCAAAGTTGTCGAATAAATACTTTTGAGCCGAATTGAAATTCACCACAGATATATCCACACCAATTATCTTTATTCTCTCCATTTTTTGCATTTTAAAACTTTCTCCACACCATCTTATCTACTACACCTGTATAACTCTGGATGATCTTTACCACTTTTGAACTTACATTTTCTTCTACATAATCAGGTACCGGGATACCATAATCTTCATCCAGATTCATCTGAACTGCTGTATCAACCGCCTGTAAAAGACTCCTATCATCAATACCTGCAAGCACAAAACAAGCTTTATCCAATGCTTCTGGACGTTCCGTTGATGTTCTGATACAAACTGCCGGAAACGGATGTCCTACACTGGTGAAGAAACTGCTCTCTTCTGGAAGTGTACCGCTATCGCTTACAACACAGAAAGCATTCATCTGCAAGCAGTTATAATCATGAAACCCCAGAGGCTCGTGCTGGATGACGCGCTTATCCAATTCGAACCCACTCTGCTCCAAACGCTTACGGCTACGCGGATGGCAAGAATAAAGAATAGGCATATCATATTTTTCCGCCATTTTATTGATAGCTGTAAACAATGATGTAAAGTTTTTTTCTGTATCAATATTCTCCTCGCGGTGAGCAGACAACAGTATGTATTTGCCCTTTTCCAAACTTAATCGCCGATGAATATCCGATGCCTCAATCTTCTCCAGATTCTGGTGCAGAACTTCCGCCATCGGAGAACCTGTCACAAAAGTACGTTCTTTAGGAAGGCCCGTGTCTGCTAGGTAACGACGAGCATGCTCAGAATATGCCATATTGACATCAGAAATAATGTCTACAATGCGTCGATTGGTTTCTTCCGGCAGACACTCGTCCTTGCAACGGTTACCTGCTTCCATATGGAAAATCGGAATATGCAAACGCTTTGCGCCAATAACAGACAGGCAACTGTTGGTATCACCCAGTACCAGAATTGCATCCGGCTGAATTTCTGCCATCAGTTTGTAACTTTCAGCGATGATGTTGCCCATAGTTTCCCCAAGATCCGCACCAACCGCATTCATATATACTTCTGGGTCAGCCAATTGTAAATCATGGAAAAATACACCATTTAGATTATAATCATAATTCTGACCAGTATGAGCCAAAATCACATCAAAGTATTTACGAGTTTTGTTGATAACAGCTGCCAAGCGAATAATCTCAGGACGAGTACCAACAATAATCAATAATTTTAGTTTTCCATTATTCTTAAATGATACATTACTATAATCAGCCATTCTTTTTCTCCTCCCCCACTATCTCAAAAAATGTGTCCGGATGACTCGGATTAAAGATTTCATTACAGGTCATAACAGTCACCAAATTCTCTGTGTCAGACAAATTGATAATATTATGTGTCCACCCGGGAATCATGTGAACCGCTTCCATCTTATCACCAGACACTTCAAACTCCACGAACTCGCCTGTATTGATGTTTCGCTCCTGAATAAGTCCATGTCCAGCTACAACAATAAACAATTCCCATTTCGAATTATGCCAATGCTGCCCCTTGGTGATACCAGGTCGGCTGATGTTGACACTTACCTGTCCGCAATCCTCTGTGTGAACCAGTTCGGTAAAAGAACCTCTATTATCTACGTTCATCTTCAGCGTATATTTAAACTTGTCAGCTGGAAGGTACGTTAAATATAAGGAATACAGTTTCTTTGCAAAAGAGCCATCCGGCATCTTAGGCATCATAAGTGTAGTAGGTTGCTGTTTGAATTTTTGCAATAAATCAACAATTTCGCCCAGCGTGACCTTATGCGTAACAGGTACACAACAATAGCGGCCATCCTCTTTCAAAACAGTTTCAACACCATCGAACTCACAGTGTTTCTCTTTATTTTCCAGCAAATCAAACATACCTTCTACAAGGTCATCAATATAAAGCAATTCAAGTTCTGTGCTACGATCATTGACAGTGAACGGCTCATCATTTGCGACCGCCCAACAAAAGGTACTAACCGCACTATTGTACTTCGGACGGCTATGCCCCATCAGGTTTGGAAAACGATAAACAGCAACCTTTGCTCCCGTTTCTTGTGCATAATCAAAGAACAGCTCCTCGCCAGCCTTTTTACTACGCCCATATTCGCTGTTTCCAAAACGTCCAGATAATGTAGCCTGAATGGAAGAAGACAGCATAATAGTTGCTTTGTTGTTGTGCTTTTTCAGGCAGTCCAACAGAGCGGAAGCAAATCCGAAATTTCCCTTCATAAAATCCTCAGGGTTTTCTGGACGATTCACACCTGCCAAATTAAAAATAAAATCTGACTTTTGGCAGTATTCATCCAACTCTTCTGCTGTTGAACCTAAATCATATTCATATATTTCCTCGATTGCTATTTCTGATCGGGTTTTATTTTTTCCGTCTCGAATATTTTTTAAATTATTGCACAGGGCAGTAAGAGTTGCGTTATCAAATGTAGACATATTTTTTTCTCCTTTTTTATTAATCATTTATGTTAATCACGCTGAAAAATATCGCGTGTATAAACCTTATCCTTCACATCATCCAGACACTTGTCATAGCGGTTTGCAATGATAGCCTGACTCGTTTCCTTGAACTCCTCCAAATCATTAACCACAACGCTGCCAAAGAATTTCTCTCCATTTTTCAAAGTCGGCTCATAAATGATGACAGTTGCGCCTTTAGCTTTGATGCGCTTCATGACACCCTGAATGGAACTCTGGCGGAAGTTATCACTGTTACTCTTCATCGTCAGCCGGTAAACACCAATAACAACTTCGTTCTCCTTGCTTTCGTCCCAGCTGTCATTTGCTTCATAAGCACCAGCAATCTCCAGCACACGGTCGGCGATGAAGTCCTTGCGAGTCCTATTGCTCTCAACGATTGCTCCAATCAGGTTCTCCGGCACATCGGCATAATTTGCGAGTAGCTGCTTGGTGTCTTTCGGCAGGCAATATCCGCCATAACCGAAGGACGGATTATTGTAATGAGTGCCGATACGCGGATCGAGGCAAACACCATTGATGATCTGTTGAGTATTTAACCCTTTCATTTCTGCGTAAGTATCTAATTCATTGAAATAAGAAACACGAAGTGCAAGGTATGTATTTGCAAATAATTTAACTGCTTCTGCTTCTGTGAAGCCCATGAACAATGTATCTATATCTTCTTTAATTGCACCTTCTTGAAGAAGTTCAGCAAATGTATGTGCAGCCTTTACTAAACGTGCATTGTTAATATCTGTTCCAACGATGATACGACTTGGATATAGATTATCGTATAATGCCTTACTTTCTCTTAAAAACTCAGGGCTAAAGATAATATTATCGCAGTGAAACTTTTCTCTAACACTTGTTGTATATCCAACTGGAATTGTAGATTTAATAACCATAATTGCTTCTGGATTATATTCGATAACTAATTTGATAACTGCCTCTACTGCAGAAGTATCAAAAAAGTTCTTTTTACTGTCATAATTTGTTGGTGCTGCAATTACAACAAAATCTGCATCACTGTAAGCTTCTTTGGCATCCAGTGTTGCTGTTAAATTTAGATCCTTCTCAGCTAAATATTTTTCAATGTAATCATCTTGTATTGGTGATTTTTTATTATTAATTAAATCAACTTTTTCTGGAACAATATCTACAGCATGAACCTCGTGATGCTGAGAAAGTAAAGTCGCAATGGATAAACCTACATATCCTGTTCCTGCCACCGCAATTTTTAATGAATTAAAATCTCTCATTTTCCTTCCCTTCTTTATCAAACAACTACATTTTGATTTACATATAAAATTCTTTATACCACTCAGCAAATTTTCGTAATCCCTCACGTAAAGTTGTTGATGGTTTAAAACCATAATCCCTTTCTAATGCTTCTGTATCAGCATATGTCACAGGAACATCCCCTGGTTGCATAGGGACAAGTTCTTTATGTGCTTCAAAATCGTAATCTTCTGGTAAGACTTTTGCTCTTATAAGCTCTTCCTGAAGAATTTCTACAAAATCTAACAAATTCTCTGGATGGTTATTTCCAATGTTGTAAACTGCATATGGAGGAATTGGTAAACCATCCTCCCCATTTTTCTTCTCTGGTGCCCCCTGCATTACTCGAACAACACCCTCAACAATGTCATCAACATACGTAAAATCTCTTTTACAGTTTCCATAATTAAAAATCTTAATAGTTTCACCTTTTAACAATTTATTTGTAAATCCAAAGTATGCCATATCTGGTCTCCCTGCCGGTCCATAAACAGTAAAGAAACGTAAACCAGTTGATGGAATATTGTAGAGTTTTGAATATGCGTGAGCCATTAATTCATTGCTTTTTTTCGTTGCAGCATATAACGATACAGGATTGTCTACTTTATCTTCTGTACTGTATGGAACTTTTTTATTACTTCCGTATACAGACGAACTTGATGCATATACCAAATGTTCCACTGGATAATGCCTACAGCCCTCTAATATGTTATAGAAACCAACTAAATTTCCCTCTATATATGCATCCGGATTGATAATTGAATACCTAACGCCTGCTTGCGCACCTAAATTCACAACTAATCCTGGTTTATATTTCTCAAAAATTGAATTGACAACTTCCTTATCTGCCAAATTTCCTTTAACAAAGGAAAAAGCCTCACTAGAAGAGAGTTTTTCTAATCTATATTCTTTTAAGCGAACATCATAGTAGTCATTCATGTTATCAAGTCCAACTATTTTTATTCCTTCTATTTCTTTTAATAGTCTCTCAGCTAAATTTGAACCGATAAATCCAGCCACACCGGTAATAAAAACTGTTTTATTTTTCAAATCTAAATTCTGCATATTACTAGCTCCTTTTATATTTATAACTTATCTACAGCTATCCTTTCGCAGCTTATTCTCTCTACAAAAACAAGCTGCTCATTGGATTTACATAGAACCATCTTTTCTAAATACAACTAATATTGTTTTCAATAATATTTTTATATCTAGCCCAATGTTCCAATTTGTGATATACTCTTTGTCAAGACGAACCACTTCTTCAAAATCAGTAATGTCACTACGTCCACTGACCTGCCACATACCGGTTATTCCTGGCTTAATTGCCAATCTTGCACGATGGTGCAGCTCATAAAAATTCGTTTCCGAAATCAAAGGTGGTCTGGTTCCAATTATTGACATATCACCTTTCAACACGTTAAAAAACTGCGGAAATTCGTCAATGCTTGTTCTTCTAATAAAATCCCCAATACCAGTCTTATGTGTTCCATCTGGAAGAACCTTATTTCCAATAACTCGTGGGTCAAAATCCAATTTGAACATCTTTTCATCACCCAGTTTGTTATCTTTCATCAGTTCAGCCTTCCGTTCCTCTGCATCCATATACATGCTTCGGAACTTATACATTTTGAATCTCTTTCCATTCTTTCCTACACGTTCCTGTGCAAAGAAAATCGGTCCCGGTGATGCTATGTAAATTGCTGGAGCAACAAATATAAACAAGATTCCAGTAAGCAAGCATCCTACTAAACCTCCGGCAATATCCATCAGACGTTTCAGCATCAGATCTCTTGTAGATGCATAGTTAATACTGGTAGTTAGTACTGTATAATCTCCAATTTTTTCTACAAACTGTTTTTTCCCAGGTACGCTTTGTACCTTTGCAAGATTCAGATGAACGGTTACTCCGGTTTCCGTAAACTGCTCAATCAGTTCTTTTGGATACGGAACTACACCAGATGTTACAATCAGAACTTCATCAATCCATTCCTTGCAGACATATTCAGCAGCATTTTCCATATTTGCAACTACTTTCACACCATCAATATACTTTCCTGTCATTTCCTTATCTATGACAGCAATTCCAGCAATCTTATACCGGGCATAGTTATGCTCTTTCATGCTCTCTACTACTGAACTCACTACATCTGCTGAAACAACAAGAAGTAAGGAACGATTTTCACCATCTTCCATTTTCTTTCTAAGCAAATGTTTCCACAGCTCTCGCACAAGATAAGTAAGTAGAATATAGATAACGATATTCAGTACCAATGCCAGTCTGGAATATTGTTGTCCTTCCTGAAGCATAAACAAATAAAGCAATAAACATGCTCCAAGAATTACTCCATGCTGTGCTGTTACAACAAAATCTTTATAGTAGCCTCTTTTCAAAACGTTTTTCAATGTTCCCATTGCAAACAGCACTACCAAATCTGCTACTTCCATAAAGACAGCCATATTTCTGTAAAGAATTAGCTGGTATGGATTAGCTCCATATCCACTTAACACATACGCCAGAACGAACGCCACCTGCAAGCAGATCAAGTCCAAGATGATAAAATCCACATGTTTTATCCATCCTGTAGAATCTTTTCTATACATACTTTCTTCCCCCTTTACTCATTTTTCAGATTCCATTACGTTCGTTTTCAACTAACTGCTACAATCCTCTGACTTACCAACGAACAAAGACTTTTTATAAAAAAATACGAAGTCCTTCACAGAACTTTGTATATTACATTTAATACTACTAAGAAACAATCTATACTCGGCACATAACCCAATTATCAGGGCAGGCAAAGCACAATAAAAAAATGGATTTCTATTAATTAAGAAATGTGATTCTATTTGATAATAGATAGCAGCCATAAGCAGACAGCCTATAGAAACTGCCAGATAGATTTTCCGATGTTTCATCAGATTCTTGCCATATTCAATTTTTCCGTTTGCTTCTTTCCCACTATAAGAGGCTAGGGAATTGCATTTGCACTCAGCGATCCGCATCTGCTTCATTTTTTATACCTCGCTTTACCCCCCACACACATATACACTCTGGGGGATTTTAATTTTTTAGTTTTTCATTATTCATATCGGCAATCTAACGTCCCTTAGCCCATCATTCTTTTCAGATTAAGTTCTACACTTTTATTTATGAGCAGATCAAGTATATTTTCATCTTTTAAACGCTGCTTTCTGAATTTGGTTAAAAGACTAGGATGGATAACCTCTTCTTCTGGCGTTAATTCCAGAAAATATTTAAAAGACATATCATATCGTGATCTTTCAACAACACCATTATCAGAAAGGTTATAAAGATATTTTAAAAGCAGATATTTAAATAGCAATATAGGGTTTTTTTGCATTACGTCCATTATCAAGGCAATATTTATTTTTTAATTCATCATATATAAAAGAAAAATCGACCAATTCCCTGATTTTTCTTAGAATATGATCTTTTGGAACAATCATGTCATATAAATCTGAATAATAACTAAGGCTAAGTTTAAGTTGGGATGATAACATTTCAACCTCCGACAATTATGATACCTTAATTATATCAGATATATGATTTTACGACCACTTTTTCAGTGGCGTCCCTATAGAGGTGAGGGAATTCTTGCTACGATTGTTAAATAATTGCAAAAAAGGTTTCAAATTATCAGAACTCTTGATGAGATAATGATAACATGAAACCTTTTTGCGTAAAGCGGTATGTTGGATTTGCTTCATGGGGACCGCTTCATATTTTATTTTTATGCACATCATTCTTTATGGGGTTTGACCCCAATGTTCAGCAATACCCACACGGTCACAATCCGAATCAGTTACCAACAACAGGTCAGCGTTGCACTTCCTGGCATACTCCATTGATAAGCATCCGGTATACTTCAAAATATTTGCAGCGTATCAACAGCTCCGATGCCATCCCCGGACGGTACTTCAGAACCCGCAGCGGCTGTCTCGGCTCTGCACTGCCGTGAAGATCTGCCACATCCAACGCCTTGTCGATATGCAGTTCTCTTTTCTTCCCGTCCTTTCCTATGCGGTCGTAATCATACAGCCGATAGGTCAGGTTCGAGCTTTCCTGGATTTCTGCAACGAGCGCACCTGCCCCAATGGCATGGATCGTGCCTGCAGGGATAAAAAACAGGTCATCCTTGTGAATAGGTACATTCTGCAGATACTTCATCACCGTGCCCTGTCTTTCTTATCAGTTGTATTTTCTATCTTATTTACCGCTCCAGCTCAAACTTCTGCTTATCGTGAACGTTGATATCCGCGCCCAGCTGTACTTCAATCAGCTTCAGTTCTGTATCAGCTATCACAGTATGACGGCAGCCTGCGGACATAGTTATAACGTCACCTGGCTTTACCATCTGCTCCATATCATCCACGATGGTTTTTCCCTCACCAGATATGACTACTCACACCTCATCCCGGTTCTTGTGACTGTGATAGTTCATACTGTGGCCGGGATTTTTATAATTTTATTTCGTTCTTTTTTCTTTAGGCTGAAAAATTACTGGAAGTTCACATTTTTGCAAGAAATTCCGCATAAATACGGGCTGTTTTTAAATTTTATTCTCATTACCTTGATAGAAGATAGTAATTTATTACATTTGGAAGTTTCATTACGAATAACAAATGTGTTCTATGACATTCCCTAGACAAATAGATGAAGCCAGTAATCGAACACAGTCAAAGTCGCCCGACATATGCCGCATGCTATAATGAACACGAGATATCTCCTAGCTGTTTTTACAATATTTGATTGCAAATCAAAAAGCGTTCACAGCTCACCCTGACAGATGCTATGAACGCTCTAAAAAGAACAAAGGCCAGAAAACGCCTTCTCATAAGACACACGTCTCTAAACACGCATATAAGATATACCCATTATTCACCACTCAGCAACAGATCCGTCAACATGTCTCCATATTGGATTCTTCCACTGATGCTTTGTCAGATTCTCTTCCAAAACAAGTTCTTTATTCACTTCAATCCCCAGGCCAGGTTTCGTTGGCATTGCACAGAAACCGTCAACAAACTGAAAATCTTGTTTATTTAATGCATAATCAAGCACACTTTTCCCAACATTATAATGTATGCCGATACTCTGTTCCTGAATAACTGCATACATATTTTTGAACATAAGATACTCCCAAATCCCAATTTTTATCTTTCAACACAGATAACGGCATAAGGTTACTCGCCAGCCCTACCCCCATATATCCTTCTTTAAAATAGTCATTAATATTATCAATAGTTACGCCACCAATTGCAATATAATTTGCCTCATCATATGGTCCTTTTAGCGCTTTGAGATATCCTTTCGGAGCACACCCTGCCGGAAACAATTTCATTGTTTTATAGCCAAATTCCAAACTTGTTGCAACATCTCCAGGTGTAAACACCCCAGGCAATAACATAATGTCTTTTTTTGCACAATACTGAAGCACATCAATCGGTGTACCTGGCGTAAGCAAAAATTGAGCTCCTGCTCCTATTGCCGCTTTTGCAAGATCCACACTTATTGCTGTACCTGCTCCTATCATACATTTTTCCCCAAAGCGATCTCGTAGTATTGCAATCTGTTTTAAACCATGCTCGCTGTTCAAAGCCACTTCAAAAAACGAAATCCCCCCATCTACAATTGCCTGCGCATAATCAACCGTATATTCCAATGGGATATTTCTCAGTATTGCAAGTATCGGATTTTCTTTTACAACAGAATACATATCCATTGTCTTCATGGGGTCTGACCCCGAGAGTTTTTCTATCATCACAAAAGCGTATGGCAGCCGCCCACGCTTCAAAGGCATTTTCCATCAATACTGGTTTCATATCTTGCTTGTTCTTTTCTCTTCAAAAGACAGGTACCCATGTCAACGATGGGAGAAACACGTTCATCCTAACCGTTAACATGAGCGGTTCACTTGCTATTTAAAATGATTGAGCTGTTTCTAACTCGCAGGCTTTATCGTACAGATTATCATAATGCAAAGTCAGAATGTTTTGCTGGGTTACTTTGTTTCGACGATCACGATAAGTAGCTTCGTTGTAATCCTCACGCAAGCCTGCGACCACAGCGTAGTGGAAGCGGCTTGAATCATATTCTGAAAATTCCTTCGGAAGTGAGGATTTGTTGCTGTACTTGGTGATCGTTACAAACGATGCAGAAAAGTGTGCTTCGATTTCTGCTTTCCAATCATAAATTTGATAAGTACCTTTTCTAAAGGTTTCTCCCTCGTGTCCAGATTTCAAGGTTGTTCTTCCATTAGGGTGTTCAAGCTCGACAAATACAAACTCATATCCGCCAGAGCTTTTTCCTATCAACAAATAATCGGCAATGTACTTACCTAAAGCAAATTCCGGGAAGACATATGCATCGTGGTGACCAAAATTATAATACTTAAATACACCAGCAATAATATGATAAGCAGGTCTGTGATTAATAAAGCGAAGAACGTTTCTTTCGTTTGTATTTGCATCATGAATCAAGGCACAAAATTCTTCATTTAGTTGTTCCATATTACCTTCGTTCTGGAAATCAAACAACTCAATATGATTGTTAGGGAACAAACTATCATAGTGTCGAACTGCTGCTGGATACAATCGCCTATGATTTATCTTCCCAAATCCTCTGTCTCCGACAGCTTTTCTTTCAGTACACAAAATACCCTCATACAGTTGCATTTCCTGTTTGGTAGGAACGCTCTTTATATAGTCTCGTTTATATAAATTCATGATACTTCCTCGGATAATATCAAATAAAGCTTCCTCATGGGGTCTGACCCCGAGAGTTGTTCTTGCCAGTCTGGATGTACAGCTTGCCAGCAGCTCCTTAAATACTGCTTCGGCTTCAGCTTTCTTTGCTACTTCTCCGCAATCTGGGATGCATAGTTGTTCCACAAAACAAAACATTCGTTTTATGTCTTTTATTATGCACTTTTCTTTTCCAAAGCTATTTTTTCTACTTCTTCCAGAGTAAGCTCTGTGTACATTGCAATATCTTCATAATTAAGTTTACCATCTTCTATCATTAAACGAGCCATACGAATTGCTTTCATTTTTTCTGCTTCTCTTGCTGCTTCATTTCTCATATCTTCCATAGCTTTACACATAATTGCCACTCCTTTCTCATCTTCTTTAAAATAATGTACACGGTCAGCCAGCACTTCGTAGTACATATCTTTAGCATTGGTACATGTAAAATCATGCATAAGTTTTCCTAATGCTGTTTCATCTTTTATTTGAGAGTTTACATATATAATATGCGATTGGTCATTGAACATTTTTCCTGTTTCCCTAACGATACGATCCACATGATATATTGGAATATTCTCTCCTAACACATCATTTTCTGTGATAAAAACCACATACGTTTCATTTAAATTTTGATATTGTTCACCCGGTTCTGTCACATTTGCATCAATCAAGCTACTATTATATCTAGCTCTCTTCACACCTGCACCTTTATCATCTCTTTGAATTTCAATATTATACACCTGATTTTGTCGATCCACTGCGAGAATATCCAAACGAACAGAACGCCCTTGTAAGTTTTTTATTACATATTGACTGCTCACACTTGTAACTTTAAGATCATCTCGTTTTAGTATAATCTGCAATAAAAATTCCACACAATTCTTATCTTCAAATACTTTGCTCATAAAATCATCATCTAAAAGACGAAAGCCACGTAATCTTTGAAGGTCTTCTTCGTGCTTTTGCTCAAAATCAAATCTTTCTTCCTCATTCATTGGTAACACCTTCTTTTCTCAGCTTATCCACATCTTCCATACTACCATCTTAACATCAATACACCCCTATTACAAGGACTGTATCCGCACATATTTTACTTTCTCTTGGTCAGTTTATTCAGGTAATCCAGATTTGTGGATTTGATGCGTGCCTGTTACAATGAGATTTTTTCCTTAGATGATTTCCGGTAATCTGTCCAGCGTTTTTTATTGAACAGGATGATGTCCATGATATTCATCCAACTTACGCACAAAAGAATTCCACGAAGCTATCTCTAAATTATCTGCTGGTTTACATTTTACAATTTCGTGGCTTTCTTCAATTGACTTGTCTTCTCTTTCAACTCCACCTATAGCTATATATTTAACATCTATATCCTTCTGTGGGTCAACCAATAGGGTTTTTCGAGGACCCACTAAATAATTTCCACTATATTCCTCATTGATTGCTTTATCCTTATCTTCATGTATCTGGGTTCTGAATGAACTGTAATTTCTGTTTATGTATTCCATATGATTTTTTAATTGTGTAATTGCATCATTCATATGTACATTTAAACCCTGATAGTGATTGGCCTTAACAATTTTAAAATCTGCACCTTTGACTTCCACAAAATTTTATGTAGTTATTAGAGCAGCGCCAGTAGCCTATGCTCTCGTTTTCGTTTATAGTTTCTTTAGAGAAAAATCATTTCTTCTTCATGGGGTCTGACCCCGAGAGCCTGATTTCATGGGGTCTGACCCCGAGAGGCTATTCTCAATATCTTTTACAAGGACAATATCTCAAAAATCATAGCTTTTTCTGTCCATATCTGTTAAAATTGACAATGATTAATATACAGGGGCTGCTGCACATGCAAGTGCGGCAGTCCCTGTCGAATGGATGAGGAAAATTAAAATGAACACAACAGCAAATCTTGGCAAGGCACCCGTACGCACTCTGGTGCTCCAGCTTGCCATCCCTTCTATGACCGCGCAATTTGTTAATGTACTTTACAGTATTATTGACAGGATGTATATCGGACATATTTCCGAAAATGGCGCACTGGCTCTTGCAGGTGCAGGCATATGCGGTCCTATCGTTACACTTCTCACTTCTTTTGGCACCCTGGTAGGAATCGGAGGTTCCATTACCATGGGAATCCGAATGGGCGAAAAGAATCACAAAAAAGCAGAACAGGTTCTGGCAAATTCTTTTCTGATGCTCAGTGTTTTTTCTGTTCTGCTGACTGTCAGCTTTCTTCTGCTAAAAGATAAGCTGCTTATGTTGTTTGGCGCAAGTGGGGCTACTTTCCCCTTTGCCAATACCTACCTGACTATTTATACAACAGGTACCTTTTTCGCACTGATGGCTACAGGGCTTAATTACTTTATCAACTGTCAGGGATTCCCCCTTGTGGGAATGTTTACCGTACTGATCGGCGCAGGATGTAACATCCTGTCAGACCCGATTTTTATTTTTGGTTTTCATATGGGAATTTCCGGTGCTGCCATTGCAACCGTTATTTCGCAGATACTCTCCTGCATCTTTGCAATGACCTTCTTATTGGGAAAAAAGGTTCCTGTAAAGATTACCTTCGGACAGTACAACTTAAAAGTCATAAGGAAAATCCTTTCCCTGGGATTTTCTCCTTTTCTGATCCTAGCCACAGACAGCCTAATCCTGATCTTTATGAATACAGTGCTCCAGAAATATGGTGGTGCTTCCCAGGGCGATATGCTGATCACCTGTGCCACCATTGCTCAAAGCTATCTGCTTCTGATCACCTCACCTATGATCGGGATCAGCGGAGGTACACAGGCAATCCTGAGCTACAATTACGGTGCCAGATGCGTAAACAGGGTCAAGGACGCAGAAAGGAACATTCTGGGAGTAATGCTTATCTTTACTACCATCATGTTCCTTCTCTCCCGGTTTATTCCCCGGTACTTTGTTCTTCTGTTTACCACTGATCCACAGTATATCAGATTCTCTGTCTGGGTCATCCGTACCTATACACTGATGATCATTCCGCTAAGCTTCCAGTATGTCTTTGTAGACGGGCTGACTGCCCTGGAATGTCCAAAGACAGGACTTGCGCTCTCCGTTACCAGAAAATCTCTTTTTGTGATCAGTGCAGCTGTCCTGCCTTCTTTCTTTGGTGCAAAAGCGGCTTTTTTCGCAGAACCTGTTGCTGACGGAATCTCTTCTGTCCTCTCAACAGTTGTATTCCTGCTTCTGATCAACCGCCACCTGGATAAACGCTGCCGGATGGACAAGAAAGAGAGCCTGTAAATTACTCCTGTATCTCCGCATTTGAGAGATACAGGAATAAGTATGATTGTGCAGCAATCTATTCTATTTGATAAGATAAGCACTCCGTTTATCAGCTTTTTCAATTATGCACTGATCTGCTTTTTCCTTCGGAATTTCTATTCCCATACAAGATTACAGTCAGCTACGCCAACAAGGCTGTCCATAAATACTTCTTTCAGACGTTCTTCCACCATCTGCCTTGTCACACCCTTTTTCAGTATCACCTGAAGGAAACCGCCGCCACCGGCACCACATACCAGCTTTCCGTCCACCAGCTCCTCAATACTGCTGAAAATCTGCTCAATCAAAGTGTTACTGCTTCCGGCATCTATTTTCTTACTCAGTTCCCAGTGATAATCCAGAAGCTTTGCAAAACCGTCTACGTTTCCACGCTCCAGTTCAAAGCGCATCAGTGCTGCTGTTTTCTGGATCTCCTCCAACGCAAACAAACTGTCCGGTTCATTACCCACATAGCGTCCCACCACATCACGGAGAAGATTTCTCGCCAGACGCCTCTGCCCTGTATAGATCAGGACAAATCTTTCATCTAGCTCCTTCTTTGTCTGCGGTGAAAGCTCTATATGTGCTACCTGAAGCTGCTGTTGAAGCCCAGGCATGGAGGTTATATATTTAAGACCAGGTGTAATACCTCCGACCTGATCCTGCCATCCTCCTCCTGTAGACATGATCTGTTCCATTGCCAGTACATGGGCATATAAATCTTCTTCTGTATATGCGATTCCCATAAATTCAAACACTGCCTTCACACAGGCTGCCGAAAGAATAGATGAGGTGCCAAGACCGGAACCTTTGGGAACATTTCTTACCTCAGAATGCATAACAAAACCACTGCCAAGGCGTTCCAGTATTTCACCCAGAGTATGTCCTTCCCTGGGAATTATTCCGCAGGCAAGAAGGCAGGCCTTCTGCAGGGCAAAAGGATCATAAGGGTCACCTGTGGCCTGCAAAGGCTCAATCGTGTCAAACTCTCCATGAACATCCATATCCCGGCTGTCAAAAACCACCTTCTGCTCAGGAATCCTCTCCAATGTCACCTCTACCGGCTTCTCCCCGTTCAAAAGAATAGCGGCATTTAATACAGTCCCGCCCTTTTCATTACAATAGGGCGGCGTATCACTCCAGCCACCTCCCCAGTTCACACGGAGCGGCAGTCTGACTGTATGATGATCTGTAACAATCCTTGCCTGTTCATTATAAGCAAGGCTTTTGATCGTCGCTTCCAGAACCTCTGACTGAATAATGCGGAAACATTCCTGCACCTCATTCTCATCCTCAAGGATCACTCCCAAATAATAATGCAGACGCATTTTTTCACCGAAATCTGCTTTTCTCAGACGCTTTCTCAGCCATTCCTTCTGAATCTTTGTCAGAGACTGCAGCTTTCTTATACTCCCTGCAGGAACCTGATCTCTGATTGCCTTTGCAATCCCATCCATAGTTACCAGATCTGCCATCCGTTTATTCCACGCTATGATAGCATCCGGATCCGCCTCATTAAATCCGGCGCAAAGAGACTTGTGGGAGGCTGCAGTCCATAAAGATCTGTCAAAATCTTTCCCTCCTGTGACAATCTCATAAAGTTCCAGTGCCGCATCTGTTGCCTCCCGGATCGTATCTGCCTCCTGATACAGCGCAGCAGACCACAAGGTATGTGCCTGTCCGTTCTCCTCCCAGAGTCTCACTCCAAGTGTATCTTCCAGTTCATCCAGATCCCTGCCAAACAGTCGGTTCTCTTTGGGGTTATCATTTACGCCAAAAATACGGACAATAAATTTTCCGTTTCTCTGCTTCAGCCCATGGAGAACAACATTATCAGGAATAACCTGATCCTGCACGTCTATGTAAGAGAGCACACTGTGGCTGCCAATCCTGGAATTTCCATGCACATAAGAAACCTCCAGATAACAGTCCTTCCCAACAGATGCCCTGCTGCTCAGTACACTGTTATAGCCAGACACATCACTACGGATACTGCTGCCCACTTTCCGGCTCCATCCCAGATAATGGTACTCATCCACACCTCCGTTCATCAGCTCCAGTATCTCCCTGGTCGTTCCAAAATGAATAAACTTCGCAGGTGCCAGACGCAGAAGCTTCATCCTGTAGGGACGCAGCACCTCCCACACACGGGTTCTGGCAGCCGTCAGCTCCGGACAGAATTCACCCTCCGGCTTCTCCCTGTAAAAATCCTCCAGCGTAGAATCCGAAGCCAGAGGATAAAGAAAATCAGCGTAAAGAGAAAGACGCGTTCTCTCATTGACATTTCTGTCATAGTCCGCGTCTGTTTCAATCAGTGAATGACAATTCATTTGGAATCAACGGAATCGCATACAATGTGCGGACATGTTATTTTTTAATAATTAAATATTTTCAAAACTTCCGAAGTTTCTCACACCGATCCTTCCCTCTTCAACACCGTCATCACCGTCTTAAACAGTATCTTAATATCCAGCCCAAAATTCCAATTACTGATATATTCTGTATCCAGTCTTACAACTTCTTCGAAGTCTGTAATATCACTTCTGCCGCTTACCTGCCACATACCGGTAATTCCCGGTTTGATGGCAATTCTGGCTCTGTGATGCAGTTCATATTTCAGTAATTCATCCTGTAATATCGGTCTGGTACCCACAAGACTCATGCTCCCATTTAGTACATTCCAGAATTGTGGAAATTCATCAAGAGATGTTTTCCTGATAAATTCGCCGATTCCGGTTTTTCTGGTTCCGTCCGGCAAAATCTTATTTCCGATTACTCGGGGATCGAAATCGAGTTTGAACATACGTCCATCACTCATTTTGTTCTGAGCCATCAATTCTGCTTTCCGTTCTTCTGCATCCATATACATACTCCGGAATTTGTACATCTTAAATGGCTTTCCGTTTTTTCCAATCCTTGTCTGTGAGAAGAAAATCGGACCCGGAGAACTGATGTAGATAGCCGGTGCTATAAAAATAAAAATAACTCCTGTCAGGAAGCAGCCCACCAGTCCCCCCAGAATATCCAATACTCTTTTGGCAAGTGCCTGTCTGTCTGTGGCATAGTTCATGGTGGTTGTCAGAACTGTATATCCGCCAATTGCCTCCACAAATTGTTTCTGTCCGGGAGTACTTCTGACTTTTGCCAGGTTTACATGGACCGGCATTCCCATTTCCAGCAACTCTTCTATCAGCTCCTGAGGATATGGATATGTTTCATCCACATTTACAAAGACCTCATCTACCCACTGCTGACAGATAAAGGATGGTGCGTTATTTAAGTCTGCTACTACCGGGACTCCTGCAATTTCTTTCCCTGTCATATCTTTATCAATGAGTATCAGACCATTGATGTTGTAGCGGTTATAATTGTGTTCTTTTACATTTTGGATTACTTTTGATGCAAGGTCATAATTGGTTACAATGTAGAGAGAATGCTCTCCACCTTCTGCCATTTTATGCAGCAGACGTTTTTTCCATATTATTCTTGTACAATAGGATAAAAGCACATAGAAAATTCCCATAAGATAAAGGATTATTCTTGAAAAGGTATGTCCGCCACTGACAGTAAACAGGTACAGACCACTTGCCAGTTCGATCAGGATCATCTGCCGGATAACAGAGCGCAGCTCCTGATAACGTCCTCTTCTCAGAACTCCTTTATAAGATTCAAACAAAATGATCAGGAACAGATCCACCAATATGACAAATATCATCACATTGCGATAAATTCCCAGTGTAAACAGGTTCCTGACAGAACCGTTTCGAATCAGATACGCCAGTATTAAAGCCATAAATAAACACACAAGATCAATTAATATGAAATCTTTGTGTTTATACCATCCTCTTGATTTTTTCCTGTACATACGTTTTCCTAACCTCTCCTTCTTTTTTATTCAAAAAGGCATATTTACAGAATCGTTTTCCTGTAAATATGCCATCATTTTTTATTATTCTTTTCTTATAATTTCCAATCCCACCTTCATTTCTACTGTTCTTCCGAACATTTCTATTTCCAGATATGCTGTTCTTTTATGTCGGTCTATCCTGCGGATATTTCCTTCCATTCCCATCAGAGGACCTGCCAGAATCTGCACTCTGTCATTCTCGATAATGCCGGAAGATATCTCTACAAGCTGTTTGTCTGTGCCTATTTTCATAAGCAAATCTATTTCTTCCTGAACCAGTGGGACGATCTCATCGCCGGTTCCGATCAGCTTCGTCAGTCCGATGACTTTCCTGAGTCCATTTACCAGTTTTCCTGATTTTCGGCAATTAAAAAGACATACCCGGGAAAGAGGATTCTTTCCTGGATATGCCATTCGCCCTGAAATCGTTTCTTCTGTTGGTAATATGGGATAAAGCAGCGTTCTAAGACATTGCTGCTTATTAACCGCTGACACTGACAGCGGATGTTTTCTTCGGTGCCTGTGCGCACCTGCATCACATACCACATTGGATATCTTACCTCCGTATTCTGGGTATGCTTCGCCATTCTGCCTGTGTTACAAGGCAGACTCATACTTCAAGATATGTCAAACGCGGCAAAGCGACGATTTAAAGACAAAAAGATTTACGTTGTGTTTTATTATAACTACATCAATAAAAAAATGCAACATATTTCTACAAAAAAACAGCCGCCATCTCTGGCGACTGCGTTCTGATTCCGAATTATTGATTATTTCGCGTCTGCGATTACCATGAAGAAATCTCCATCGTTTAAGTTAACAGTAAGAGTTTTGCCCTCTTTGTCAATATTAACCGGATCAATGACTACAAACTTCTTTGTGCCGTCTTTGCTGTAGACCCAAAGCTGAATACCTTCCATAGTGTCTGTAAGACTCGGAACATTAAGCTTTACTTCATATGTTCCGTCATCATTAGGCTTTGCTTCTTCTGGCTTCAGTACGTTGAATTCATTGACAAATGTAACAATCATTTTTCCTTCGAGTTTAGCAATGGCATCTTCAAGGTCTGCTTTGTCTGCTTCATCTACGGAAAGGGATTTCAATACTTTTATGAAATCTTCCATCTTCATTGTTCCATCATTGATTTGTTTAAAAGCATCTGCCAGATCTTTATATTTTGCCTGCAGATCAGCAAAGCCCTGTGTTTTCTCAAGTTCCTTAACAACTTCATAAATTGAAGACTGTTTAGAATCCACAGTAGTTTCGCTTGTCTTACTTGGCGCTACCGCGGCCAGATCACTCGTGTTGCTTGGCGCTGCACCGACACCTACAGTAGCACATCCTACTCCAAGGGCAGCTGCTAAAGCAAGTGTCATAAATTTCTTCGCGATTTTCATAATGCACCTCTCCTTTTGGATTAATTTTTATATAGATAATCGTACAGAATGTCTGCACGGACTATCCCTGAATAAAATAATAACAGTGATAATTATTTATCACAGTACAGTGTATTCTGCATTCATTATACTATGACTAATACAATCAGATTTTCTCATAAAACATGGAAATAATCAAATCTGACAATGCATCCTCATCGATATGGTACTCATCAAAGTTCTCCCCATGTGTTCCCTCACCCGGTACTGTCTCTGTATCAGTAATTCCATTCTGTGATGCAGCCAGCAATTTGGCAAATATATCATTTCCCATATTTGTAACTGTATAGCTTTTAACACTGTCATAGAGACCTGTCACAAATCCGGCGTCCTCTCCTGCTTTTTCCTGAGCCTTCTGCACCAGTGCCTGAAGAAAGGTTTTCTGTCTCTCCTGACGGACCAGAGCACTCTGGGTTTTGTCAATGTCACGATATCTTACAAACTGTTCTGCAGTTTCCCCTGTAATATCCACAACAGCACCTTTTTTATATTCCGGATTCACATCTGCGAGACTGTCATCAGGGATTGTGAGCTGTATTCCACCTACGAAATCTGTAATCACTGAAATGCCATCCATGTTCATGGAACAATACCCCTGGATTGGAAGTCCGTCCAGCATATCGGAAACTGCTGTTTTCATCAGTTCACAGCTTTTCTCTTTTCCGTCCCCGAAGGCATACTGTATATTCAGATGATCTGTTGTCTCTCCAAGGCTCTGACCATATGGATTAAATACTTCTATCCTGGTCATGGAATCTCGTGGAATAAACAGAACCTTTATCTTCTCTGTTGCACGATCCATGGATACCAGAAAAATTGCATCTGCCTGCCCGGCATCTGCCTGTGACTGATAAGTATCTACAGCTTCCCTTGTATCAATTCCCAGGAATAAATAATTGCTGAGATGATCGTTATATTTGTATGTCTCACCTTTATATTCCACGGTATCACTGTTTTGGTTCAAATCCGTCTGATTCCGGCTGTCACTGTTGTAACCACCGATTTTTGGCAATGCAACATTTTTCTGGCTTAACAGATAATAACCGCCGCCAAGAATGGAAAGAACTATGATCAGGATAATAATCAAAAGCATACAGATCTTGCGCTGTCTGATGGCTTTTCTTGTGGTTTTTTTCATTTTCATTCCTTCAATCTCTGTATTTCAGTTATCTCATCAGTTTTTGCTGATATAATTAAGCTCCTGCAATTTCTGTAATATTGCCTCTGCCATTGCCTGCTGAGCCTCATAGGTAGAAGACGGCTGTGCAGTCACATCTGCAAGACTGATATAGTGTTCTCCCCATTTCTGGCTGAGCACCTGATCCAGTGCTTCAGAGGTTACGCTTCCGTCCATAGGGCGTGTTCCTACTACAATAAACTGATCTTTATTCTGAAATGTATTTAAAATCTGTTCCTGCTGGTCTGCCAGTTCTGCAGGATCATGATTCCAGCCGCCATAATATCCCATGAAGATAACTGGAATACAATCCATATCATTTCTTGTAGTCTGTTCTTCTGTCAGATCACGTATTCCGGTCTCTGTTACATTCAGCTGGGCACCGTTTGCAGTCTGCTGATGTTTAGTAATATAGCTCTGAATAGTTTCATCACTTACACCAGCCATCTTCATCATGGAGAGAGTGCCGCCTCCCTGAAGCGTTTTATTGAGCACTGTCACATTATAGCCATTATCGGTCAGAAGCTTCTGAAGTACTGTCATATAGGAATATGTATTGGATTCTTCCCCATTGATCAGATCATCTCCCCAGCACACAATACCTGAAGCAGCTGCCGTCTCATCTTTTGTATCTTCTGTCTTATCTGCATCTTCTGTGTCAGCTGTATCCGTTTTTTCTGTGTCTTTTGTGTCTTCTGTGTTCTTTGATTTAATGTCTTCTGTATCTTCTGCTTCTTCGGAAGATATCTCCTCCAGCTCTTTTGCACGTTCTTTTACTGCTTCGTAATCTTCAATCCCACTCTGCTGGTCGTCCGCAATTTCTGACAGGTGTCTGGATTCCTTCTGTTCCGATTTATAACTGGTCACAAGAATAAAGCCCAGGAGAACTGCCAGCAGAATGCAGATAAAGCCCAGTAAGATATTCGTCTTTTTTGTTTTTTTCTTTCTTATTTTGCTCACTTTTCCAAATTCTCCTTTATCATTAATCATGGTTTCTGTCTTACTGCCAGATAACAGCCCGTATTATTTAATCTGGGCTTCTTCGTCACTTCTGCGATAATACTCTCCATAATGCTTATAATAAGAAGAATAATATTTGTCATCACTGGTATCTATCTTGTTCATAACAGCTCCAAGAATACGGCATCCGCTTCTTTCCAACTGTTTAAATGCTTTCTGTGCATCCCGGTACCTGACATTTCCCGGTTCGATCAGAAAGACTGCACCATCGCAGCATCTTCCGATCACTGCCGCATCAATTACTGTTCCGATAGGCGGTGTATCGATCAGGATATAATTATAATATTCTCTGATTTCCTTTAAGAATACCTTAAAGATATTCTCACTGAGAAGTCCTGACGGGTTCGGTGCACTTGGACCTCCGAATATGATATCCATATTCGGAAAGTTTGTAGAATAAATAACCTCCTGTAGTCCCACCTGACCGCTCAGAAGCTGTGAGAGACCTTTCACTTCCTCTTCCACACCCAGTCGTCCGGCATATGCAGTCTTCCTGATATCCGCATCCAGAAGGAGAACCTTCTTGCCAATGCTCCCAAGCTCCTGGGCAAGACTGAGTACTATATCACTCTTACCTTCGTTTGGATAACAGCTTGTAACCAGAATTGTCTTTATACTCTGACCCGACAACTGAATATTGGTACGCAGAGTTTTGATCGCCTCACTGTAAAAATAATCCGGATTTCTTTTATCTGTTAAATTGAGTTTCTTCATTGCTCAGATTCCTCCATCAGTTTAATGGTGCTTCTTATTCTTGTTCTTTGATTTCCTGTTCTTCGAATTTATAAAATCTCTTCTGTCAGGAACCTTGGCAAGAACAGAAACTCCCAGGTATTTCTCAATATCTTCCTCTGTCTTAATAGTATCATCCATTACAGCGTATACAACCACGATTGCCGCACATGCAAGGAAACCGAGTAAGAAGCCGAGTGCTGCATTCTTCTTTACGCTTGGAGAAGTTCTTACAGTAGCAATCTTACCAACTTCAATAATCTTTGGCGGAATAACTTCCATTTTATCGCCAATATAGGATGAAGAAACATTCGCAATCTCATCTACGATCTTCTTGGCCATTTTAGAATCTGTATTATTGACAGTAATCTCAAGGATACGGGTATCTGTAGGATTATTGATACTTACGCTTCCTTTCAGCTGTTCTGCAGTCATATCCAGATCCAAATCTGAAATTACCTGTTCCATCACAGGGGTACTTGTGATCAGAACTGTATAATCACTGGTCAGGCTGGCACCTAACTGCAGATCCGCCAGTGATGTCAGTGTGGTTTCTTTCGAAAGTACAAGGATACTGGATGTGGAGCTGTAGATCGGTGTCATTAAAAACTGCGTATATGCTGCTGCAATACAGCCTCCGACAAGAGCAACCATCAGTACCAGAAGGATTTTTTTCTTGAGCGCATAAAATATTTCCAGTAAGTCGATTTCGACTTCATCATCATTTGCATCGGGTCTCTGTGCTTTGCTGCTCTCAAAGTTACTGTTCAAATTGTCTAACATCTGATAATTTCCTTTTCCCTTTTTTCTTTATAGTTTTGTACATTACTGTTCACAGGTAATATTCTGTCTTATGTATTTCTGAAAGTAAACAGCAAAATTGACACAAACCGATTTTATTGTATATCAGCCAATAAAAAAAGTCAATCTGTAGCCTCATGTTTTTGTTTCTGTTTCAGAATTTCTGCAGGATTATGAATAAACAGTTCATCTGCATAGTCCTGCCCGAATTTCGCTGAAACCATACGATATGCCTCTCCAATCCTGCTGCTCCTCTTTGCACTGTTGTGACAGTCTGATCCGACGAAATGAAGGAGTCCGTCTTTCATGATTTTATTACAGTACCGTTTAGTAAAAAATCCGTCTTTTCCTGTGATGCTGTCTGCATTAATCTGCATATAGACGCCCATATCTGCCAGTTCTTCCACAAAATCCAGACTGTTGCGTGTGGCTTCGTAACGTTCTATATGTGCCATGATCGGCTTATATCCTCCGGAGAGCAATGCACCGAGACGTTCCCGTATATAGCTTTCTTCCGAGTTATGGGAAAATTCTGTAAGAACATACCGCGAACCGGCCATTGTCATTACTTTCTGTTCTCTGAGCATGGGAAGCATCTCCATATTGGCGTGAAACTCACATCCCAGATACACATGGAGATCCGGGCTTATCTCTGATGCCGCTTTCTCCACCAGTCTGAACTGCTCTCTGACTTTCTCCGCAGGTGTTTCAAACATCCGAAAGCGGAAATGGGGAGTTGTAATAACCGTCCGCACGCCCTGTTCATATTCCATCCGGAGTAATTTTACGGTTTCTCCTATATCTGTGGCTCCATCGTCTACACCGGGTACAATATGACAGTGTATATCATAAATTCCTTTTATGGACATCCTATCATTCCGTTACTGAAAACTTATAAAAAGTTATAAACTTCTATGTTCCATTCCTACTTCAACGAGTATGCTTTTGATGATATA
>PPYF01129618.1_pt1 | contig 30614 bp, 25 predicted proteins | sample 1559871 | NCBI WGS metagenome assembly PPYF01 (sample SAMN08240021, study PRJNA423297) | Human gut metagenome, whole genome shotgun sequencing project.
CGGAAACAGCCTCGCAAAAAAGCCTTTTTACAGCACTCCTTCACGGTATCCAGTCCGATTTCCGGGCGGTAGTCGGGAAACGAGACCAGATAGCAGGCCTGCTTGCCGTCTTTCTCCACTCTTGTCCGAACCAAAGGAGAAACCCGCTGAACTTTCTCACAAAGGAACACCGCCCGATTCCGGTAGTCCGGAGAAAACGTTTCCAGCATGGAGCCGGCCATCATCCGCATGGCATCGTATTCCGCAGTCCGGCAGCAATCCTGTTTGAGTTCGATGTGATCCAGCTGATTCTTGACTTCCAACGCAAACGACAAGCTATTCCCGTCCTTCCCTGTCCGATGCTTCCGTTGTAAACAAGGCTGCCTCATGCATTGCCCTTGTACAGGCAGTATAGAGCAAGTTCGCATCCTCTTTTTCGTAGAATCGGTCTTCCCCTGCGTTCCAAATGGCAACAAAATCAAATTCCAGTCCCTTAGCCAAGTAAACGGGAAGGAATTGAATTCTCAGCTTACTCGAAAGAGCCTGGGGAAGAGTAAGCTTCGTTTGAAGCCGGCGGGCTTCCGCCTCCGTTTTACAGAGTACCGCGCCATTACCAAATTTCCGCTCTGCCATCTGAGAAAAATAGTCGGTTAAAAAAGCAGGGCCAGACGACTCGTCGGCCTCACCCGGCTTTGGTTCGGACGGTATCGAAAAAATACGCGGCATGACGCCATGGCGAACACAGGTTACGCCATCCTCCGGCGCCAAACCGGACAAACGATAAGCAAAATTCTGAATTTCCTGGGTAGAACGATAGTTTACCCGGAGATCATACGTCCGGAAAGGCCTCCCTTTCATAATTCGTTTTAGTTCTTCGGCAAAGTCACCGGTATTCTCATATACAAGCTGGCGGGAATCTCCGACAAACAACATGTTTGTCGTTTTATACCGGCGTTTCAGCAATTCCAGATACACCGGCGAAAAATCCTGTGCTTCATCCGCAATCAAATAAAATACGGAATAATCAAATTCCGGCGCCTCCAGCAAGACTGCCAGCAACGCGGCCGCGCAGGCATCCTCCCAGAGAAACGGCCCCGGCGCCAAAAAGCCCAAATACAGTGTCGTTTCCGAGGAGGCTTCCCAGTCAAAGGAATAACCTTCCTCCTCCCAGAGCCAATTCTCAAAATCCGGAAAATCAAATAGCATTCGATACAACTGCGTAATGGACACGGAAAGCATCATATTATCCAAATACGCCTTAATTTTTTCTCTCTTTTCTTGGGATTTTATTTTGTATTCCTCGCAAATCCGCTTGGTCATCAGAGAAGTCCGCTGAAAAACCGGTTCCCCGTAGTATTCCTGATAGAATAGCTCCTCCAACCGGCCCGGTTCCACACAAACATCAAAATTCTCATCCAGATACAGCTCTTCTGCCACAAAAATATGGGTGGACAAATACGTTACGTAAGCCAACAGCAAATCGCGGAACAGTGTGCCGGATTTCCGGGAAGCGATAGACCGCTGCAGACGCCGCTCCCCTTCCGTGGGGCGTGTCAGAATCCATTCTTGTGTCTGGTTCCGATTCCAGTAGGAAAAATCCTCTATGGACTTCAGACATTCATTTGCCACATCCTCCGGCAGCAGCTGTAGAACATTCTCTTCCCCCAGGTCCGGCAGCACGGTAGAAATGTACTCGGCAAACAAAGGATTGGGCGATAGAATAATCAATTGTCCGTGTTTCAATTTTTCCCGGAAAGTATACAAAATATAGGCGGCCTTATGAAGGGCAATGGAAGACTTTCCGCTGCCGGCGCAGCCCTGAATAACCGAAACGCCCTCGATGTAGTCCCGGATAATCGCGTGCTGCTCCTTTTGCAGCGTCTGGACAATCGTTTTCATATGAGAATCCGCTGGAGAACTGAGCACCTCCACCAGGAATTCGTCATCGGAAGGCATATTAACATCCGTAAACCGAAACAGTTTCCCTTTTTGAAACACGTACCGGCGCTTCAAGAGCAGCATTCCGGTAATGGTCCCCAGCGGCGCTTCAAAGCTTGCCGGCCCCAATTCCTGCTCATAATAAAGAGCAGCCACCGGCGCTCGCCAGTCGTAGCACAAAATACGGCCGGTGTCCGGATCGCGCACCGTGTGGATACCAAGATAAAACATTTCTGTTTCCGATTCTTCTTCCTCTTCCCGGAAGTCGAACCGGGCAAAATAAGGTTCCTGCATCTGCCGGCCCATCCTGGCGATGTCTCCCAGCATGTTTTCATACGTTTTGGTATCCAGAAACTCATTGTGCAGCAGATCCCGTTTTTCATCATCCTTCAATTCGTAGAAATAGTCGATGAAATATTTTCTTTCCTCTAAGATCGTTTCCCGGCGTGACTGCAGCAGAGAGACCGCTTGATCGATACATTTTTTCAGCGTATTCTGAGTCAGAACCGCATAAGTCTCTTCCTGCCGGACCGTTTCATCGGAATATTGTTTCATGGATTGATACCCCACTTTTATTCAACTTCGGTAGCTTCCATTGATCTTGATATAATCATATGAAAAATCGCAGGTCCATATGCGGTCGGTGTACATTCCGCTTTGCAGATCAATGGTTACCGTTACTTCGTCTTTCTTCAGAATCTCCAGCGCCTGTTCTTCGTCAAAGGGTAACGCACAGCCATCCCGGCACACCATCAAATCACCTAAATAGATGGAAACTTTCAGCGGATCAAAAATCGCTCCCGAATAACCGGCAGCAGTCAAAATCCGTCCCCAGTTGGCATCCTGTCCGAAAAAAGCGGTCTTACAAAGCGGCGACTTTGCCACCGATGAAGCAATGGCGTAGGCGGTATTCTGACTGTCGGCATGTTTTACGATGATTTCCAGCAGCTTGGTCGCACCTTCTCCATCCTTTGCCAGCATTCTGGCAAGCTGCTCGCAAACGGCAAGAAGTCCCTTTACAAACACCTCATAGGAACCATCCTCCGATACGATTTCCCGGTTGCCGGCTGTTCCATTTGCCAAAAGGACACACATATCGCATACAGAAGTATCGCCGTCCACCGAAACACGGTTAAAGGTCCGATCCGACACCTGGCGCAGCGCTTTCTGGAGCAAAGGCGCCGAGATAGCAGCATCCGTCGTCAGAATAGAAATCATGGTTCCCATATTAGGGTGAATCATGCCGGACCCCTTCGCCATGCCGCCGATACGAACGGTATGACCCTCCAGGGTACTTTCCACCGCATATTCTTTGGGAACGGTATCGGTAGTCATCATCGCCCATTCCGCATCATGACCGCCTTCATAGGAAAGCTGACGGCAAGCCAGCTCCAATCCTTCCAGCATCCGCGGAACAGGCAATGGCTGTCCGATGACGCCCGTGGAGCCGATCAGAATCGTTTCCGGCGGAAAACCGGTCAATTCGCCTAACTTTTGTGTCAGCGTCACAGCATCCCGATATCCCTGTTCACCAACGCAGGCGTTGGCGCATCCGCTGTTCACCATAATTGCGTTTACACGCGGGGTTTCCATCCGATTCATTGTCAGCTGCAGGGAATGTCCCTTCACTACATTTTTCGTATAGACGCCGGCGGCGTTTGCCGTTACGTCTGAGACCACCAAGGAAAGATCTTTTTTTCGATTCCCCTTGAGTCCGCAAGCAACGCCGGCGGCACGGAATCCTTTTGGGGAGGTAACTCCACCGTCTTTTATCGTAATCATTTTATTCACCTTACCTGTCCCCTCTAAAAAAGAAAAACAGGCGTCCTTTCTCTTTGTTTCTGTCAAGCAGCTGTTCTGGAAAAGCCTTTGAAAATTTCTAAAGATGCCGTAAATTTACTACCCTATCGATCAGCTGTTTTCCTTCCGCAGCACAACAGAGCCATTTTCCAAAACCGCCTCCACACGGCTGCCGGAAGGCAGCAACCCGTGCAAATACCATTCCGACAAATCATCCTCGATGGTTTTCTGAATTAACCTTCTCAGCGGACGGGCGCCATATTTCTCGTCGTAACCGTTAGCGGCCAAGTAGGTGACCACCGCGTCGTCAATTCGGATGGATACGCCTTTTTCTTCACATTGGTTGATAATATCCCGCAGCATGATTTCCGTAATACGCCGCAGCGCTTCGTGATCCAGCTTGTTGAATACAATTACCTCGTCCACACGATTCAGGAATTCCGGACGAAAGATTTTTTTCAGCGCATCCTGAGCATGTTCCTCCATGCTGGCTTTGGCATCTCCGGAAAATCCGATTCCATTCCCTTTTAAAGAATTTCCGGCGTTGGATGTCATAATGATAATGGTGTTTTCAAAGTTGACTGTCCGGCCTTGGCTGTCCGTCAATCTGCCATCATCCAAAATCTGCAGCAGCATATTAAATACATCTTCATGTGCTTTTTCGATCTCATCCAACAAAATAACGGAATAAGGCTTTCGGCGGATTCGTTCCGTCAATTGGCCTGCTTCGTCGTATCCAACATATCCCGGAGGAGAGCCGATCAATTTGGAAACCGTATGCTTCTCCATGTATTCCGACATATCCAGCCGAACAAGCGAGTCGGTCGATCCAAAAAGCTCCAACGCGATCTGTTTTGCCAACTCGGTCTTTCCTACTCCGGTTGGCCCAACGAAAATAAAGGAAGATGGCTTATATCGTTTCCGGAATCCGGAACGATTTCGTCGGATCGCTTTTGCCAAAGCCACCACACCGGCCTCCTGCCCAATTACTTTTTGTTTGAGCCGGTCTTCCAGCGACAACAATTTTTCTGCTTCCGCTTCACTGATCGTCTGTACGGGAATGCCGGTCCAATTCTCAATGACAGCCGCAATATCGTCAAATAAAACAGGTACGTATTCCTTTTTCTCCAATTCCTCCAGCTTGGACTGCAAAACCGCCTGTTCGCTTTTTAACTCCGCTATCTTCCGAAACAGTTCCATTTGTCCGTCTTCGGCCGCCGGTATGTCGGTGTCGGATTCCTGCCCTTCTGTCTGGCTCAATTCCTCGGATCCTTTTGCCGCCAGAGCTTCCTGTTCCGCCTGATTTGCTTCCAGTTGGCCTCGCACTTGCTCCATTTCCAGCAATACCAAATTACGCAAATTCGCCCGGGAGGCGGCTTCGTCCAATACATCGATCGCCTTATCCGGCAGGAATCGGTCTGTTATATACCGTTCTGACATCTTTGCAATGTCATATAACAGAAAATCGGAAATCGTCACTTTATGGTATTGCTCATAGTGATCTTTGATCCCTTTTAAAATTTCAACCGTTTCCTCTACAGAAGGCTCTTCCACAAATACCGGTTGGAAACGCCGTTCCAGCGCACCGTCTTTTTCTATGTATTTGCGGTATTCCTTCAGCGTTGTCGCCCCAATCACCTGAATTTCCCCGCGGGACAAGGCCGGTTTCATGATATTGGCAGCGTTGAGGGAACCTTCCGCCTCCCCGGCGCCCATCATATTATGCACTTCATCGATCACCAAAATGATGTTTCCCGCCTTCTTCACCTCATCCAAAACAGCCTTCATCCGCGCTTCAAACTGGCCGCGGAATTGGGTTCCCGCAACCATAGCAGTCAAATCCAGCAAAAACACTTCCAAATGGAGAAGCTTATAAGGAACCTCATTCTGTGTAATCTTCAATGCCAGCCCTTCCGCTATGGCCGTCTTTCCCACACCAGGTTCGCCAATCAGGACAGGATTGTTCTTGGTTCGGCGATTCAAAATTTGGATCACGCGATCAATCTCTTTGTCCCGTCCGATGACGTGATCGATTTCCCCGTTCATCGCCTTTTCATTCAAATTGGTGCTGTACTGAGACAAATACTTGTATTTTGGCCTGCTTTTTTCTTTGTCCTTGGTCTTTCCCTTTTCTGCCGGCTCTTTTTCTTTTTGTATTTGATTGTTCTGGGATTCTGCTTCCGCCCGAATCCCGTCCGTTTCCGGACGGCGGCCGCTTAGCCCCCCCATCATGGGGCCAAATTGCTTGAAAAACTGAAACAGATTTGGCGTATTGGTCCGGGATTCCGAAGCTTCCGCATCTTCCAGCGGCGGCGACTCTTCCCCGCTCTCTTCTTCTGCCTCCTCCGCCAAACTGGTAATCATATCGCTCATCTCGTCCGAGATGCTCTCCAGCTCCTCATCCGAAATCCCCATGCGTTCCAGCATCTGATTGACCTGCGGCAGTCCCATCTTCTTGGCGCAGACCAAACAAATCCCCTGATTCACCTGATTCCCCTTCTCGTCTAATTTGGTGATAAACACAGAAGCAATCCGCTTTTTGCAAATCGCACACAACTCTCCCTGATACATAATGCTTTCATTGATTTTCTATTAAAAAACCAATGCCTCCTCTCTACTCCGAAGTCTTTAACAGCTTCTTCAAGAACCGGCCGGTGTAAGAATGCTGACAGGCAGCTACTCGTTCCGGCGTTCCGGCGGTTACCACCGTTCCTCCCCGGTCTCCGCCTTCCGGTCCTAAATCTATAATATAATCCGCACATTTGATTACGTCAAGATTATGTTCAATTACCACTACAGTATTTCCGCCTTCGGTCAGTTTATCCAGGATGTCAATCAGCTTCCTGACGTCGTCCGTATGAAGACCGGTGGTCGGTTCGTCCAAAATGTAGATCGTCTTTCCCGTGCTCCGTTTTGACAGCTCTGTTGCCAGTTTCACACGCTGCGCTTCGCCGCCGGATAGCGTCGTGGAAGGCTGCCCCAGCTTAATATATCCTAACCCAACTTCCATCAATGTGTCAACCTTTCGTTTGATCCGGGGAAGATCCGCAAAAAATTCCACGGCCTCCTCCACCGTCATATCCAACACTTCCGAAATATTTTTACCCTTATACCGTACATCCAGCGTTTCCCGGTTGTATCGTTTTCCTTTACACACCTCACAGGGCACATAAATATCCGGCAGAAAGTGCATTTCGATCTTTAAAATGCCGTCTCCCGCACAGGCTTCGCATCGGCCTCCACGAATATTGAAGCTGAAGCGTCCGCTTTTATAGCCTTTTGTCTTTGCATCGGGCGTTTGAGCAAACAATTCCCGAATGATATCAAAGGTTCCTGTGTACGTAGCCGGATTCGAACGCGGCGTTCTGCCGATAGGAGATTGATCGATGTTGATCACTTTGTCCAGAAACTCCATTCCTTGAATTTCGTCATATTTGCCAGGTTTTGATTTCGCCCGATTCAGCTGCCATGCCAGCGCTTTAAATAAAATTTCATTGACCAGGGAACTTTTTCCCGATCCCGATACGCCGGTTACACAGGTAAAGGTTCCCAGAGGAATCCGGACATCAATATTCTTCAAATTGTTTTCGCGGGCTCCAACGACCGTTAGCCAATTACCATTGCCGGTCCGTCGGTATTCCGGCACAGGGACGAACTTTCTGCCGGATAAATATTGCCCGGTCAGAGAATTCTCACAAGCCATCACCTCACCAGGCGTTCCCTGGGCAACCACCCGGCCGCCATGGCTTCCTGCTCCGGGGCCAATGTCAACAAGATAATCCGCCTCCCGCATCGTATCTTCATCGTGTTCTACCACGATCAGCGTGTTGCCCAGATCCCGCAAATGTTTTAGCGTTCCCAGTAATTTCTCGTTGTCCCGCTGATGCAATCCAATGCTGGGTTCATCCAAAATATACACCACACCCATCAAGCCAGATCCGATTTGCGTAGCTAGTCGGATTCGTTGTGCTTCGCCTCCGGATAACGTTCCGCTGGACCGGCCCAAAGTCAGATAGTCCAATCCTACGTCCACCAAAAATCCAAGTCGCGCGTGGATTTCTTTCATAATGGGTTCCGCAATCATCCCTTGGGACGGCGAAAAAGAAAGCGTTGACAGAAACTCCTTCAGATTCACAATAGACAAAGACGTCAGCTCCGCCAAATTCTTTTCTCCTACGGTAAAGGCAAGGCTTTCCTTTTTCAATCGCTTTCCTCCGCACTCCGGACAGGGCGTATTGCTCATGAATTCTTCGTAATACTGTTTCATAGAGTCCGAAGTCGTTTCTTTATACCGCCGTTCCGCAATGGGAATGATGCCTTCAAAAGGCGCGGTATACGAACCCCCTTCATACCGGAAGAGCAGCTTCTCCCCTTTGCTTCCATACAGAACAAGATCCCGGATCGACGCGGGAAGCTGACCAAACGGTTCGCTCAGCGAAAAGCCATAATGATCGGCCAGACTTTCCATAATTTTTCTCGTATAGCCATTGTCGCTTTCGATGTTCCAGCCGGAGATGGCAATCGCCCCCTCCAACAAAGATTTACTAGGATCCGGAACAATCAATCCTTCGTCCATTTTCATCAAAAAGCCGAGACCGGTACAGACCGGACAGGCACCGTAAGGATTATTAAAGGAAAACATACGCGGCGTGACCTCCGGCAAACTGATCCCGCAGTCGCTGCAGGCAAAATTCTGACTATACAAAAGGCTGTCGCCTTCCGCCACATCCACCACGGCCAAACCCGATGCCAGATTCAGCACCGTTTCCAGGGAATCAGCCAATCGGCGCGCTATACCGGGCCGTACGATCAAACGATCCACAACTACCTCAATGGTATGTTTCTTGTTTTTATCCAGTACGATTTCTTCCCCGATTTCATACAGCTCCCCATCAATCCGCGCACGGACGTATCCGTTCTTGCGCAGTGTTTCCAGTAACTTAATATATTCTCCTTTCCTGCCTCGTATGACCGGAGCTAGCAATTGAATCCGCGTTCCTTCCGGAAGGGACAGGATTCCGTCAACCATCTGATCCACAGTCTGAGAAGCGATGACTTTACCGCACTTGGGACAATGAGGAGTACCGATTCTGGCATAAAGCAAACGAAGATAATCGTAAATTTCCGTGACCGTCCCCACTGTGGAACGGGGATTCTTCGACGTGGTTTTTTGATCAATGGAAATTGCCGGAGAAAGGCCATCGATGCTATCCACATCCGGTTTTTCCATCTGACCTAAAAATTGCCTCGCGTAAGAGGACAACGACTCGATATACCGCCTCTGTCCTTCCGCATAGATAGTATCGAACGCCAGAGAAGATTTGCCCGAACCACTCAATCCGGTCAATACCACAAGCTGGTCCCTGGGAATCGTCACGTCGATGTCCTGTAAATTATTTTCTCTTGCGCCTTTGATTACAATTTCGTTGTTCATGTCAGCTATTTAACTCCTTAATCTTTTTGATCGTATCCCGGATGACCGCTGCTTCCTCATACCGAAGTTCTCCCGCGGCCACCGCCATCTTATTCGTTAGCACATCCAACAATTCCTCAACCGGCAAGCCCTGTTCCTCTTCCGACAACACCAAAAGCGGCTGGCTGTCTGATTTTCCTTTTCCGCTCCTTCCTTTGCTGTCTCCGGCCCGATGGCCTCCCAGCATGTCCACCAGGGAGGTGACGCCGCGCCGATTCTCCTCCGGCTCATTCTTCTTTTCAAACGTAGAATCGATAACCTGGCGGATACTTTTGCTGACGGAACGAGGGACAATGCCATACTTCTCATTGTACTCCTGCTGAACGGCTCTTCTTCGGTTCGTCTCACCAATGGCGTAATTCATGGAATCCGTTAATTGATCGGCGTACATGATGACCTTACCGTTGAGATTTCTTGCCGCCCGGCCGATGGTTTGGACCAGAGAAGTTTCTGAGCGGAGAAATCCCTCTTTATCTGCGTCCAAAATCGCCACCAAGGACACCTCCGGCAGGTCCAACCCCTCCCGCAGCAGATTGATTCCCACCAGCACGTCAAATTCCCCGGCTCGCAGATCCCGCAGAATTTCCATCCTTTCTACCGTCGGAACGTCGGAATGCAGATACCTCACCCGGATTCCCATTTCATCCAAATACTCGGTAAGATTCTCTGCCATTCGTTTTGTGAGCGTGGTGACCAGTGTTCTCTCGTTTCGCTTGCTGGCAGTGCGAATTTCGTCGATCAAATCATCGATTTGTCCGCTTACGGGGCGGACGGAAACCTCCGGGTCCAAAAGGCCCGTCGGGCGAATGATCTGTTCTACAATATTGGTCGAATGTTTTCTTTCGTACTCGGCAGGCGTAGCGCTGACATAAATAATCTGGTTAACCCGTTCTTCAAATTCAGGGAACGTTAGAGGCCGATTATCAAAGGCAGACGGCAGACGGAAGCCAAAATCCACAAGGGTAGTCTTACGGGAACGGTCTCCATGATACATAGCCCGGATCTGCGGAATCGTAACATGGGACTCGTCCACCACCATCAGGAAGTCATCCGGAAAATAATCAATCAGGGTATACGGTGCGCTTCCGGCGGTCCGGCCGCTGATGTGACGGGAGTAGTTCTCGATTCCTTGGCAGAACCCGGTTTCCCGGAGCATTTCCAAATCATATCGGGTCCTGGTTTCCAAACGATATGCTTCCACCAATTTATTCTGTTCTTTCAGGAAAGCAACCTGCTCTTCCATTTCTTCCTGAATATGAGATAAAGCCATGTTCATTTTTTCCGGTTTTGTAGCATAGTGCGAAGCCGGAAAGATCGCAACATGGCTTCGCTGACCGTAAATCTCCCCGGTCAGCGCGTTCACTTCCGTAATCCGATCTATCTCATCGCCAAAGAACTCTACGCGTACCACATGATCCATGCTGTCGGAAGGCAAAATCTCCAGCGTATCCCCCCTCACTCGGAATGTATTCCGTTTAAAATCAAAATCATTGCGTTCATATTGGATATCCACCAGTTTACGGATCACTTCATCCCGGTCCTTTATCATTCCGGGCCGGAGGGAAATCATCAAGTCGGTATAATCCTCCGGATCACCCAACCCATAAATACAGGATACGCTTGCCACAATAATCACATCCCGCCGTTCAAACAGCGCCGCCGTCGCGGAATGCCGCAGCCGGTCAATTTCTTCGTTGATGCTGGCGTCTTTTTCAATATAGGTATCCGTAGAAGGAACATACGCTTCCGGTTGGTAATAATCATAATAGGAGACAAAGAACTCTACGGCGTTATGAGGAAAGAACTCACGAAATTCTTCACAAAGCTGTGCCGCTAAAGTTTTGTTGTGAGCAATAACCAAGGTGGGTTTTTGAACTTTCTCGATAACACTGGCTATGGTAAACGTCTTTCCGGATCCCGTCACTCCCAAAAGCGTCTGGTGAACATCACCCGAGCAAATCCCCTCCGATAATTGTTCAATGGCTTTCGGCTGATCGCCGGTGGGCTTAAAGTTTGATACCAGTTCAAAATGATCCACGAAAAGCACCTCCCATTTTTCTCTTCCCTGACGGGGGATCGCCACCCTCATCCCCGTACAATCGAAAATTCGTGTAATCTGCCTTATAGCATGCCCTTTTCTTTCGAGAATTGGTCGTTCTTGGCTTATTACACGAATTCGATCGGTAAAATCGTTTTTCAAACGCCGCTTGGCGGCAGCCTTCCATCTGTGCGGAGGAAAACAGGCGGCTATGGCATGTCACATCAAAACTCTATGTTTGCCCCAGCCGACCGCGATTCATTTTGTCAGATAAATTTTCGAACAAAACGAGCCGGGACGAAACACACGTTTCCATATCATCATACCATAATTTATTTTATTTTTCAATACGAAAGTAAGCTCTCGTTGGAAACTCAGCCGGATAAACGCTCCGCCTTCCGGGTCGAAGCGGACATATTATAAGGCGCTCAAAAAGTTTGAAAACCATTTGACCCAAAAGGAGTGAGAAAACAATGAAAACAAATAAAAAGATAGAAATACAAGAATCGCAGCCGTCAGTTAACACCGGAAATTCTTGTAGAACCTCGTCGAAAATGATATACTACATCTGCTACAGGTTAAATTCTCTTTGAAAACGGAGGAGTCAGTTTGGAAAACAGTACAGAATTGTGCAAAATCGTTTACGGCGTCCTGCTGACCCAAATACAATTCGGCGTTTATCATTGCGGAGAGAAGCTCCCCAACATAGAAGAGACCGGCGAACGGCTTCGTGTATCGATCGATACGGCGCGTGCCGCATACCTAAAACTGAAAGAGGAGGGGTATATTACCCTGTCGAAAAATGTAGGCGCTACGGTGAAAGCCAACTATAATAACGAGGAGACGGAACAGTTTATCCAGACTTTTTTTGCTGCGCGCAAGCATGCCATGATCGACTTGGGGAACTCCATGCAGCCTTTATTCAGCAAAGCCCAGTGGCTTGGGCTCAAATATGCTTCCGCGGAGACATTGCAAGCGATGGAACAGCGTTCGCGTGAAAAAAGTGCAATAGCCCCTTACGCTATGCTGGAACATCTCACTTTGAAGTACAGCGCGCTTGGAAATACCCTTCTCATGCGTCTCGTCTGGCAAACTTTTATGTTTTTGCATGATCCCTTTTTTAGCATCGAAGAGAATTTGCAATATTTTAACCACTCCGCCGATTACCTGCCGGAAGTCCTGTCGCTCTGCTACAAAAAAGACTGGGCCGCGCTGCGTGTTGCGGTAGAGGAATCTATAGGGAGGCTGTCTTCGGCTCTTACCAGGTTCTATGCGGCCAGAATCAGTATGCCTTCTCCGGAGGAAAAAATCACCTTTGCATGGAGCTCCTACAAAAAAAGCCAGCAGCTATGCTATACCTTTGCCATGGAACTTCTCATCTCAATCAGTCGTGGGATATATCCCGCTGGGAGCTTGCTTCCTTCCCAGAAGGAGCTCGCAGAGCAAAAAAACGTTTCGGTAAGTACCGTCCGCAGAGCGCTCGAACTTCTGGATAGCGTCGGGGCGATAAAATCCGCCAAATATGTGGGCACACGGGTGCTGCCGTTTGACAAAACTACCGAGAACAGCGATTTCACAAAACCCGTCCTCCAGCGGCGGCTTTGGGATATGGCGGAAAGCCTTCAGATATTCGCATTATCTTGTAAAGACGTATCCCTGCTCACCCTTTCCTCTCTTAATTTCGATTTGGTTCAACAGCTGTGCAGCGAACTTAAGGTTCACAAACAACGGCGGCGAGGTGAGACCTTGTCTTATTTCATACTGAACGCCATTGCAAAATACGCTCCCTATCAGGCCATAAGGACCGTTTATTCTGAGCTGCTGCGGCAATTCTTTTGGGCCTATGCCCTGCGCGGAATGGAGAAGGGACAAAAAACGATCAATGCCATGTATGATCCTTGTTTCGATGCGTTCATCGAGTCTTTGGAAAAAACGGATTTTTCTCGGTTCTCCGCCAATCTGGAAAAGCTGATCATCAACGAACTTCATAGGACCGTGGATACTTTGCTCCAGCTTGGCATTTCGGGAGCAGAAAACATTCTGATTCCTGATGCAAGCGAGAATTGAAGCGTAGAAGCTCTTCGAGAAAGCGGTAGTCCTGTCCTCTGCTTTCCTAGCACATCCCGGACAACAATATGTCTTTTTTCCAATATGGTTATTGGGATCTGTCTTTCTTTTCCTGCAGCCGCTTATATTCGGTGACGTCGGCGCAATTGATAAGATAGGCGCTGCTGTCTCCCCATTTCATGGTAGAAAACTGCACCCTGGTCCACACGTGATACTGTGGGTTATAAACCTCTGTTGCGCCGGTCAGCGGGCAGCTTTCACAGGGAGTTCGCCGGCCGAAAAAAGCCTGATGGCAGGTCATACCGACCTCGGCGGACGGATCAAGCTGTAGTGTCTTTTGATTCAGATACAGCAGCTCGTAGGTCTCCTGCCGGATAGCATAAATGTAGGCGTCCTGCATATCCAGGATGGTGTTGAGCTGGACCATGATCTGCTCGTTGCGGTCTGCCTCCCGTTTTTTTAGCAAAAATGTGGTCAGCATCTGGGCGATCAGAGAGAGCATACCAATCTCCTCTTTGTTCCACATTCGCAAGCCCGTACACTCGTCGAAGCCGATAAATCCGCGAAATTCCTTTCCCTCGTACAGCGCGCACTGGAGGGTGGAACAGATTCCCTGACTCTCAAACAACGCGGTTTGGGCCGGTGTAAGCGCATGAATGTCTCGACAGTAAAAAACCGCGTTATCCCGAAACAGGTCCTGATAGCCTTTCACGTTCTCATAAGGATAATGCTGCAAAAACTCCTTTTGCGGCAGTATTCCCTCATTGCACCATTCATACGTGTTGTCGGTATATTCCCCGCAGGCGCTGTTCTCGAACACATAAGCCCGACTCACATCAAAGCGCCTGCCCACGATTTCCAGAATCGCTTCGACGGCTAGGTCAATATCATTGGCATCATAAAGGATTTGAAACACATAATTGACCAAATCCCCGGTCTTCCCACTTGCAGTTTGGTTGGAATCGATGGCCGATCCCAGAGAGGAGTACCCGATCCGTTCCACCGCCGCCATACTCTTGGCGTCATATCGGGCATACTGATTTTTTCCCTGACTTTTGGCCTGATACAAAGCCAGATCCGCACAGTGATACAGGGCCTGGTAATCGACACCATCCCACGGATAAATTGCCAGGCCGATGCTGCAGGTCACCTCTACGGACTGCTTTTCTCCCTGAAAGAGCTGCTGAAACATCGTCATAAGCTTCTGCGCCTTTTTTTCGGCGGTTTGAGAAGACGGAATATCCTTTAGAAACATGGCAAACTCGTCCCCGCCGATCCTGCCGATGACATCCGACTTTCGCGTCAGTTTCTTCATACCTGCCGCCAGTTCCGCCAGCACCGCGTCCCCAAACAAATGTCCCTGCCTGTCGTTCACTAGCTTAAAATTGTCCACATCAATAACAAACATGGCACAAACCGTCTCTGGTTTGTCTGCCAGGTACTGCTCTGCCCTACTTTCCATTTCGGCATGATTGTAAAGGCCCGTCAAAGCATCCAGTTCCGCCCGTCGGCGCAGGTCCTCCAACATTCGTTTTTCTTCGTCAATGTCCGATATCGTCCCCACTGCGCGCAGCGGCCTGTCCTCTGCGTTATACTGGGTAGCGGTTCGTATCCGACACCAAATATATCGGTCCTTTTCGTTTCGGATGCGGACGTCGACAACGGAATTGGGTACACCTTTTTTGACTTCTTCCATTAGCTCTGCCATAGGCTCGATATCGTCTGGATAGAAATGGCGCAATATTTCTTCCTTCCGTAAGCTGCCGTCATAATTCGGCGCATAGCCGAACTTTTCTAACCAGTTTGGAGAAAAAGATATGGTGTCTGCGGCAAGGTCCCATTCAAAGATGATGTCAGAAGATTGATTCATGATAATTTCCAGATGCTCCAGCGACAGGCGCAGCTTTTCCTGGGCATCCCGAACCTCAGTAAGATCTAGAAAAATGCAGAAAAAACGGTCTTCCTGTTCGTCGCCAAACAACTGGGCGCTGCTGGCTGTCCATTTATAGCGCCCATCCTTACACAACACACGGTAGCTCAAGGAAAGCCGGTCGCCTTTGTTCAGCTGCCGGTCCACTTCAATGAGGAAATTCTGCCGGTCCGACGGGTGGACCATTGTGAGAAACCGGTTTTGAAACTGTTCAGCCAGCTCCTCTCTGGTAAATCCGAACATGCCAAGAAATCCCTCGTTGACCTCCACGATAGAATAATCGCTGTCATGCCTACACTGCATGACCCCCCCGGGGATAAGATTTAAGATGGCCTCTCCTTCCTGGCTGAGCCCTTTCAGCAGTCTTTTCACGTTACTCTCCTCACGATCCCAAATCCGCCTACCGCTCTCATGGCGGCGTCCGGGTTGCTATTTATTCTGAAACACGATCTTATCCGGCCCTGCAAAGCTTCCCTGGTCCGGTCATCCACTACAGCGCCGTTCCTGCCGATGCGGTAAGCCACTTCCCGTCTTCCCGCTTCCATGACCGGCTCGCTTCAGCCGCCTGATAGCCATCCGTTATATATATGATAGCAGCTTCTCGATAAGCCTCTAATTGCTCACATATATATATATTCAGTATAGCAAAAGTCATCACAAATAGCAAGAGATTGTCTGAAAAATGGATATTCAGACAATCCTATACACTGATACCATCCGATAAGAATCCATATATCGCATACTCCTACATGACAACCAGAACAAATTGTGCTATACTAACTGTCATCAGGAGGTCAAAAAGATGCAGTATACAAATTCGTACCGCTCCCCTCTCGGCGGCATTACCATGGCAAGCAACGGAAAAAGCCTTACCGGCCTGTGGTTCGACGGACAGAAATATTTTGCCGATACGCTGACGGACGAGCATGAGGAAAAATTCCTTCCGGTATTCGAACAGGCCAATGAGTGGCTCGATCGTTATTTTCTTGGAGAAATCCCAGACTTTACCCCTCCTCTGTCGTTGGAAGGATCTCCTTTTCGTCTTACCGTGTGGGAACTGTTAGAGCAGATTCCCTACGGTCAGGTCATGACATATGGAGAACTAGCAGACAGGATTGCCCAAAAGCAAGGTCTGGAAACCATGTCTGCGCAAGCGGTTGGCGGCGCGGTTGGCCACAATCCAATCTCCCTTATCGTGCCCTGCCACAGAGTAGTAGGAAGAAGCGGAAGTCTGACGGGATACGCCGGCGGACTGGACAAAAAAATCTATCTTCTTAGCCTTGAAAAAGCCAATCTAACTAACTTGTTTATGCCAAAGAAAGGCACGGCGCTGTAAGTGGTAAAAAGCAAGTAAGACAAAACACCATCGTAGAATTGCAAAAGAAGCCAGCTGGCGCAGGACTGCCGGCTTCTTTCTTTTTGATTGCATTCCTGTAAATAAGAATTCAGAAATGTCTTGATGCTATCGTAAAATCTTTATGATATATGGATGCTGACTCCGTTTACTTCCACATTCTCATCCGCTCGAATCAGAATATACTTGACGCCATCCAGGACTTTCGTTTTGACAAGATTGCTCCGTTCCGGATTGACGCGAATGGTAACATCCGGCGTACGAAGCTCGAATTGCTTGGGATCAATGATATTCTTCGGACTCAGCTCTGCCTGTTCGCCAAACTCCATGTCGTATTTTTCCTCAAACGCGGTTACACGCTCCTCCGGAACACCGCACTCCTTCAGAACACTTTTTACCGTATGTTTGGAGATCACCAGCGGTTCTTCCGCCTGGTTTACCCTGTGATGCTCAATCATCTCGCAAAACTGATCGTGGACGGTCTGCACAACAGCAAAACTGCAATTCTCTGCAAGCGTTTCACCCAAGATGGAATCAAAGGTTTCCTTCTGTAACGCGGCCGGCATAGGAACGGGACATTGAAAAACAGCCTCCACAAATTTCTCATAGTTCTCCGCTGTATTGCGGCAGTAGTACAGCGCATTATAGATATTGGCGGTGCGGTCGTCAAATGCGGGAAACAAAAAGCCCAGTTCCGGAGCCGATACCACCCAGTCCGGCCGGATATTGCAAAAACGGCTCTCATGGCTGTGATACCCCAACGCTGGCTTGGTTAGCTTGACGGGACAAATACTGCAAAGAAAATAAGAAAATACATCCTCGGCGGCCTCCGACTTCATTCCGTCTTTGCCATAGGAAGGCACATCGTACGTCTCACAGGCAAGCAGAATCAGGTAATTCCCCTCTATATCCAGGGATTCCATAACACGTGAAAAGAACGTGTGAACCGCGTCGTCGTCCTGCAGAGAAGATTGGCGGAGGGACATCAGGAGCTTGTGTTCTTCCCCTTCCAGCACCTGTTGATTGGAAAAAGCAATATCCAAAAGATTTTTGCCGGGGATTCCCGAAAGCGTCTTTCTCAAAAGAACCAGCAATTCCTCGGTTTCCGTTTCCGGCATCAAGCCGAACGCCTCTTGAAATTCCGATAGAATCTCTTTTTTTTCATTGACGTAGCAGCCCCGGACGCGGGTAATGTTACTCTTTTCCGGGCGAAAGCGGCGCCGGAGTTCTCCGATTTCTTTTTCATTCATGGTAAATACCGTCCTTTTCTTTTGTTGTCATCATCGAGCACACTTGCTTGTCTGTCCTTTTGTCTCAAAAACAGGCGGCAGCGGCATCGAATGTTTATTATACCGAGTTTGAGAGCACTTTTCAAGTTGTCCGCGTTATCTTTTCTTGTGCGGTGTTCCCCGCCCCAAACAGGCGAGCCAACAAAGCAGAACCACCGGACCTGTTCTCGGTGCTTCCTTGCGGTAACGCCATGTTTCGTTATGTTATTCCATCGGATTTCTTTGACAAGCTCAGTTAATGTTTTGCTGATCTCGTCCAAATTGGAAGCTGCGCCAATCGCCGCTTTCCCTGCCGCTGATCGCCGAACCATAACCCAAGGTAAACTGGACGCGCACCACAGCTCCGTCTGACAAATAACCATCCGCAAAATTCACGTTAGGGAAAATATTGTTGATGCTGTACATCCAGTCATTCTCATCGTTTTCTTTTGATGTTCCTTTTCTTGGACAGCAGCCTCAGAAAACAACAATCGGTCGTGAAATCTCCTTCCGGCATCCTGTTTTTTCACTGTTCAACATTCCTGGACCATTTTATAATCACAATACATAATACGAATACTACTTGTAAAGGAAAACGCCTACCATGAAAAAAATTCCGCGATCTCATCAATACGTGACCAAATTGCTTTTTCTGTTCGTTGCCATTCTTTTGCTGACCGGCTGTGCTCCTTCATCTGTCAAGAAAGAGCCGGTGATCGAAGAAGTACCGGAGATCTCAGAAACCAACGATTCGAGGGAAAGAAGACACAACAAGCTGACGCAATATTGGGAAACAAATGACACTCCGATTCTCAGCGGATTCTACAACTTGTACAATTGCGAGGTCGTACAAGTTGACGACCCGGAATATCCCTACCGCATGTGGATTTTCGGATCCAGTACCCGGACATCGGAATATAGCGGTTACGATTCCATCTTTCACGCCAGGGGAAAAACACTGACAGAGTGGGAAGTGTATTGCGGAACCAGTACGGCGGGAAGCCAGACCAGCAGTAGCCAACAGCTATGGGATACGACGATGACGCCCTCTTTGTGGCAGCCCGTTATGGTTCACGCCGGCCTCCATTACGATTGCATTCACAATGGGGACCCGTCTGTTGTTTACCGAGACGGCTCCTATTACATGGCCTATTCTTCCGTCGGTTCTTATGAAAAAGACAGCGGCGTGATTCTGATTGGCTGCGTTATGGGCGCGATATCCCAAGATGGAATCAATTGGGAAAAATCAGAATCGCCGATCTTGATATGGGAACAGGAATATGACCGCATTCCAGGAGAAGAAACGAAGGAAGGAAGTTACCACCGTCCTTCCTTGTTGTGGGATCAGGCAGAAGAGAAATGGAAGATCTGGTTCGATTATTATCTCCCCGGAACGTTTCTCTCCATGGGATATGCAGTCAACCACGGCGATTTTCTGGATGCCGGAGATTGGCAAATTCTTCACGCCGGAGACACGCCTCATCTCAAAGACTGGCCAAATCCGGACGTCATCAAGATAAATGATACCTATTATGCTTTTTCCGATGTACCAAACTTTGGCACGTCCCTTGGCGCGCAAAATGATAGACAGATTGTCATGGCCTATTCCCAAAACGGCTGGGATTGGACCGTTCTGGGTCGTATTCTACCGGAAAGCACCAAATACGGAACCCACCTTCCGCAGGCATATGTCCAGGAAGAACAAGGAACCGTCTTCCTATATGTTTTCTACTCCATGGTCGTGTATCAAGACTTGCCAAATTACTCTGCCGCTAATTTTATGAGAATTCCCTTCAAAGAATTGGAACGCTTAATAGAGGAAAACCGATAACACTGTCTATCCGTCACTTGAAAAACAGGTCGGCAGAACAAATATTGTTAAAAAACGGGAGACTTGTATATAACCGAATGTCGGCTCCAAGAGAGGTGAAACAAAAAGCCCCGGCACGGCAAAGACCGAAACCGGAGCTTCTCCAGCAATTCCAAACGGCAGTCAAGCCGGAACGAATCCTACCCTGCGATAAACATCCCGCAGCGTAGGCGCCGCCAATTCTCTGGCTCGCTCCGCGTTGTTCCGTAAAATACGATCCAAATACGGTTTCTCCTGCATCATTTCCTCATATCGGGTACGAATCGGCGCCAATTCTTCCACCACCGCCTCGCCTACCGCCATTTTGAAATCACCGTAACGGCTCTGAGCAAATTCCCGTTCTACCTCTTCCTGGGACAGACCCTTCACCGCGCCGTAAATGTTGATCAAGTTGCTGATCCCCGGCTTCTCCGCCTCATCAAAACGGATTTCCGCACCGGAGTCGGTTACCGCCCGTTTGAATTTCTTCCGGATGGAATCCGGTTCCTCCGTAATCAGCACAAAATTGTTGCTGTTCTCGTCGGACTTGGACATCTTTTTGGAAGGATCCTGCAGACTCATGATTTTGGCGCTTTGCTTAGACAGAAACGGTTCCGGTACGACAAAGGTGTCCCCGTATACCTTATTAAATCGTTCTGCCACATTGCGGCACAATTCCAGATGCTGCTTTTGATCCTGGCCAATGGGCACCAGGTCCGCCTGGTAAAGCAAAATATCCGCCGCCATCAAAACAGGATACGTATACAGCCCGCCATTGATGTTATCGGCATGGCGCTGGGATTTGTCCTTGAACTGAGTCATCCGGTTCAGCTCTCCCATATACGTGTAACAGCCCAGAATCCAGGACAGCTCCGCGTGGGCCGAAACATGGGATTGGAGAAAAAGAACGGTCTGATCCGGATCCAACCCGCAGGCCAAATACAGAGCCAGCACCGCGTAGGAACGTTCCCGAAGCTGTTCCGGATCCTGCCGGACCGTCAGAGTATGCAGGTCAACCACACAGTACAAACATTGATACGCGTCCTGTAACAAAGGAAAATTCCGCAAAGCGCCAAGATAATTTCCTAACGTCAAATTACCGGACGGCTGAATGCCGCTAAAAATTCTTTTTTTCATTGGTTCGTTCATGGCTATGCCTCCGCAGCATGGTTTTCCGATTTCCCCAGCTATTTCCGGGAAAAGAGGTGATTGAACTATTTTAGCATGACAGCCGGGGATTGGCAAGGAAAAATCCGGATTATCCTCTTTATTCAGCGTTTCCAAAGCACAAAATACATTTTACCTATGTTTTACAGAAGAATGATTCTTGTTTTTACACCCCTCTTCTATACTGAAGTCGTACAAAAAAGCAAAGGAGACTACGAAAATGAAGAAAAATTTTGTTAAAATTTTGATAACGGCATCTCTGGCGGCCATCTTGGCGGGCTGCAGCAGCAATCCTGGGGAGAGCGGCTCGACAAAAGGCCCAAACAGTACAGGAAACGCCTCCTCCTTTAACGCTTCCAAACCGATCTCGGTTGTGACACGGGAAAACGGTTCCGGAACCCGGGATGCGTTTATCGAACTGACAGGCGTTCTGACCAAAGATGACCAGGGAAACAAAAAAGACAATACCACGCTGGAAGCCATCACCATTGATTCCACACAAGGCGTAGTCAGCAACATAAGCGGCAACGAATACGCCATCGGATACATTTCGCTTGGTTCGCTGAACAATTCGGTGAAGGCGGTCAAAGTCGGCGGCGTAGAAGCCACGGCGGAAAACGTAAAAAACAACAGCTATGGCATTTCCCGTCCTTTTAATATCGCGACCAAAGAAACCCTCAGTGAGTTGGGCAAAGATTTTGTGGCGTTTATTCTCAGCGCCGACGGACAGAAAGTAATTGAAGATGCAGGGTACATAGCCGTATCCGACGCAGCGGCCTACAGCGGCAGCAAGCCCAGCGGCAGCATTATGGTAGCCGGTTCCTCTTCCGTCTCTCCTGCCATGGAAAAACTGAAAGAAGCCTATCTGGCCATCAATCCGAACGCCTCGATCGCCATCCAGACCACGGATTCTTCCGCCGGCATGACCGCGGCGAAGGAAGGAACCTGCGACATCGGCATGGCCTCCCGAGAATTGAAGGACAGCGAACTGGAAACGCTGCAATCCACCACCATCGCCATGGATGGAATCGCCATCATCGTCAACAAAGCCAATCCCTGTACCAACCTGACCTTGGACCAGATCAAAACCATCTACACCAGCGACAGCGCCGCCTGGAAAGATTTCATCGAAGCCTAAACAAATCAAATCAGAATCAGCACAGCAAGCCAGGTCATGAAGTCCCATGGCCTGGTTTGGAATGAGAAAACGGAACCGGAAAGGAATCGATTCAGATGAAAAAATGGAGAGAACTCATTATGAAAGGAGTCTTCCTGGCAGCAGCGCTTACCTCCATCCTGGCGGTGGCGTTAATTTGCGTTTTTCTATTTGCCAACGGCATCCCGGCGATGCACGAAATCGGTCTTTTTAATTTTTTGCTGGGAAAGACCTGGGCGCCGACAGATGTTCCGGCCAGTTATGGCATTTTCCCTATGATAGTAGGCAGCCTTTACGTTACCGCCGGCGCGATTCTAATAGGCGTACCGATCGGTATTTTTACCGCGATCTTTTTAGCCGAATTTTGTCCGAAAAAGCTGTATCGGATTCTGAAACCGGCGGTAGAATTGCTGGCCGGCATTCCTTCTGTCGTATATGGATTCTTTGGGTTGGTCGTACTGGTGCCTTTCGTACGGGATACCTTCGGCGGAAACGGAACCAGCATCCTTACCGCTTCCATTCTTCTTGGTATTATGATTCTTCCGACCATTGTCGGCGTGTCGGAATCTGCCATCCGGGCCGTCCCCAGATCGTATTATGAGGGAGCGCAGGCGCTGGGTGCCACAAAAGAACGCAGTGTGTTTTTTGCAACCCTTCCCGCCGCCAAATCCGGAATCTTTGCTTCTATCGTTCTGGGCATCGGACGGGCCATTGGGGAAACCATGGCGGTAATCCTCGTAGTAGGCAATCAGCCGAGAGTCCCGGACAGCATCTTAAAAGGGGTACGGACGCTTACGACCAATATTGTTCTGGAAATGGGGTACGCTGCGGACCTGCACCGGGAAGCGCTAATCGCCACGGCAGTGGTTCTGTTTGTCTTTATTCTCATCATCAACATCGCATTCTCATTGATTAAAAGGAGGTCTGCCTAATGGAAGCCAGGAATAAAATCACACTCAAGCAGCGGCTGCGTTCTTACAAACGATCTCCTCTTTCTCTCATTTTGTTGCTTTTTGTCTTGGTATCCGCGCTGATTACCATTGCTACGCTGCTGTTTTTAATCGGGTACATTCTGGTCAAGGGAATTCCATACCTAACCCCTTCCCTCTTTGCCTTCCAATATACGACGGAAAACGTTTCTCTGTTTCCCGCGCTGATCAATACCCTTATCATGGTGCCGCTTGCCCTGTTGATCGCTGCGCCGCTTGGCATTTTTGCTGCCATTTATTTAGTGGAATATTCGAAAAAAGGGAACAAAGCGGTAGGCGTCATTCGCCTTACCGCCGAAACGCTTTCCGGTATTCCGTCCATCGTTTATGGGCTGTTCGGCATGCTGTTCTTTGTTACCACGCTGCATTGGGGGTATTCTCTTCTGGCCGGCGCGTTTACGTTGTCGATTATGATTCTTCCTTTGATTATGCGGACGACAGAGGAAGCGTTGATGTCGGTACCGGATACCTACCGGGAAGGTAGCTTCGGTTTGGGCGCCGGAAAACTCCGAACCATCTTTCGCATCGTCCTACCTTCCGCGGTACCCGGTATCCTGGCAGGCGTTATTCTGGCGGTAGGACGGATAGTAGGAGAAACCGCAGCATTGATGTACACAGCCGGCACGGTAACGGACATGCCGGAAAATTTGTTGTCCTCCGGCAGAACGCTCTCGGTTCACATGTATTCGCTGTCAAGAGAAGCATTGTATACCAATCAGGCATATGCTACCGCCGTAGTGCTCTTGGCCATCGTCCTGCTGATCAACTGGCTGTCCGCTTTTGTAGCAAAAAAGATTACACGAAAGTGAGGAAATTGGCATGGAAAAATTTCAAATCAACCATCTTGATTTATTTTATAATGATTTTCAGGCGCTGAAAAGCGTCAACCTCTCCATCGACGCTCATGGAATCACCGCGTTCATCGGACCGTCCGGCTGTGGAAAATCCACTCTGCTCAAAACGCTTAACCGGATGAATGACTTGGTAGAAGGCTGCCGGATCACCGGAGAAGTACTGCTGGACGGAGAAGACATCTATGGCAATATGGATGTGAACGTGCTGCGGAAACGGGTGGGAATGGTATTCCAAAAACCCAATCCGTTTCCCATGAGCGTCTACGACAACATTGCGTTCGGTCCCCGGACCCATGGGGTGCGCTCTCGGCTCAAACTGGATGAAATCGTGGAAAATTCCCTGCGTAGCGCAGCCATTTGGGATGAGGTAAAGGACCGCCTCCGGAAGAGTGCCCTAGAGCTTTCCGGCGGGCAGCAGCAGCGTATTTGCATTGCCAGAGCACTGGCCGTTCAGCCGGAAGTTTTGTTGATGGATGAACCCACCAGTGCGCTGGACCCCATTTCCACCTCCAAGATCGAAGATCTTGCATTGGAATTGAAAAATGATTATACTATCGTCATGGTGACGCACAACATGCAGCAAGCCGCTAGGATTTCCGATAAGACCGCGTTTTTTTTGCTGGGTGAAATCGTCGAATACGGTACTACCGATGAATTGTTCTCCATGCCGAAAGAAAAACGCACGGAAGATTACATCACGGGGAGGTTTGGATGATGAGAAATCGATTTGATTCACAGCTGGAACAACTGAACAACCGCCTGATCGAAATGGGTGCGCTGACCGAGAGCGCCATTCAATTGGTCCTCCAGGCCCTGTTGGAACAGGATATGGAAAAAGTACAGGAAATCCTTCTAACAGAACGGGAAATCGATCAGAAGGAAAAAGACATTGAGAGCCTTTGCCTGAAACTGCTGCTGCATCAGCAGCCGGTAGCCAGCGATCTGCGGTTGATTTCTTCCGCGCTGAAAATGATAACCGATCTGGAACGGATCGGCGATCAGGCCGCTGATATTGCGGAACTGGTCGTTGTGATGTCCGGATCTCCGTATATCAAACGATTGGAACACATTTCTCAAATGGCGCAGGCTACCGGTAAAATGGTCACCAAAAGCGTGGATGCGTTTGTCAAGCGGGATGTCGCGCTGGCAGAGGAAGTATGCCGCTATGACGACGTGGTGGATCAGCTATTCGATACCGTCAAAAACGATCTGATCAGCCTGATCCGGGAAAACGTAGAAAGCGGAGGGCAAGCGGTGGATTTGCTGATGGTTGCCAAATATTTCGAACGGATTGGCGATCATGCCGTCAATGTAGCGGAATGGGTCATCTTCTCCATAACCGGCAAGCACAAAGAGGAGGAATTGTCTTGAAAATATACATCGTAGAAGATGATCCGGACATCCGGGAAATGGAAAGCTATGCGCTTACCACCAGCGGCTATGAGGTCACCGGATTTGCCGATGGAAGCGATTTTTTAGCCTTTTGCGAGGCCGCTCCGCCGGATTTGATCGTGTTGGACATCATGCTGCCGAAAGAAGACGGGCTTTCCCTGCTCCGGAAGCTCCGGACGGAAAAGAAAACCAGAGAAATTCCAATTATGATGGTTTCCGCCAAATCCACGGAACTGGATAAAGTAAAAGGGCTGGACTTGGGCGCGGACGATTATCTGACAAAACCATTCGGCATCATGGAGCTGGTTTCCCGGGTTAAGGCATTGCTTCGGCGGGCCGTTTCCGCGGAAGAAGAAAGCAAACTGGAATACGAGGATATTCAGCTGGACGACACACAGCATGTAGTAACCGTGCAGAACGCACCGGTGGAATTGACCTACAAGGAATATGAATTGCTGAAATATTTTTTAGCCAATCGCAATCGTGTGCTGAGCCGGGAAAAATTAATGGATAAAGTATGGGGTTTTGACTACGAAGGAGAAAGCAGGACGGTAGACATGCACATCAAAACCCTTCGGCAAAAATTAGGAACCAGCGGGGCGGCAATTAAAACAGTTCGGAACGTGGGATACAAATTGGGAGATTGATCCCCGCTTTCCGAGGAAGGTAATATTATGGAAGAACGAATCAGCTTTAATTTGTTTTTTGTCGGATTATTCTCGGCTTTGCTGTCGGTAGTCCTGACTGCAACGGCGTTTCACAACAGTTTTGATACGCAGATAAAAAGCGACCTGATGCGAAGCGCCGGCATCTTGGCGGAAAGCTACGATTATTTCCAGGACTATACGGATTTGAAAGACTTTACCGATCACAATTTCCGCATCACACTGATTGCACCGGAAGGAGACGTATTGTTTGAAAGCGATGCGGATGCCGCCGTTATGGAGAATCACGCCGATCGGCCGGAGATTCAGGAAGCGCTGGAATCCGGCAGCGGACAAATCACCCGGCAGTCTTCCACCATCAATAAAAACGTCTATTACTACGCCGTACGGCTTGACGACGGAAACGTACTGCGTGTCTCCACCGAAGCGAAAACGATCTACAGTACTTTTTCATCCGCTTTTCCTTTGATTACCTGTATGCTCCTGGCGTTGATGCTGGTCTCCGTCTTGCTTGCCGTTCTGCTGACCAAAAAATTGGTACGTCCCATCAAACAGCTTGCAGATAACCTGACTTCTTTGGACCTTCCGGCAGACGACAAAAAAATCTACAAGGAACTGGTGCCTTTTGTAAAAGAAATTCAGGCGCAGCGGATCAAAATCGAATATCAGCTTCATCAGCTGCAAGAGGAAAAAAATAAACTTTCCGCGATCCTGCAGAACATGTCGGAAGGTTTGATCATCTTGGATGACCGAAAAAATGTACTGCTGCTCAACGAAAGCGCTAAGAAATATCTGAATGTGACAGAAGCTTACGAGAATAAAAATGTGCTGTATCTCTCCCGGAGCAAACCTTTTCTCGACTGCCTGGACAGCGCCGCCAAAGGTAACAGCCACTCTGTGGTACTGCCTCTGGAAGGACGGGTCTTTCAGGTTCTGGTAAATCCGGTGGTAACAGAAGAGCACCGCGGGATCATTTGTCTGATTCTGGATATCACGGAAAAAAATCAAATTGAAAAAATGAAGCAGGAGTTTACCGCAAACGTATCCCACGAATTAAAAACACCCCTTACCTCCATCTCCGGTTATGCCGAAATGATGGAGACTGGTATGGCTAAGCCGGAAGATATCCCCGATTTCGCCGCGAAGATACACAGAGAAGCCGGACGCTTACTAACACTGATCAGCGACATCATCAAACTATCCGAACTGGACGAAAACCAGAAGAACTGGGAAGCGGCACCGGTTGATTTACTGGAAGTAGCGGAAGAAACTTCCAATTTGTTGTCTTTTTCCGCTATCAAACACCATGTTACCGTATCCGTAGACGGACAGCCAGCTATCGTCAACGGCAGCCGTCATTTGTTGTCCGAATTGGTTTATAATCTCTGCGATAATGCCATTCGGTATAACAAGGAGAACGGACACGTCTGGATTACCGTTGCGCCGGGAAGCATTACGGTCAAAGATACGGGGATCGGCATACCCAAGGAATATCAAAAGCGGGTATTTGAGCGCTTTTATCGGGTCGACAAAAGCCGTTCCAAAGAAACAGGCGGTACCGGACTGGGGCTGGCCATTGTAAAGCACATTGCAGAACAGCATCATGCTTCTATCCAATTGCAAAGTCAGGAAGGTGTCGGCACGGAGATTCAGATTCTATTCCCGAAATGATTTTACACAGATTTTACAAAAATCCGCCGTGCATTTTACATTCCTGCCTTATCATTTACAATGTAAGCGAATGGAGGAATGGGAATGGATTTATTTTCGATACTGACGCTGCTGGGCGGACTCGCCTTTTTCTTATACGGAATGGTTACCATGTCCACCGGATTGGAAAAGATGGCAGGAGGAAAGCTCGAGCGGACGCTGCAGAAAATGACATCCAACCCGTTCAAAAGCATTCTTCTGGGAGCCGGCATCACCATTGCGATTCAATCGTCTTCCGCTTTAACCGTTATGCTGGTAGGATTGGTCAATTCCGGCATCATGCGGCTGGGCCAAACCATCGGGGTGATCATGGGTTCCAACATCGGAACCACACTGACTGCTTGGCTGCTTAGCTTGACAGGCATCGAAAGCAATAATATTTTTCTGAAACTTCTGAAACCGGATGCCTTCTCCCCTATCGTTGCTTTTGTCGGGATTCTGCTGATCATGATCTCCAAGCAGGATAAAAAGAAAGACATCGGTAAGATCTGCATTGGATTTGCAGTTCTAATGTTTGGCATGAATCTAATGAGTTCCTCCGTCAGTCCGCTGGCAGAAAGCCCGGAATTCTCGAATATCCTTACTATGTTTACCAACCCTCTTCTAGGTGTGCTGGTTGGCGCTGTGTTTACCGGAATTATTCAGAGTTCCGCCGCTTCGGTAGGAATCCTGCAGGCGCTTTCCCTGACGGGAAGCATTACCTACGGTATGGCCCTCCCCATTATCATGGGGCAAAATATTGGGACCTGCATTACATCGGTTCTGTCCAGCATCGGCGTCAACAAAAATGCCAAACGGGTAGCCGTCGTCCACATTTATTTTAATCTGATCGGAACCGTCCTGTTTTTGATTGTATTCTATCTGTTGGATTTGTTCCTTCATTTTTCCTTTTTACAGGAGGCGGTAAATCCCTTCGGCATTGCAGTAGCTCACAGCATTTTTAACGTTGTAACAACGATTGTCCTGCTGCCTTTCCACCGCTTCCTTGAAAAACTGGCCAATCTCACCATCCGGGAGAAAAACGTCAAGGAAAAATATGAATTTTTAGATGAGCGTCTTTTGCTGACTCCTACTTTCGCCATCACGCAGTGCCGCAGCATGACGTCTGAAATGGCGTATCTGGCTAGAGATACCTTATTTGCCTCGTTGGAAGAAATCCGCCGCTATTCCGAAAAACTGGCTGTCTGGATAACGGAAAATGAAGAACGACTGGATCATTACGAAGACAAGCTCGGCACCTATCTTGTCAAAATCAGCAGCAAATCGCTAACGGAAGAAGACAGCCGAGAAGTATCCAAGCTGCTGCATACCATCGGCGATTTTGAACGAATTGGCGACCACGCGGTAAATATCCTTCGTACCGCCCGTGAAATGCATGAAAAAAAGCTTTCTTTCTCCGCTGAGGCACAGCAGGAGCTGGAGGTAATCACAAACGCTCTAACAGAAATTCTCACCATTACCACCGATGCGTTCGACCGAAACGATTTGGAATTGGCGGCGAAGGTGGAACCGTTGGAGCAAGTGATCGACGGTCTGAAAGCAGAGCTCAAATCCCGGCACATCGCGCGGCTCCAGGATGGGAGCTGCACCATTGAGCTAGGCTTTATCTTGTCTGATTTGCTGACGAATTACGAACGAGTATCCGACCATTGTTCCAATATCGCGGTTTGTCTCATTCAAATCCACGATGCCAATTTTGATACGCACGAGTACCTGAATAAAGTCAAGACCTCTGGGAACGCAGGCTTTCTTACCAGTTTTGAAGAATATCATCAAAAGTATCTGATTCCTTAGGGCTGGGAAACGAGTCTGCTGCCGCACTTTCCTATAGTTTGACGGAGACAAAGGTCCCGTCTTGCGCTTCCACATGAACGATTTCCAATCCTTTGCTTTCCTGCAGGCCATCCAGACATTCCTCGGCGAGCATACGAAGAGTATCTTTCGTAATCAGGCCGCGATACGACTCCGGCGCATTGACTCGCATTCGTTCCAACACACTATCCGGGAGTAATTTTATGGCAACGCCAACCAGCGGCAGCGGTACAGGCAGGGAAAAACGAAACTCCTTTGTCCTGATTCTTACTTTCATCGTGTTCTCCTCTACTGATCGACAAATACTCTGACTGTCGTTCCGTCCGCCGTTTCCACGTTGACAAAATCGCCTTCCAATTCCTCTTCCAAACATTCGGAAATGGCCTCCATCATCTCGGAGAGATCGATGTCCTGCAGGTCTTTTTCCGGTATGGGAAGCTTTCCTGTTGCTTTTAGAATTTTTTTAATGGCTCCTACCGGAAATTGAATTTTTACTTTATCCCCGGAAGTACTGTCAACAATGACCCGAAACAACTTTTTATCGTAGCTGCTTTGCTTGTTCGCAGTCTGTGCGGCCGGTATATCGGCGTTGTTCATAGCGGACAGCAACGCAGAACCCTGCGCTGCGGTAATCGTTCCTTCCTCGATCATTTTTAACACTCGCAATGTTTCATCCATCATAGCAATCCTCCTATTTCAGCTGGTCAATCGCCTGCTCCGCCGTGATTTCTCCATGTTCCAAAGCCTTTAATATTTCTTCCCTTCTTACCGATTGTTCCTTTTCTCCCGTTTCATAGCCAAGCTTCTTGATCACCGCATCCAATTTGGAACGAACGGTTGGATAAGAGATGCCAAGTTCCTTCTCCACTTCTTTGATGTTTCCCCGGCACCGGAGAAATGTCTCTGTAAAATACAGCTCCTCGTCCGAAAGATAGTCGAATTTACTAAGTTTGAAATCGTTTTCGATTACGGTATCACAGGTATCGCATTTCAGCCTCGCTACGGTCAAATCCCGATTGCATACCGGACAACGGCCAATGACCTTTCTCATGTCCACACTCCCTTTCCATCGAAGACACTATAACAAAATTTATTAAAATTGTCAATCTATATATTCATATTTTTAATATTAATATTGATATTATCGATTTATAATACAACAATATATATTCC
>PPYF01157815.1_pt1 | contig 30600 bp, 29 predicted proteins | sample 1559871 | NCBI WGS metagenome assembly PPYF01 (sample SAMN08240021, study PRJNA423297) | Human gut metagenome, whole genome shotgun sequencing project.
GACCAAGGACGAGCTGCTGGCCCGGGGCATGAACCAGTCCGCCATCCACGAGGACGTCATGGTGGGCGCCGAGGACAGCCATATCACCGGCAAGTGCCGCGACGGCCGCACCGTGGAGCTGTTCCGCGACGGCGTCTGGGTGCTGTGAGAAGAGGATTTTTCACGAAAAAGCTTGCATAATCCGCAAGAGTATGCTATATTCTAGTAGTACGCTATAGTTTTATTGGAAAGTGGGCCGCAAGGTCCGCTTTTCTTGTTTGTTTGGAGGTTTTTTATGGCGAAGCAGTCTGGCGGCAACACCGCCCAGAGAGTCGAAGCGCTTGTCCGCCCCGTCGTGGAGGGCATGGGCCTGCGCCTGTGGGATGTGGTCTTTGAGAAGGAAGGGCCGGACTGGTATCTCCGTGTGCTCATCGACAAGGACGGCACCATGGACACCGACACCTGTGCCGAAGTGTCCCACGCGCTGGACCCCATCCTCGATGAGGCAGACCCCATCGACCAGAGCTATTATCTCGAGGTGGGCAGCCCCGGCCTTGGCCGCAGGCTGACCCGCCCGGAGCACTACGAGGCACTCAAGGGCGAGAAGATCGGCGTCAAGCTCATCCGCCCCACCGCCGACGGCGTGCGCGAGTTTGCCGGCATCCTGAAAGGCCGCGAGGGCAGCACCGTCACGGTGGAGACGGAGAACGGCCCGGTGAGCTTTGAGGTGAACGCCGCATCCGGCGTCCATCTCTGCGACGACGAACATCTGTTTGATTAAGAATAACCCTCTCAGGCGCGTTCCGCGCCAGCTCTCCCGGAGGGAGAGCCAAAGATGAACTGAGAAAAGATACCATTATAATCTAGGAGGAACCCGAAAAATGGCAGCAGCGAACAACGAATTTTTTGAAGCTCTCTCCATGCTGGAGCACGAGCGCGGCATCACGAGGTCGAGGACGACCACGTCATGGTCGAGATCGACCCCGACACCGGCAAGTTCAACGTCGCCCTCATCCAGGACGTCGTGGCCGATGAGGACTGGTACGACGAGCACAGCGAGATCGGCATCACCGAGGCTCAGCACATCCGCAAGAGCTATCAGGTGGGCGACCGCGTCGTGACCCCCCTCAAGACCAAGGACTTTGGCCGCATCGCCGCCCAGACCGCAAAGCATGTCATCCGTCAGGGCATCCGCGAGGCCGAGCGCAGCCAGCAGCTGAGCGAGATCCAGTCCCGCGCCCACGACATCGTGCAGGCCACCGTCACCCGCGTTGACCCCGAGAAGGGCATCGTTGCCCTCGACCTGGGCAAGGGCGGCGAGGCCATCCTGCCCCGCAACGAGCAGGTCCCCGGCGAGGTCTACACCGAGGGCCAGATGCTGCAGGTCTACATCGTGGATGTCGTGGCAAGCGAGCGCGGCCCCCGCGTCATGATCAGCCGCACCCACCCCGGCCTCGTCAAGCGCCTGTTCGAGCTGGAAGTGCCTGAGATCTACGACGGCACCGTCGAGGTCAAGGCCATCAGCCGCGAGGCCGGCGCCCGCACCAAGATGGCTGTCTGGTCCAAGGACGCCAACGTCAACCCCGTCTCTGCCTGCATCGGCCCCCACGGCGACCGTGTGGCCGCTGTCGTCGAGAAGCTGGGCGGCGAGAAGATCGACATCGTGAAGTGGAGCGAGGACATCTCCGAGTTCATCTCCGCAGCTCTCAGCCCCGCAAAGGTGGTCAAGGTCGAGCTGCTGCCCGGCGAGACCCGTTCCTGCCGCGTGACCGTGCCGGACCAGCAGCTGAGCCTTGCCATCGGCAACAAGGGCCAGAACGCCCGTCTGTGCGCCCGCCTGACCGGCTACAATATCGACATCCGCCCCGAGAGCGGCTACTACGGCGAGGAAGAGCCGAAGGCTGCCGAGGCTGAGAAGACCGAAGACACCGCCGCAGAATAAGCGCGGAACACCTGCCGAAGGAGGGAAAACCGGATGGCACAAAAGAAGATCCCTGCCCGCCAGTGCATCGGCTGCCTGACCAGCCGCCCCAAGAAGGAACTGGTGCGTGTGGTGCGCGCACCCAGCGGAGAGATCAGCATCGACCCCGTGGGCAAGAAGCCCGGCCGCGGTGCTTACCTCTGCCCGGATGCCGCCTGCCTTGCAAAGGCAAAAAAGAAGAAGGCGCTGGAGCGCTGCTTTGAGCAGCCGGTCCCCGCCGAGGTATACGATGCACTGGCCCAGCAGCTGGCCGGTGTGGAAGCAGAAAAGGAGGCCGACCGCGATGGCAAAGAAGCATAACGCCCCCGCAAGACCGGCCCTTGAGCCGAATGAGGCCCTGTTCCAGGCCGTGAGCCTCTGCCGCAAGGCGGGCGCTCTGACCATGGGCTTTGACGCGGTGGAAGACGCCGTCGTCAAGGGAAAGGCATGGCTCGTGATGACTGCGTCCGACGCCAGCCCCAAGACCGTGCAGCGGCTCAACTACGCTGTGGGCGATATGGTGGACGTCATCCCCATGCCGCTGACACAGGATAAGCTGGCTGACATCAGCCGCAAACCGGTGGCCATTTATGCCGTCACCGACCGCAACCTCGCCAAGCTCTGCTTTGACCGGCTGACGGCGTGCGGAGCGATTCAAACTGAGGAGGATATGAGCGAATGACCGTAAAATATAAAGTGAGCGATTTTGCAAAGGACCTGAGCATCTCTGCCAAGAAGGTCCTCGACGAGCTGAACGCCATGGGCAGCACCGGCAAGAAGAACAGCTCCACTCTGGAGGAGAACGAGCTGAACTACCTGCTGGAGAAGTTCAGCAAGGACAACAGCGTCAAGAGCCTGGACGAGTTTTTGAACAGCGCCAAGGCCCCCAAGGCTGAGCCGAAGCCCGCCGAGAAGAAGGCAGAGCCCAAGGCCGAAAAGAAGCCCGAGGCTCCCAAGGCTCCCAAGGCTGAGCCCGCAGTGGCCGAGGCAAAGCCCGCTGCCAAGCAAAACAACAAGAAGAACGAGCAGCACAAGAAGCGTGAGGAGAAGACCGTCTCCCTGAGCGAGCTGGCCCGTGAGACCGGCGCAAAGGCTACGGCTGCTACTGCTCAGTCCGTCTCTGTCCGCCGCGAGGACAATCAGGTCACCGTCGATACCCGCACCGTCGATATGAACGTGGACCGCTTCGACGCCCGTTACGACGATCTGGCTTCCACCAAGAACACCGAGAACCGCCGCAAGCCCACCCCCCAGGGCAACAAGCAGAAGTTCACCCAGCGCGGCCAGCGCCAGCGCCAGCAGTTCCAGAAGGGCAAGCGTGAGACCGAGTTCGAGCGTCTGCAGCGCATCCAGCTGGAAAAGGCCCGCAATGCACAGCTGAAGGTCCTCATCCCCGATGAGATCACCGTCGGTGAGCTGGCTGCCCGCCTGAAGCAGCAGGCCGGCAAGGTCATCGCCAAGTTCATGCAGATGGGCGAGATGCACGCCATCAACGACATCATCGATTTCGATACCGCCGCTCTGGTGGCCGAGGAGTTCCACGCCAAGGTCGAGAAGGAAGTCCATGTCACCATCGAGGAGCGCCTGTTCACCCAGGAGGAGGATTCTCAGGACGATCTCGTCACCCGTCCCCCGGTCGTCTGCGTCATGGGCCACGTTGACCACGGCAAGACCAGTATCCTGGACGCTATCCGCAAGACCAACGTCACCGCAGGCGAGGCCGGCGGCATCACTCAGGCCATCGGTGCATATCAGGTCAGGGTCAACGACAGCCTCATCACCTTCCTGGATACCCCGGGCCACGAGGCGTTCACCTCCATGCGCGCCCGCGGTGCCAACATGACCGATATTGCAGTTCTGGTCGTCGCCGCCGATGACGGCATCATGCCCCAGACGGTCGAGTCCATCAACCACGCCAAGGCCGCCAACGTCAAGCTCATCGTGGCCATGAACAAGATGGATAAGCCCACCGCCAACCCCGAGCGCGTGATGGAGGGCCTGACCAAGTACGGCATCATCACCGAGGACTGGGGCGGCGATGTCGCCTGCATCCCCGTCTCTGCTCTGACCGGCATGGGCATCAACGACCTGCTGGAGCGCATCGCTCTGGAAGCTGAGGTCATGGAGCTGAAGGCCAACCCCAACCGCCGTGCCAAGGGCGCTGTCGTCGAGGCCCGTCTGGACAAGGGCCAGGGCCCCATCGCCACCATTCTGGTGCAGAACGGCACCCTCCACTCCGGCGACGTCATCATCGCCGGTACCGCCGTGGGCCGTGTGCGTACCATGCGCAGCGACAAGGGCATTCTGCTGAACGACGCCGGCCCCTCCACCCCTGTGGAGATCACCGGTCTGACCGCTGTGCCTGAGGCCGGCGACCTGTTCGAGGCCGTCGAGGACGAGCGTCTGGCCCGTGAGCTGGCCGAGCAGCGCATCGCTGCCGCCAAGGAGAAGCAGTTCTCCGCCTTCCAGAAGGTCACGCTGGATAACCTGTTCAGCCAGATGGCTCAGAACGATATGAAGGAGCTGGCCATCGTCGTCAAGGCTGACGTGCAGGGTTCCGCCGAGGCTGTCAAGCAGAGCCTCGAGAAGATCTCCAACGACGAGGTCCGCGTCCGCGTCATCCACGCCGGCGTCGGCGCCATCAGCAAGTCCGACGTTGACCTGGCCGACGCATCCAACGCCATCATCATCGGCTTCAACGTCCGCCCCGACAACGTGGCGAAGGAAGAGGCCGCTGCCACCAAGGTCGAGATGCGTATGTACCGCGTCATCTACGACGCCATCAACGACGTCACCGACGCTATGAAGGGTATGCTGGCTCCCAAGTTCCGCGAGGTGCCTCTGGGCGAGCTGCAGGTCCGTCAGGTCTACAAGATCTCCAACGTCGGCACCGTCGCAGGCTGCCGTGTCACCAGCGGCAAGATCACCCGCGACAGCAAGGTGCGTGTCGTCCGTGACGGCATCGTCATCACGGAGGACGAGATCGCATCTCTGAAGCGCTTCAAGGACGACGCCAAGGAAGTGGCCGAGGGCTACGAGTGCGGCGTCACTCTGGCAAAGTTTGCCGACGTCAAGGAAGGCGACGTCTACGAGGCCTTCAAGATGGAAGAATACCGCGACTAAGAGAAATAACCTCTCAGTCTGCCTTCGGCAGCCAGCTCCCCTACCGAGGGGAGCCTCTGGCGAAGAGGTGAAGCTTTACGAAATGCCAAGGCCTCTCCTCGATAGGAGCAACAGCGACGACCGCCGCCAGTGGCGGAAACAGGGAGTCGCTGTTGGGGCCGCGGCCAGCAAGACGCAAGCAAAGCGCTGCGGATGCTGGGTGCCGCAACACCGTCACCCGGCTGGATGTGACGCCCGACCTGGACGTGGCGAAGGTCTATGTGAGCGTGATGGGCCGTGAGGACGGCCCCAAGCCCGCCATCGAGGCCCTGAACCGCGCCGCAGGCCATGTGCGCACCGAAGTGAGCAAGAAAATGCACATCCGCAAGGCACCCCGCTTCATCTTTGTGGAGGACGACGGTGCCGCCTATGCAGCCCACATCAACGAGCTGCTCCGCACGCTGAATGTGAACGGCGACGCGGAGGACTCTCAGCCCGCCGAGACCGAGGAATAAATCCAGCGCTGCGGAAAGGATGGAACCATCAAATGACAGAACAGCTCAATGTGCAGCAGATGGCCGAGCGCCTCTGTGCTGCGGACAACATTTTGATCCTGTGTCATAAAAACCCGGACGGCGACACCATCGGCTGCGGCAGCGCCCTCTGCCACGCGCTCAAGGCGCTGGGCAAGACGGCAGCTGTCCTCTGCTCCGATGCAGTGCCTTCCCGCTACAGCTTTACCGCACCGGTGCCGTTCCGGGGCGAGTTTGAGCCCAAGACCGTTGTGGCCGTGGATGTTGCCAGCGTGCAGCTCTTTGGCGAAAACAACGGCATGCCGCAGTATACCCGCCATATCGATCTCTGCATCGACCACCACGCGGGCAACAGCGGCTATGCGGATTTCACCCTGCTGGACGGCAATGCGGCCGCAGCGGCAGAGCTTCTGTATGAGGTCATCAGCGAGATGGGCGTGGAGATCACCCCCCTCATCGCCAACTGCCTCTACACCGGCCTCGCTACGGACACCGGCTGCTTCCGGTTCTCTTCCACCACTGCCAACACCCACATCGTGGCGGCAAAGCTCATTCTGGCCGGTGCGCAGGTGGAGGAGCTGAACACCCTGCTCTTCGACACCAAGCCCCGGGAGCGGATGGAGGCGGAGCGTATCGCCCGCAACCATCTGGAATATCATCTTGAGGGCCGCTGCGCCCTGATGTATCTGACCCGGGACGAGATAGAGCAGAGCGGCGTGGACCCGGCTGACCTGGAAGAGCTGACCAGCCTGCCCATCAGCATCGAGGGGGTCAAAGTGGGCCTGCTGCTCCGTCAGCAGCCCGGCGGCAGCTACCGCATCAGCGTGCGCGCCGCCAAGGGCGTGGACGCCTGCGCCATCGCACGGCGTCTGGGTGGCGGCGGCCACACCCGCGCAGCGGGCTGTGAGCTGCTGGGCAACCTCGACAACGCCAAGAGCGCCATTCTGGCCGAGGTGGAGGCGGAACTCGACCGCCCCGAGACGCAGGAGGAAAGCTGATGCAGGGCATCCTTATCGTAGATAAGCCGATGGAGTGGACCAGCTTTGACGTCATCGCCAAGCTGCGCGGCATCCTCGGCACCCGCAAGCTGGGCCACAGCGGTACGCTGGACCCCATGGCCACCGGCGTTCTGCCGGTGTTCTGCGGCGGGGCCAGCAAGGCCGTGGACCTTCAGCTCGACCACACCAAGACCTACTGCGCCCGGCTGCGGCTGGGGATGCAGACCGACACCGGCGACATCACCGGCACCGTGCTGGAAACGGCCCCGGTGACGGCAGGGGAGAAGGAGCTGCTGGCCGTTCTGCCCCGGTTCCTCGGCCCCCGGATGCAGACGCCGCCCATGTACTCGGCGGTCAAGATCAACGGCCAGCCCCTCTATAAGCTGGCCCGCGAGGGCGTCACGGTGGAGCGGAAGGCCCGCCCCATCGAGATCCTGGACATCCGGTACGGCGGCAGCCCGGCGGAGAACGAATACGTCCTCACCGTCCGCTGCTCCAAGGGAACGTATATCCGCACCCTGTTGGAGGACATTGCCGCCGCTATGGGCCAGAAAGGCACCATGAGCGCTCTGCGCCGCACGACGGCGGGTGTCTACACCGAGGCCGACGCCCACACGCTGGAAGAGATACAGGCGGCAAAGGACGCAGGCCCCGAGGCACTGCAGGCTTTGATGCTGCCGGTGGAGAGCGTGTTCGAGAGCCTGCCTCTGCTGGTGGCAGAGCCGAGGGTGGAGCAGCACCTGTACAACGGCTGCCCCACCAGCCGCTACCCGGCGGCAGACGGCCGCTACCGTGTCCGCAATGCCGAGGGCCGGTTCCTGGGCCTTGCGAACATCACCGGCGGCGTGCTCAAGGTCGAAAAACTCTTTGTAGAGAGGAATTAAAGAACATTCATGCAGATCTATTCACAGCTTGCGCCGCTTGCGCTGGGCGGTGCCCACGGCTCTGCTGTGGCAATGGGCTTTTTTGACGGCATCCACATCGGCCACCGCGCGGTCATCAATGGCGCAGTGGAGTGGGCCAGAGCCCACGGCGCGGCACCGGCGGTGTTCACCTTCCGCCTGCCCACCGAAAACAAGATGAAGGGCAAGCGCCTGCTCTCCACCGAGGACAAGCACGCCCTCATCGCCAGCCTCGGCGTGGAGCACTATCTCTGCCCCGATTTCGAGGAGATCAAGGCCATGACGCCGGAGCAGTTCGTGCTGGGCATCATCCGGGACTGCAACGCCCGGGCGCTGTTCTGCGGCGAGAACTTCACCTTCGGGGCCAGGGCGGCAGGCACACCGGAGCTGCTGCGTCAGCTCTGCGCGCCGCTGGGCGTGGAGGTAGTCGTCCTGCCGATGGCACAGTTTGAGGAGAAGCCTGTTTCCTCCACCCGCATCCGCACCGCGCTGGAAGGCGGTGACATCCCGGCGGCCAATGCCATGCTGGGGATGCCCTACGCCATCCGCTTCACGGTGCATCACGGGGCGGGCCTTGGCCGGACGCTGGGGGTGCCGACCATCAACCAGCTCTACCCGCAGGGCTTCCAGCTGCCCCGGTACGGCATCTATATCACCCGCACTAAGATAGGGGACAGGTGGTACCCCTCGGCCACCGGCCTTGGCACCCGGCCCACCGTCAACAGCGACGAGAGCAAGGTGACCTGCGAGACCTTCATCCCGGGCTTTACCGGCGACCTTTACGGCACCGACCCGGTGGTGGAGTTCCACGCCTACCTCAGCCCCAGCAAAAAGTTCGACACGCTGGATGAGCTGCGCGAGTGCATCGACCACGCAGCCCGGCGCGCGCAGGAATACTTTGCGGAGTGAACTTTATGAAAAAAACAACACAGAAATGGTGCCTGCGCATCCTGATCTGGCTGGTGGCGGTGCTGGTCCTTCTGGGGGTGGCGGACTCCTGCCGTGTGCAGGAAGACCCCCACCGCACACTGGTGCAGGGCAGTCTGCAGGAACTGAACGACAGCTGGACGCTGGAAACAGACCAGCAGGCCGTATATGACATTCCGGAAAGCATGGGGGAAAGCCTGATGCTGAGCATCCGCAGCACGAAGCAGAAGTTCAGCCTCGGGCTGCGGGCGGCGGACGGTCAGGAGACGGCGTTCTATACCTACGACCCGGGCAGCGGCCCGGCAGAGATGCGGCTCTTTGCTGCTCTGCCGGAGGGCGCGGCCGGAAAGACGCTGGTGCTCCGCTGTGCGGAGCCGTCGGCCCTCAGCGCGATGCTGAGCAGGGGGCCGGTGCTGGCCACCCAGACGAAACTGAGCGGCTATTACTTCAGGCGCAGCCTTTATGCACTGGCGTTCTTCCTGCTCTGCGTCCTCTGCGCCGTGGAGCTTGGCGTTCTGATGGTGACGATGCACAGCATCTTCACGCCGGAGGTCCGCCATCAGACCCGGGTGTTGATCGGGCTGATGCTGGACGCCGGCATCTGGATACTGACGGATTCCGAGCTGCTGGCACTGGTGACGGACAGGGCGAATCTCGTCGTGTTCGTCTCACTGGTCACCTTCAGCCTCACAGTGCCTTTCACGCTGGAATTCGTCCGCTGTACCATAAGGAATGATGGCTGGCTCATCCGCCTCCCGCAGATGGCTATGCTGGTACTGCTGGCAGCAGATGCTGCGGGTTGGCTGCTGGCCGGACAGCCCATGCTGTGGCTGCTCATGCCCATTCATATCACCGTCATTGCCAGCATTCTGGCAGCATTCCATACCCTCGTGGTCTCCTATAAAAAGAACCACAGCGGCGAGGTGAGGAACATCCTGCTGGCTTTCGGCGTGCTGGCAGCGGGTGCTCTGCTTGCGCTGGCGACCTTCTACAGCGGCTACCGGGGCCGGACTTACGCCGTGTGCTACTGCGCCGGTCTGCTGGGATTTCTGGTGATGCTGGGCCGCATCGTGCTCCACCGCATCCGGCAGGCTGTCAACGAACAGGCCCAGCTGGAAAACTACAAGAAGCTGGCCTACGCCGACTCGCTGACCGGGCTTTTCAACTATACGGCCTTCAAGTATATGAAGTCCCGCTGGCCCGAGCGCACGGACTGGACCTACATCGTTATGGACGTCAACTGGCTCAAGCAGACCAACGACCAATACGGCCACCGTGCCGGTGACGAACTGCTCTGCTGTGCGGCCCGCTGCATCCGGGAGGCCTTTTACCGGGCCGAGGACTGCTTCCGCATCGGCGGCGACGAGTTCGTGGTCATTGCGGCTGCGACGGATGAGGACGCTGTGAAGGCAGCAGTTGAAACGCTCCGGCACTTGTGCGCGGAGTGGGATGCGAAGGAAGAGTATCCCGTCTCCATCGCAGTGGGCTATGCCATGCAGGCAGGCCGCACCATGACGGCGGACGAGCTGTTCATGGAGGCCGATGCTGCGATGTATCAGAACAAAGCCGAGATCAAAAAGGCTGTGGGCGGCATCAGCCGCTGAATAAAACAAGAACGCACCTCACCAATGAAAGCCATCGGTGAGGTGCGTTTTTGTTTCGTCAGAAGGAGAGACCGGAAAAATAGAGGTGCTCCACCGTTTCCTTTTCGGCGGCGGAGAGGGACGTGTCTGCGGCCATGGCGGCGCGGATATTTTCCTGGGTATCCGGGTAGGAGCTGAGGGTGATGCAGGCCGTTTCGCTGTCGGCATCGAAGTGGAGGGCAGCGCGGTCTTGCGGCGTCCAGGCGTCCCAGCCCGGGGAGCCGCTGGTCATGAAGCCGGCAAGCGCCTGCTTCAGCCGGGCCGAAAGGGCCTGCGCACCTGCCGAAGACAAATCAGCACAGGCAGAATAGCTGCTTTCGGACGAGAAGAGCGCCAGCGGCAGGCCGTGGAAGGAGCCGAGGCCCGGGATAGCCGTCTGACTGTCGGCCCCGCCGTAGTCGATGAGGCCAAGCCAGACCGGAGCACTGCCGCCCAGCGCTTCGGCGACAGCTTCGGTGCTGCTCCAGCGGCAGAGGGCTGAGCCGTATTTTACGGCATAGGCCCGGGCCGCGCTGGAAGCGGGCCGCAGGTCGTCCCGGACAAAGCCGCTGAATTCGGTGGCGCTGCTGAGCAGCAGGAGGGGGACGGCACTCCGGGCGTCCCGGGAGAGCACCACATCGTCTGCGTAGAGGATGGCTGGTTTGCCGAGGGCGGCAATGCGGGCCGGTTCGAGGCCGCAGAGCCATTCCCGGACGTCCGCCCCCGGCGTCAGCAGCCATTCGGCGGCGGAAGCCGTGTCAGCGAACCGCCCGTCTTCCACGGCCAGCGGTGCGAAATTTTCGGCCAGCTTCTGGGCGGCGGCGTCCGGGTCGGCGAGGGACAGCCCGCCGGAGATGGCGACGGCCTTCTGGAAGCGCCCACGGAAGAGCGGGCTGCCCGCAAGGGCCGCTGCCATCCGCCCGCCGTCAGAGAAGCCGCAGAGGGTGATGTTGTCGGCATCGCCGCCGAAGCGGCGGATGTTGTCCCGCACCCAGTCCAGCGCCCGGGCGATGTCCAGCAGGGCAAAGTTTCCGGTGGCGTCGGAGCCGGAAGTAAGAGCGGGCAGGCAGTTCCACCCGAACAGCCCCAGCCGGTAGTTGAGCGCGACAAAGACGCAGCCCGCGTCCCGCACAAGTTCGCAGCCGGGCAGCTCGAGAGATGAGCCTGTGGCGGCGCTGCCGTGCAGATAGACGAGGACGGGCCGCTTTTTGGCGTCAGAAGAAGAGTAGACATCCAGCGTCAGGCAGTCCTCGGTGCCGAGAGGAAAGGTGGTGTACTGGTAGGCCGCCGGAGCGGGGCTGGTGCAGTCCCGCACAGTGAGCCAGCGGGCGGGCTCCAGCGGCGCTGTCCAGCGGCTTTCGCCTGTGGGGGCAGCGCCATAGGGGATGCCGTACCAGCAGAGCAGACCGTTTTCGCCCTCTCTGCCCTTCACCGGGCCGTACTGGGTCTGGCAGAGAGGAGAGACAGGGGAGAACAGGCTGTTTTCGGCTTCAGAAAAAGCCGCATCAGCCGGGAGGAGCGGGCTTGAAAGAACCGCTGCGGCGGCTGCGCTTCCTTTGAGGAAGCTGCGGCGGGAAAAGCAATGTGTCATTCGATCTACCTCTTTATTACAATAGACAGATTATAACATGATTTGACGGGAAAACAACATCCTTATTTTTGCGGATCTGTAAAAATTTTTCTTGCTTTTTACGTTGGTTTCTGTTATACTAGCCCTGTTACCGCGATACGGGGCTGGGAGTATGCCCACTCGGGAGTACCGTTTTCCCGCTGCTGTGTCGCTGGCAAATAAAAATTTTATAAAGAGGTACTGTTACTATGAACAAGCAGGAAGTTATGGCCAAAGTCGCTCTGACCGAGAAGGACACTGGCTCTCCCGAAGTCCAGGTCGCTAACAGAGGGCAGGTACCGCAAAGGGTGCCTGCCCTCTGCTCTTTTATGTTGGATTTTCCCTTGTATCCCAGACACTGGAACAAATAGGCCGCTGCTGCGTGTTGCAGCAGTAAATCGAACGCCTGTGTGAAGCGGCACGGACGCTGGATTTATTGCTATGATGCGCGGCGGGCAGCCTTTTGGAATATCAAACGGACATAAGGAGGCAAACCAAATGGCAATCGAATTTGGTTCCCGCAAAGAAAACTTTGACAACTTCAAAGTTTACGAGACTACGCTGGCAGGCCGCCCCTTCAAGGTGGAGATGGGCAAGATGTGCGGCTTGTCCAACGCAAGCGCCCTCATCCGCTACGGCGAGACCTGCGTGATGTGCAACGTGGTCATGAGCCCCAAGCCCCGCGAGGGCGTCGATTTCTTCCCCCTGAACGTGGAGTACGAGGAAAAGCTCTACGCCGCAGGCCGCATCCCCGGCAGCTTCATGCGCCGTGAGGGCCGCCCCGGCGAGCGCGCCATCCTGACCAGCCGCGTCGTGGACCGTCCCATGCGCCCCCTGTTCCCGAAGGAGATGCGCAACGACGTCTGCATCACCATGACCGTCATGAGCCTGGACCCCGACTGCAGCCCTGAGATCGCCGGCATGATCGGCGCTTCTCTGGTCACCGCGGTGTCCGAGATCCCCTGGAACGGCCCCATCGGCGGCGTGCAGGTGGGTCTGGTGGACGGCGAGATCGTCCTGAACCCCACTCAGGAGCAGCGCAGGAAGAGCGACCTGGCCCTGACCGTCGCCGCCACCATGGACAAGATCGTCATGATCGAGGCCGGTGCCAATGAGGTCGATGAGGACACCGTGCTGAACGCCATCAAGGCCGCTCACGTGGAGATCAAGAAGATCATCACCTTTATCAACGGCATCGTGGCCGAGCGCGGCAAGCCGAAGATCGATTTTCAGGTCGTGGGCCTCGATATGGACGTGTTCCACGCCATCAAGGAGAAGTATCTCGACGACTTCAAGGCCGCCATGGATACCGACGACAAGAATGTGCGTGATGCCGCCCTGCTGCCCATCATGGACAAGATCGCCGAGGAGTACCCCGACCTGACCGAGGCCGACCTCGACCTCGTCAGCTACAAGATGCAGAAGTACGTCGTCCGCCGCTGGCTGCTGGACGAGGGCAAGCGCGTGGATGGCCGCGGCATCAACGAGATCCGCCCGCTGGCCGCAGAGGTCGGCATCCTGCCCCGTGTGCATGGCTCCGGTATGTTCACCCGCGGCCAGACTCAGGTGCTCACCACCTGCACCCTCGGCGGCACCAAGGACAACCAGCTCATGGATGACCTGACCGACGAGCAGACCAAGCGCTACATCCACCACTACAACTTCCCGCCGTACTCCGTCGGCGAGGCCCGCGCACCCCGCAGCCCCGGCCGCCGCGAGATCGGCCACGGCGCACTGGCGGAGCGCGCTCTCCTGCCTGTGCTGCCCTCTCTGGAAGAGTTCCCCTACACCATCCGCTGCGTGTCTGAAGTCCTCTCTTCCAACGGCTCCACCTCTCAGGCTTCCATCTGCGGCTCCACGCTGGCTCTGATGGACGCAGGCGTCCCCATCAAGGCTCCCGTCGCCGGTATCTCCTGCGGCCTCATCACCGAGGGCGACCGCTGGATGACCATGCTGGACATTCAGGGCGTCGAGGACTTCCACGGCGACATGGACTTCAAGGTGGGCGGCACCCGCAAGGGCATCACCGCCATCCAGATGGATATTAAGATCGACGGCCTGACCTACGACATCATCGCCGAGGCCTTCGAGAAGTGCCGCAAGGGCCGTCTGTACATCCTCGATGAGATCATCAGGCCCGTCATCGCAGAGCCTCGCTGCGAGCTGAGCCGCTGGGCCCCCAAGATGTTCAGCATGATGATCCCCACCGATAAGATCAAGGACGTCATCGGCAAGGGCGGCAAGGTCATTCAGGACATCTGCGCCACCTGCAACTGCAAGATCGACGTGCAGGAGGACGGCCACGTCTTCGTCTCCGCCGTGGACCAGGAGGACGCAAAGCGCGCCATCTTCACCATCAGGACCATCGTGGAAGACCCCGAGATCGGTGCCATCTACAAGGGCAAGGTCACCCGTCTGATGAACTTCGGTGCCTTCGTCGAGATCGCTCCGGGCAAGGAGGGCCTCGTCCACATCTCCAAGCTGGACACCAAGCGTGTCGAGCGGGTGGAGGATGTTGTCGCTGTGGGTGATGCCATCGTCGTCAAGGTGACGGACATCGACCAGCAGGGCCGCATCAACCTGAGCCGCCGCGACGCCATTCTGGCTCTCGAAGCCAAGAAGGCACAGCAGGAGCAGGGCTGATCGATAGCTTCTGAATATGCCCCCGCGCACACAGCGCGGGGGCATATTTTGTCTCATGGGCGAAGGAGCTTCAATTCCCTACTGAAAAAGTTTGTTTTAGGGGGTTGACAAATCCCGTCGAGGCGAGTACAATAAACGCAATATCACTAAAATGGCTGTGAAGAGAAGAGTAAGCTTTCGCATGAGCCTTACCAGAGAGCCCGGCAGGTGGAAAAGGGCAGGAAACAGGGAGCCGAAAATGGTCTCGGAGCTGCGCGGACGAAGAGCAAGAGCACTAGTCCGCGACGGGTGCGCCCGTTAAAGCGTCCGGCTGTAAGCAGAAAAAATTCTGCCGCAGTTTTGAGGCAGTGTCCGCGAGGATGCTGTGAACCAAGGTGGTACCACGGAAGTTTCAAAGCCTCCGTCCTTGTGCAGCGCATGGCTGGCAGGGACGGAGGCTTTTTTGATGCTTCCGTTCAAGGCGGGCGCGGACTGTGCCGCGCCGCCGCTGTACATTACATTTATCCAATAATAGAGAGGGAAAAAACTATGATTACTCGTCGTGATTTTCTGAAAGTTACCGGTGTTGCAGCCGCTGCTGCTGCCCTGACCGCCTGCGGCGGCTCTTCTTCCACCGCAAGCTCTGCTGCTTCCAGCACTGCCGCTTCTTCTGAGGCTGCTTCCGCTGCAGCAAAGCTGGACAAGGTAAAGGTCGCTGTCCCCAACGACACCACCAACGAGGCCCGCGCTCTGACCCTGCTGGAGAAGAACGGCTTCTTCAAGCTGAAGGCTGACGCCGGCCTGACCGCCACCAAGAACGACATCGAGGATAACCCCCTGAACGTCACCGTCGATGAGGTCGAGGCTGCTCAGGTCCCCAACGTCCTGCAGGACGAGGACTACGCTGTCATCAACTCCAACTACGCCATCTCCGCTGGTCTGGACCCCATGACCGACGCTCTGGCAATGGAGGACGGCTCTTCTGCTTACGTCAATGTTCTGGTCTGCAAGGAGGGCAACGAGAACGAGCCCAAGATCAAGGCCCTCGTCGCCGCTCTGCAGAGCCAGCAGGTCAAGGACTTCATGGATGAGAACTACAAGGGCGCCGTCGTCTCCGTCGTCGAGAACCCGACCGATGGCTATGACCCTTCCATCGACTACGAGGCACTGAACGGCGAGACCGTCAGCTGCGCTGCTACTCCCGCTCCCCACTGCGAGGTCCTGGAGGTCTGCAAGGACATTCTGGCCGCGAAGGGCATCACTCTGGATATCCAGGAGTACGACGACTATGTGATCCCCAACACCATCGTCGAGGACGGCCAGTGCGACACCAACTACTTCCAGCATCAGCCGTATCTGGACAACTTCAATAAGGAGAAGGGCACCCATCTGGTGACTGTCGCCGGCATCCACGTCGAGCCCATGGGCATCTACGGCGGCAAGCAGGACAGCCTGGCACCCATCGTGGGCTGAGCTTTACCAACGAAGGAGTAAATCGTGATCGAGATCAAACACCTTTCCAAGACCTTCCAGATGAAGGACGGCGCGGTGAATGCGCTGAAGGACATCGACCTGACCATCCCCGATGGCTCCATCTACGGCATCATCGGTATGTCGGGCGCGGGCAAATCTACGCTGGTGCGCTGCATCAATCTGCTGGAGCGCCCCACCGAGGGCAGTGTCGTCATCGACGGCACCGCGATGGAGACCCTGTCTCCCGCAGCCCTGCGTGAGCGCCGCCGCGACATCACCATGATCTTCCAGCAGTTCAATCTGCTGATGCAGCGCAGCTGCCTGAAGAACATCTGCTTCCCGATGGAGCTTGCAGGCGTGAAGAAGGCCGATGCCGAAAAGCGCGCCAGGGAGCTGCTGGAAATGGTGGGCCTGCCCGATAAGGCCAACGCCTACCCGGCCCAGCTCTCCGGCGGCCAGAAGCAGCGCATCGCCATTGCCCGTGCGCTGGCCACCAACCCCAAAGTCCTGCTCTGCGATGAGGCCACCAGTGCGCTGGACCCCAACACGACCCACGCCATCCTGACCCTCATCAAGGACATCAACAAGAAGCTGGGCATCACCGTGGTGGTCATCACCCACCAGATGAGCGTCGTGGAAGAGATCTGCGACTCCGTCGCCATTCTGGACGGCGGCGTGGTCGTGGAGCAGGGTGAGGTGCGCGAGATCTTTGCAAATCCCAAGACGGCTGCGGCCAGGCGCCTCGTCGCTCCCAACGGCGGCAGCGCAGCCCGCGACCTCTCGAGCTTTGCGCCCGACGATCACGTGGTCCGTGTTACGTTCAATGGTTCGTCCGCCGCAAAGCCGCTGGTGGCGAGCCTTGCTGCGGAGAAGGGCATCCTCGTGTCTGTGCTCAGCGCCGACACCCGCGACCTGAGCGGCCAGTGCTACGGCTCCATGCTGCTCAAACTTCCCCGCGATACCGAACAGGCAAAGCAGGCTGCGGCCTATATGCGCAGCCAGAATGGTGTGACCGTTGAGGAGGTGACCGGAGAATGAGCTTTGCAGATTATGGCTTCGCCATTTGGGAGACGTTCTATGTGACCGTCCTCTCCACGGCATTTTCTCTGGTCCTGGGCCTGCCGCTGGGCGTTCTGCTGGTGGCTGGCGATAAGGACGGCATCCTGCCCCTGCCGGGCTGGCTGATGCACATCCTGAACATCATCATCAACATCCTGCGCAGCGTGCCGTTCCTGATTTTGATGATCTGCGTCTTCCCGCTGACCCGTGCCATTGTGGGCACCACCGTCGGCACCAAGGCCACCATCGTTCCGCTGGTGGTCGCGGCCTTCCCCTTCGTGGCCCGTCTGGTGGAGACCAGTCTGCGTGAGCTGGATGAGGGTGTCGTGGAAGCTGCCCAGAGCATGGGCGCGACTCCCTTCCAGATCATCACCAAGGTCATGATCCCCGAGTGCCTGCCCGGCCTCATTTCCAGCATGACCACTGCCCTGACGACCATCCTCGGCTACTCGGCCATGTCCGGCGTCATCGGCGGCGGCGGTCTGGGCAAGATCGCTCTGTCCTACGGCTACTACCGCTACCAGACCAACATCATGATCGTCTGCGTCGTGCTGCTGGTGCTCATGGTGCAGGTGTTCCAGACCGTCGGCACCTTCTGGGCGACCAGGAGCGATAAGCGCTTGCGGAAGTGAGAAAAGCCTCTCCCTTTGGGAGAGGTGTCACCGAAGGTGACGGAGAGGGCAAGCCCGGTGCGATGGAGCCGCCGCACAGCGATAGGCAGTATCTTTGCCAGAGAAATATTATCGCTGTGTCCGTGCTTCTCTGTCAGCGTCCTAGCCCTCTCAGGCGCATACGCGCCAGCTCTCCCAAAGGGAGAGCCTTTAGGTGCCTCCGGGCAGGGAATAAAATTTAACGAATCGATTCCCCGCAGGAGGCTCATGCTCCTGCGGGGAATTGTGCTATACAGACAAACCCAGTAAAGGAGTATGTTGCAATGAACCGTGATACCATCTGCGTGCAGGGCGGCTACACCCCCGGCAACGGCGAACCCCGCCAGATCCCCATCATCCAGTCCACTACGTTCAAGTACGCTACCAGCGAGGACATGGGCAGGCTGTTCGACCTCGAGGCCGACGGCTACTTCTACTCCCGCCTACAGAACCCCACCTGCGACATGGTGGCGAAAAAGATCTGCGAGCTGGAAGGCGGCACCGCCGCCATGCTGACGTCCAGCGGTCAGGCCGCCAATTTCTTTGCGCTGTTCAATCTCTGCGAGGCAGGCGACCACATCGTGGCGTCCAGCACCATCTACGGCGGCACCTTCAACCTCATCTCCGTCACCATGAAGAAGATGGGCATTACCGCCACCTTCGTGGACCCGCTGTGCAGCGAGGAAGAGCTGGATGCCGCGTTCCAGCCCAACACCAAGGTCGTGTTTGGTGAGACCATCGCCAACCCTGCCCTCACCGTGCTGGACATCGAAAAGTTCGCCAAGGCCGCACACGCCCACGGCGTACCGCTCATCGTGGACAACACCTTCCCCACGCCGGTCAACTGCCGCCCCTTCGAGTGGGGGGCCGACATCGTGACCCACTCCACCACCAAGTACATGGACGGCCATGGCGCTGTGCTGGGCGGTGCTATCGTGGACAGCGGCAAGTTCGACTGGATGGCCCACGCCGACAAGTTCCCCGGCCTGTGTACTCCCGATGAGAGCTATCATGGCATCACCTACGCGGAGCGCTTCGGCAAAGAGGGGGCTTTCATCACCAAGGCTACCGCACAGCTCATGCGCGACTTCGGCTCGATGCAGTCCCCCATGAACGCCTATATGCTGAACCTTGGCCTTGAGAGCCTCCACGTCCGGATGCAGCGCCACTGCGCCAACGGCATGGCCGTCGCAGAGTTCCTTGAGGCTCACCCGAAAGTGGCCTATGTCAACTACTGCGGCCTCGAGTCCAGCCCCTACCATGCACTGGCGGAGAAGTATCTGCCGAACGGCAGCTGCGGCGTCGTCTCCTTTGGCCTGGCCGGCGGCCGCGAAGCCGCCAGCACCTTTATGAAGGAGCTGAAGCTTGCCGCCATTGAGACCCACGTTGCCGATGCCCGCACCTGCTGCCTGAATCCGGCTTCCAGCACCCATCGCCAGATGAACGACGAGCAGCTGGCCGCTGCCGGTGTGCCTGCTGAGCTGGTGCGGATGAGCTGCGGCCTCGAGAGCAGCGAAGACCTCATCGCCGATATTGCACAGGCGCTGGATAAGATTTATAGCAGTTTGCGTTTTTAATGCACAAGCAACATCCGCAAACTGCATATCGCAAATATGCCGTTTCGATAGGCACTATTTTTGAAAATTGCGATAAGAAACACGGTCAGCGCCATCTGCCGGTTTCGGCCCCTTCCCGTGAAAAAAGCGTCTCTGGATGCAGATAAAAACTTCCCGCTAAAACCGTCAAAAGGAGCAACGATGCTATGCCGCTGATCATCCCCAAGACTCTTCCCGCCTACGATGCTCTCTACGAGGAAAACGTCTTCGTCATGCACCGGGAACGGGCGCTCTCCCAGCACATCCGTCCGCTGGAGATCCTCATCCTGAACCTCATGCCGACCAAGATCGCCACCGAGACCCAGATCGCCCGCCTGCTGGCCAATACGCCCATTCAGGTCCACATGACCCTGCTGCAGACGGCCAGCCATGCGGCGACCCATGTCTCTGCGGCCCACCTCGAGGCGTTTTATAAGACCTTCGACGAGGTGAAGAACAACCGCTACGACGGCATGATCATCACCGGTGCGCCTGTGGAGAAAATAGACTTTGAACAGGTGGACTACTGGCAGGAGCTGTGCGAGATCATGGACTTCAGCGAGACGAACGTCTACTCCACCCTTCATGTCTGCTGGGGCGCACAGGCGGGGCTTTATTACCACTATGGCATCCGCAAGCAGCTTCTCGACCAGAAGATGTTCGGCGTCTTCGAGCATAAAGTCACCCGTCCCTCGAACCCGCTGGTGCGCGGCTTCGATGAGGTGTTCTACGCCCCTCACAGCCGCCACACCGGCATCAGCCGGGAGGACGTGCTGAACTGCAAGGCCCTGCGCATCCTGGCCGAGAGCGACGAGGCCGGCCCCTTCCTGATGAGCACCGAGAATGGACGGCAGATCTTCGTCACCGGCCACCCGGAGTACGACAAGTACACGCTGGACGCCGAGTACAAGCGGGATGTCGGCAAGGGCCTGCCCATCGCGGTGCCGAAGAACTATTACCCCAACGACGACCCCGAGCAGCCGCCTCTCTTCCGCTGGCGTGCTCACGCACACCTGCTGTATGAGAACTGGCTGAACTACTACGTCTACCAGAACACGCCCTACGACCTGGGCGCTATCAGCAAGGTGGAGCACGAGGAAGAATAAGATCAGCCCTCTCCGTCTGGTGAGGAGGGGGCATTTTTGCAAGGAGAATACTTATGGGAATCGAAGCAAAATGGAAGAGCCGGGGCATCCGGGTAGGCAAACTGCCCTGCGGGCCGCTGGACAAGATAAGCGATGTGCCGGGCGTGACGGTGGGCCACTGCACACTGGCGGACGGCGGCGTCCAGACCGGCGTGACCGCGCTGCTGCCCCATCAGGGCGATATTTTCCACGATAAAGTGATGGCGGCCAGCCATGTCATCAACGGCTTCGGCAAGACCACCGGCCTTGTCCAGATCGACGAGCTGGGGACGCTGGAAACGCCCATCCTCTTCACCAATACCCTCAGCGTAGGTACTGTGGAGACAGCGCTGGTGAAGTATATGCTGGATAAGAACCCCGACATCTGCGAGACCACCGGCAGCGTCAACCCGGTGGTCTGCGAGTGCAACGACAGCGGCCTCAACGACATCCGGGGTCTCCACGTCACAGAAGAAAACGTGCGGGCCGCGCTGGCCGACTGCCGCGCCGATTTCGCCGAGGGCGCTGTGGGCGCGGGCCGGGGAATGCGCTGCCACGGCCTGAAGGGCGGCATCGGCTCGGCCTCCCGTGTGGTGGAGCTGGACGGGAAACCGTACACCATTGGTGCACTGGTGCTCTCCAACCACGCCGTCTTCGATGACCTCATAGTGGCAGGCACCCCCATCCAGAGCCTGCTGGACGCCCACATCCCGCCCCACGAGGACAAGGGCTCCATCATCACGGTGCTGGCGACGGACATCCCCTTGAGTGAGCGCCAGCTGCGGCGGCTCTGCCACCGGGCGCTGGTGGGCCTGTCCCGCACCGGCTCTTTCTGCGGCAACGGCTCCGGCGAGATCGTCATTGCCTTCACCACCGCCAACCGGGTGCCGCACTACTCCGAAAAGGCCATCCTGCCGATGGGGATGCTCCACGACGACGCCATCAATCCGCTGTTCCGGGCGGTGGCCGAGTGCGTGGAGGAAAGTGTGCTGAGCAGTCTGCTCCATGCCGAGACGGTCACGGGCTATCATGGCCGGACGGTCAGATGTCTGAGTGATCTGCTGAAATAAAAACGAAGCCGCGGGATGCGCAATGCATCCTGCGGCTTTTGTGATTGCAGATTGTCGAAACCTGTGTTATACTGATTTTGCTGCTTTGGCGGCAAGGCACTGCACATACGGCAGGCGGTTGGCTTACACTTCCCGAAAGGGGGTGAGGCAATGCGGATTACTTTCCATATTGGTGAGTTTACTATCACCATTATCGTGAAAAAACGCTGAACCGCCACCTCGGCAAAGGCGACGGTTCAATTTTTGAGCCATAGTTCTTGAATGAGGCTGACCGCTTGTCGCAGTGCCTTTTCTATTTTTAGTATAGTTTGTTTTACGCGAATTGTCAAGCACGGGGAAGTTATTTCCGCCGTGTTTTTTTCTTCCGCACGCTGTAGCCGAAGGTCCCCAGCTTTTTGCCCAGAGCCAGATATTCGCCGTGGCTGTAGACGATGAGTCTGGCCTTGTCGAGGCAGAGCTTACCGTTCTCGTCCAGCAGGCTCTCGTCCACGTCGCAGGCCACTACTTCGGCGAGGAAGAGGTCGTGGCTGCCCAGCGGGATGACCTGCGTGACCCTGCACTCGAGGTTGACGGGGCTTTCTTCGAGGATGGGGCAGTCCGTCAGCACCGAGCCGGGGGCAGAATGGAGTTTGCAGGCCGCGAATTTATCGAAGTCCCGGCCGCTCCTGACGCCGCACCAGTCCACCGACTTCACCAGTGCCTCGGTGGGCAGGTTGATGGCAAACTGGCCGCTCTCCCTGATGAGATGGTGGCTGTACCGCTCGGGGCGGACGCTGATGGATACCATGCTGGGCTGGGTGCAGATGGTGCCGGTCCAGCCGATGGTGATGAGGTTGGGCTTATCCAGCCCGCCGCAGGAGACCAGCACCGGCGGCTCCGGGTTCAGGAGGGTGCTGCCTTTCCAGCTCTGTTTGCTCATCCGTGATACTTCCTTTCGTAGGGAGCCCATGTGCGCTCGCTGATGATGTAGCGGGGGCGGGCCTTGGTCTCCATATAGATCTTGCCGACGTATTCGCCGATGACGCCCAGACACACCAGCTGGACGCCGCCCATGAAGCAGACGATGCAGATGGTGGAGGCCCAGCCCGCCACGGCGCTGCCCAGCACAGCCTGCACGATGGCCCAGATGACGCCGATGAAGCTGATGAGGCTGACCGCGATGCCTGCGCCGGTGATGAGGCGGATGGGCTTGTTCGACAGGCTGGTGATGCCGTCGAAGGCGAGGGCCAGCATCTTGCTGAGGGGATAGTGGCTCTCGCCGGCCAGACGCTCGTGGCGCTCGTAGTAGACGGTGTCGCTGGGGTAGCCCACCAGCGGCACCATGCCCCGCAGGAAGATGTTCACCTCGCGGTAGTCGGCGAAGCTCTCCAGCACCCGGGTGCTGATGAGCCGGTAGTCGGCGTGGTTGAAGACGATGTCCGCGCCCAGCGCGTTCATCACATGGTAGAAGCCCTCGGCGGTGAACCGCTTGAAGAAGGTGTCGGTGTCCCGGCGGCTGCGCACGCCGTAGACGACCTCGGCGCCGCCCAGATACTTTTTGACCATCTCGTCCATGGCGTTGATGTCGTCCTGACCGTCGCAGTCGATGGAGATGGTGATGTCGCAGCTGCCGCTGTGGAGCGCCTCCATCAGCCCGGCCAGTACGGCGTTCTGGTGGCCGCGGTTCCGGCTCTGGGAGATGCCGATGAAGTGCTCATCCTCAGAGGCGAACTTCTGGATGAGGGACCAGGTGGCGTCGCGGGAGCCGTCGTTGACGAAGAGCACCCGGCTCTTCTCGCTGATAAGGCCCGCTGCGGCGAGGCCGTTTATCTTTTTTAGGAACATGGGGGCCGTGATGGGCAGCACCTGTTCTTCGTTGTAGCAGGGAATGACGATCCATAAAATCGGTTTGGACATTGTATAAAATCTCCTTTACAGCACCATATGCCGCAGCGCGTCCGGCTCCAGCAGCTTGAAGCTGCTCTTATAGGTCTCGAGCAGGCCGTCCCGCTGCATCAGGCTCAGCTCCCGGGAGAGGGCGCTGCGGTCGCAGTTGAGGTAGTCGGCCAGCCGGATGCGGGAGTAGGGGACGGTGAAGGTGAGGCTGTGATGCACCTCGGCCTCACTGAGCAGGTAGGCGCACACCTTGGCCCGCAGGCTCTTGAGCAGCAGAAGGTCTACCCGGCGGGAGAGCAGGAGGTATTTGTCGCTGATGGTGCGCACAAGGTTCTGCAGCACCCGCTGGCGGGCCGGGTCGGCCCCGGGCAGCAGAAGCTTCTCGTAAGGCACCAGCAGCACCTCGCAGGGGGCCGAGGCCACCACCGTCACCGGGCTGGAAAGGCTCGAGCCGCCCAGCACGTCGCCGAACACACCGCCCGGCCCCATCTGGCTGATGGGCAGACGCGCCCCGCTGGCGGCGGAATGATAGGCCTCAATGGCACCGGAGAGCACCACGCCCACCCGGCGGTTCGGCTGTCCGGCCAGCACGAGGGTCTCGCCCCGGCTGTAGGTGCGCAATACGGCCCCCACTTCGCCCAGCAGGACCCGGAGCGCTTCGGCTTCCAGCCCGGCGAACAGAGAGGTGGATTGTAACAGCGGAAGATAATTTTCCATACCCATTCCGTGAGGTTTTCCCCGGGCCCTCACCGCCCTTCTGCGATTCCGTTGCGTGTGCAACGGTATTTTTTCTCTTATTATAGTAAACTTGAGGGCGTAAAGCAAATGGTTTTGCAAATTTTTTGCGGGAAAATTTCTCCCAATGAAAGTGAGGAGCTGAATCCTATGAAAAAACTGACATCTCTGCTGCTGTCGCTGGTGCTGATGGTCAGTGTGCTGGCCTGCGGCGCATCGGCCAAAACGAGCACCAAAGTGCGCATCGCCGGCCTGAAAGGCCCCACCACCATGGGCCTCGTCAACCTGCTGAGCATGGAGAAGGACGGCACGGCCTCCCTCGACTATGACCTGCAGCTCTACGGCGCTGCCGATGAGATCGTGCCGAAGCTCATCAAGGGCGAACTCGACATGGCCGCTATCCCGGCCAACCTCGCCGCGACCCTCTACCAGAAGACGAACGGCGGCATCCAGGTCATGGCCGTCAACACGCTGGGCGTCCTCTACGTCGTGGAGAAGGGCAATACCGTCCACAGCTTCGCCGACCTCAGGGGCCGCACCATCCTTTCCACCGGCAAAGGCACGACGCCCGAGTACGTCCTGCGCTATCTGCTCAGGAAGAACGGCCTCGACCCCGACAAGGACGTGAAGATCGAATACTACAGCGAGGCTTCCGAGGTCACGGCCCAGATGGCCGCTGCCAGGAAGGATGCCATCGCCGTCCTGCCTCAGCCCTATGTCACCGCTGCCCAGATGAAGGACAGCGGCCTCCGCGTCGTCCTCGACCTGACCAAAGAATGGAACAAGGTCTGTGACACCCAGCTCATCACCGGCGTCACTGTGGTGCGCACCGAGTACGCAAAGCAGAACCCCGATGTCATCGCAGCTTTCCTGACCGACTACCAGAAGAGCGTCAAGGCGGCCAACGAGGACATCGACGGCACCGCCGCCCTCTGTGAGGAAGTCGGCGTGGTGGCCAAGGCTGCTATCGCCAAGAAGGCCCTGCCCAAGTGCAACATCGTCTACCGCAACGGTCAGGAGATGAAGAAAGACATCTCTGCCTACCTGCAGGTGCTCTACGATGCCTCTCCCGCCGCCGTGGGCGGCAAGCTGCCGGACGATAACTTCTACTACACCGAGCCGTCCGTCCTGCGCAAGGTCATGGCGGCGATCCGCAACTCTGCAAAGTAAGCTTTGAAACAAGAAAAACTGCCGCACAGCCGTGCGGCAGTTTTTCTTACATCAGAAGGCCCGCGCCGATGCCGATGAGGGCCGGCAGCAGCCAGCCAAAGCCGAGGCTGCTCAGGGGCAGAGCGTTCATCAAGGCGGAGAGGGGGCCGAAGGGCAGGGCGGCAGGGATGCTCTGGATGGCCGTGAAGAGGATGCCCAGCCGCCAGACCGATGTCCGCTGGAACCGTCCGGGCAGGAACTCTACCACGATGAGGATGATGGCGATGGGGTAGATGGCGTTCAGCACCGGGACGGAAAGGCTCAGGATGCCCGCAAGGCCGATGTTCGCCAGCAGCATGCTCATCAGCGCGAAGAAGGCGGCAATGGCGGGGTAGGGCAGCCGGGGCAGAAGCTCGTGGAAGTATTCGCCTACGCTGGCGATGAGGCCGACACAGGTGTTGAAGCAGGCGATGACGAAGATGGCGGCCAGAAGCACCTGCCCCACCCGGCCAAACAGGCCGTCGGCCAGTGCCGTCAGGACGGCGGCGCCGGTTTCGCTGCCGGGGAAGGCAGCCCCCGAGATGCCGCCGATGTGGGTCAGCATGGCGTAGACCACCAGCAGCATCCCGCCCGCGGTGAACCCGGCCCGGATGGTGCCGCGCCGGACGGCGGACTCCTCCGTGATGCCCACCGCCTGAAGGTTCAGCGCGATGACCGCGCCGAAGTTGAGCGCTGCCAGCGCGTCCATGGTCTGATAGCCGTCCAGCACGCCCTGTGCGGCGGGGAGGGCAGCGTAAGCCTCGGCAGGCGTGCCGTAGCCGGGCGCGGCCGGGCGGAGGATGCAGCCCGCGAACAGCACCACGATGAGCACCAGCAGGGCAGGGCAGAGGATGCGGCCCAGCCGCTGGGTCAGCTTTTCGGGCCTGAGGGCCACGAAGTACGCCGCAGCAAAGAACACGAGGGAGTAGATGAACTGTCCCGGTGTGCTCCGCCCCACCAGCGGCGTCAGCATCTCAAACGAGGTGCTGGCCGTGCGGGGGATCGCAAGGCAGGGACCGATGGACAGATAGACCAGCACAGCGAACACCTGTGCGAAGCGGGGATGGACCCGCCCGGCCAGCGCAGGCAGACCGCCTGCCCGGGCCACCGCTGCCACGCCTGCGATGGGCAGACCGATGGCGCTGACGGCAAAGCCCACAAAAGCGGGCCAGAGCGCCGTCCCGGCCTGTGCGCCGAGGAAGGGCGGGAAGATGAGGTTGCCTGCCCCGAAGAACATCGAGAACAGGGTGAACCCCACCAGAAGGAGCTTTTTGCCCCGGAGGGCCTGAGCGGAATCGTGCATGGTCATCTCTCCCAGCTGTGCGCGGAGGCACGTAGAATAAGGATTGCTTTATTCCAGTGTAGTGTTTTATGACCCTCATGTCAAGAGAAGAAAAGATGAAGGATTGTATTCTCATACATGATGTGATATTCTGAAAGCGAGAAAACGAACAGGAGCAAAGAAATACATGGATAAAACAAAAAAACGCCGCATTCAAATCTTGGCGGCGTCGGTGTTCTGGCTGGGCGTCTGGCAGGCGGCGGCTGTGGCCATCGGGCAGGAAGTCTTTCTTGTCTCGCCGGTGCAGGCCATCGGTACGCTGGTGGAGCTGCTGCCGCAGGCCGAGTTCTGGCAGCGCATCGGTTTCAGCGCCGGGCGCATCCTGCTGGGCTTCGGGCTGGGCGTTCTGTCCAGCGCGGTGCTGGCGGTGGCCGCCGAAAAGTGGGAGTGGGTGGACGCCCTTCTCGCCCCCGTGATGCAGCTGGTCAAGGCTACTCCGGTGGCGAGCTTCATCATTCTGGCGCTGGTGTGGGTCAGCGGCTCGTCGCTGTCCGTCCTGATCAGCTTTCTGATGGTGCTGCCCGTCCTCTACAGCGCAGTGCGCACCGGCATCGGGAGTGCTGACCGCCAGCTTCTCGAAATGGCGCAGGTGTTCCGTCTGCCTCTGGGGCGGCGTCTGCGGGCGGTCTGGCTCCCGGCGGTGCTGCCTGCGTTCCGGCAGGGATGCAGCGTGGCGCTGGGCATCTGCTGGAAGAGCGGCGTGGCAGCAGAGGTCATCGGCCTGCCGGACGGCAGCATCGGCGACGCCCTTTACCGGGCAAAAATTACCCTTTCCACCGGAGAGCTGTTTGCCTGGACCTTCGTCATCATCCTGCTGAGCGCCGTATTCGAAAAGCTGTTCCTCGCTCTGCTGGATAAAGCGGTAGCGGCAGTTCTGGGCGAAGAGGGGGCTGAAAAATGAGTGAAACCAACAACAAACTGGAAATAAAGAAGTTGTCTAAACGATTCGGAGAGAAAATCCTCTTCGAAAACCTCTCGCTTACCGTGGACGGCCCGGCGGTGCTCTGGGCTCCCAGCGGCTGGGGAAAGACGACCCTGCTCCGCATCCTGATGGGGCTGGAAGCGCCCACCTCCGGCAGCGTGGAGGGCGTGGGCCGGGTCGGCGCGGTCTTTCAGGAAGACAGGCTCTGCCCCCAGCTGACCGCCGAAGAGAATGTGGCGCTGGTGCTGCCCGCAGAACAGTACAAGGTCAAAACACAATACAAAGAGCAGATACGAGATGACCTTATACAATTAGGACTGGATGACGAGGCCCTGGCCCTGCCCGCCCGGAAGCTCTCCGGCGGACAGAAGCGCCGCACCGCCTTGCTGCGCGCTCTCTGGGCCGAGAGCGACACCCTTCTGTTAGATGAGCCCTTCACCGGCATGGACCCCGCCGCCATGAAAAAAGCCGCAGCCATGCTCAAGGCACGCTGCGGCACAAAGCCCACCCTGCTGGCGACCCATGATCAAGAAGCCATCCGGGAGCTGGGGTGGAACGTGATCGAACTGGGCTGAAACGAAAGGAGCCTGACCATGGAGAAAAAGACGAGCTGCCTGCTCTGCATTCTTACCGCGCTGCTTCTCGCTGTGCTCTATCTCTGGGCCGCCCTCCGCCCGGGCGTCTGGCTGCGGGATGCCTTTTTGTACCGTCAGGCCGACGGCAGCTTTTCGGGCAGGGATGCGTATGCCGCCTACACCATGCAGATCGCCCAGACGGAAAACGGTGCGGAGGTGGAGTTCACGTTGGACGGAGAGACGCGGCACTATCGGCTCGAATCGAAAGCCGAGGGCATGAGCGACCCGGGCGTAAAAATCGAGCAGGACGGAGTGGTCATTTTTACCGGGACCGCGCTGGGCGACCCCGGCGACGCCATCCTGTGGCGGGGAGACGATGGGGGCCTTGCCGACGAGGTGAACGTCATCGTCAGCGGCGAATACCAGAGATCCGACCTCTGGCCCAGCTGTAACTGGCTCTATCATGTAGCCGTCGGCGGGCGGCGGGAGACCCGGGGCAGCGTGGCGTTCCTGCTGCCGATAGGGGCGCTGGTGGTGCTCCTTGTGCTGGATGTCCGGTTCCCGTTGCTGTTCTGGAACCTCCGCCACGGGCTGGAAGTGTACGGCGGTGAGCCCACCGACTGGTATTACGCGATGCAGAGGGTGAGCCGCATTGCCAGCATCATCGGTGTTTTTGTGCTGGCGGCGATGAGCTTTGCTGTTCACTGAGGCTCACAGCAGCTCGGCAAGGATGCTGTTCTGTACGATGAGCCCGGCGGGCGTGAGGGCGAGGGTGTGGCCGTCAAAGCTGGCGTAGCCGCTCTTCACGCAGTTTTTCACAAAGGCCAGCTGTGCGGTGGAAAGCTCCCTGCCATAGCGTTTTTTGTATTCGTCGAGGCTCAGACCTTTGCGCAGACGCAGCTGCAGGATGAGATAATCCTCCGCACCGCAGCCGCCGTCCATGACGGGCGCGGCCTCGTCCCGCAGAAAGGCTTCGGTGTCGGCGGGGTAGTAGAACCGTTTGCCGCCCATGCAGGAGTGGGCGGCGGGGCCGATGCCCAGATAGTCGCCGCAGTCCCAGTAGATGAGGTTGTGCTTTCCCTCATAGCCCGGGCGGGCGAAGTTGGAGATCTCATATTGCCGGTAGCCATGATGCTCCAGCTGCTCGACGGCGTAGAGGTAGAAGTCCGCCGCCTCATCGGAGGTGGGCAGACCCTCGGGCGGCGTCCGGCCAAAGGCGGAGTCGGGCTCGATCTTCAAGAGGTAGGCGGAAATGTGGGCCGCGCCGCCATCCTCGATAAGCTCCAGCGTCTCGTCGAACTCGGCCTGCGTATAATGGGGCAGGGCCAGCATGATGTCGCCGCTGATGTTCTCGAACCCGGCACGGCGTGCGGCGGCGAAAGCGGCCCGCGCCTGCTTTGCCGTGTGGGGGCGGCCCAGCGTCTTGAGCTGGCTGTCCCGGGCCGACTGGACGCCGAAGGAAATGCGGTTGACGCCCGCCTCCCGGAATGCCCGGAGAGAGTCTTCGGTCACGGTCTCAGGGTTGGCTTCCAGCGTGATCTCGGCCCCGGGCAGGGGCTGCGCGGCGGCGATGAGCCGGGCGGCGTCTGCCGGGTCCAGCAGACTGGGCGTTCCGCCGCCGAAATAAAGGGTGTCCGGCCGCAGGGGCGCGTCCGGCGCAAACCGGGAGAGTTCCCGCAAAAGGGCGTCCACATAGGCCCGGGGGACGCCGCGCTGGCCGGGGGCTGAGTAGAAATCACAGTACCGGCATTTGGAAAAACAGTAAGGAATATGCAGATAAAGTCCGAGGGACATCAAATATCACAGCCTTTTTCATGAATCGTTCATTTCTATGCAGTATACTATATTTCGTAGACCGGGGCAAGGCCGAGGCCGATGCCCTGATTTTGAATGGAGGATTCCTTATGGATTACAACAACTATGACCGCGGCTATGCGGAGCCTTCGATGAGCGCATCGGACTATATGACCCGCACCTACCGCTGGATGGCCGGCGGCCTGCTCGTCACCTTCGCAATGGCCTATATCACGGCGACCACGTCCCTTATCTATCTGGTCAATTCGCTTTACTTCCTGCTTACCATCGGTGAGCTGGCACTGGTGTTCATGCTCAGCGCCCGGGTGCAGAAGATGTCCATCGACGGTGCAAGAGCCGCGTTCTTCGGATACGCCATCCTGAACGGCATGGTCCTGAGCTACTACTTCCTGATGTTCTCGGTAGGTACGCTGGTCATGGCCTTCCTCGCCACGGCGGTCTACTTCGGCCTCATGGCCGTGTACGGCACCACCACCCATAAGGACCTCACCGGCTGGGGCCCCCGCCTGATGATGGCTCTGGTGGCCATGATCGTCACCAGCCTCGTGGGTGCGCTCTTCGGCTTTGGCTTCGGTGCCTCGGTGCTCTACTGCGGCATCGGCCTGGTGGTGTTCATGCTGCTCACCGCCTACGATACCCAGAAGCTCCGCCAGATCTACGCCTACTATGCAGGCGACGCTGAGCTGGCCGAGAAGGCTTCCATCTACGGCGCACTGACCCTGTATCTGGACTTCATCAACATCTTCCTGTACGTCGTCCGCCTGCTGGGCATGAACAGCCGCAGCCGCAACAATTAAATCAAATTTTTCGGAGCCGCCGTGCAGAGCGTTTGCACGGCGGCTCTTTTTTGTCAGAATGCCTGCTTTGAATCATGATAACTGTGCGATTTGCCAAAAATCGAGGAAAAGGTTGACAGAATGGGG
>PPYF01370558.1_pt1 | contig 30595 bp, 37 predicted proteins | sample 1559871 | NCBI WGS metagenome assembly PPYF01 (sample SAMN08240021, study PRJNA423297) | Human gut metagenome, whole genome shotgun sequencing project.
CCCTTGCTAATTCTCTTCAATACATTAACAAGATCACTACGAAGCAAACATTAATCACCCTTTTTAATGTATTTACCGAGATGGGTATTTTTGTTGGTTCAAATTGCCAGAATTAATACTCTCTGCTTTAAGAATCTTCATATCAGCATCATTTACTAAGTGCTCCTCGCTACCGCAAATAGCGTCGAGTACTTTTTCAGTGTCTGCTAACGTTTCTATCGGTTTATCTGAACCGGTCAAATAAATGTTCACACCAAAACTCTCATCTTTTATTGCTCCAATTAATGCTGGATTGACGTACGTGTATTTATCAATTTTTACTAACTTCATTACTATTCACCCCTTACTCGAAAAATGAATTAAATCCAAAACGACCAAACGCGTAGGCCATTCCTGCTATTACCAATATTGCTATTAAAATTCTCATTGCTAATTCCCTCTCATAATCACTTCTTTATTGTCATCAATAAATTGCTTAATATCGTCAGCAAACATCCACCATGTACCACCTTTGCCACCGCCACCAAGCGCTCCTTTATCACGAAGCTCTTGCAGTTGCAGATATAGATGCGGATTCTTTAAAACATTATCTTTAATCCATTCAGTACTCTTATTGAGCATGTAGTTTTTCAAGTCGTCCATTTTCCAAATTTCGTGAGCCTCCGCTTTCTTCTTGGTGATTTCCCATTCGATACGGTCAACTAAAACTTTGTCATCCGGTATCTCGAACTTAATATTTGCCTCAACAATTTGAGCCACCTTTGCTACCTCCTTACTCTCCTAACGTTGTTTGACCTGCCGGTACCTTACTCATCTCTTTAATAATCTGGACTGTTGCGGTAGATGGTTGCCAATTGCTGATAAATTCATCCGCTTTATCAAAGTCCTTTTGACGAAGCTGTGACCGCGTCTTAACGCCTGTGACCTCATTAATTCCTCGGTTGATATCTTTGTACAGTTTGCTACGTTGTGGAGCTGATAGAGCCAAGCCATGCATATCAATGTATTCATAGACCTTTCTACTAATTCGTTTTGAAATATATGCATATTCCGTTGCATCTAGTCGCTGGTTATCCGTTAGGTTTTGAACAGTATTGCCTAAACGGTCTACTTTCTTATTGGTCTCTTCTGTGGCTTCAAACATCAATCTCAATACTTCCATTGGTGTTTTTGGTAATTGGATACGTTCTGCCTTAATGGTTTCTTCCATCTGGTTGAAAGCTTCAATGTATTTAATTTTGAATTTCAATGCCTTTTTACCGGTGAATCCCATCGCTAATAATGTGAATCCATCTCTATTCATGAAATAAATTCGGCGATCACGTCCGTATGAATCAGGTTCAATTCCGTCTGAAAACATCTGCGCAAAATTGCGCACATCTTTTAAATCGTCAATTGTGCGTAAGACATCGCGGTGATTCTTTCCAAATACTTCTGCTACTTGTAAGCTAGTCGTTACTGCTTGTTGGTCTTTCATGATTACTAAATCATTCATTCTTATTTCCTTCTTTCGTGTGTATAATTTAGTTATTCCGATTAAAGGTGGTGATAAATTATGAATCTAAGTGAAACAAAATTATTTGTTTACGGAGTGTATCAGCTCTTTAACGACAATTTCGACCAAAGAAGTATCGTTTTTAAAGTTGCTAATACACATCTAGTAGCGGAGTTTTTTTATAACGAAATTGAATCCAATGATGTTTTTGCCAGTAATGAAGATAAAATTCAATTCAGAAAAGCCTTCATCGAGAAATTCAAAATGAATTCTCTTTTCTCAGAAACTCAGACATATTATCAAAACAACTTAGAAGATTTCTTTACTATTCTTGAGGAGTTTGTAAAGAATGAACTATCAGATGTAACTACTTCCACATCGCCAGTTGCAAATGTAAGTTTTTTGGAAAGTGGATTAAACTTTCCAAACTTCTATTTCTTCGATAAAGATGTCTCATTTGTTCCAGTCACTATTTTGAACAGTGGAAAACAGGAATAAAGTGCTCAATATGGTCTAATGTTTGTTTTAGCTCAGCAATTTGTTGCTGGGCTTTTTTTGTTTCACTAATAAGTTGATCGCCATTTTCAAGAATTAAGGAAAGGCTTGCCGGTTTTTTGATCATTCCAGGATCAATTTCTGTGATAGTAATTTTCTTTTTCATGCTTGGTTCTCCTTTCTAGATTCCTAAAACTGTTTAAATTTTGGTTTATATGTGACCGAATCAAATCCAATGAATTCATTATTGCTTTTTAAGACTTCCGTATTACTAGAGATAATACGGAGGTCTTTTTCTATTGCCCATAAAACGTTAATTAATTTTTTCATTATGGCTCCTCCTTAAAGGCCTAGTACCCTATATATTTTTTCTCGTACACGCTTTGACTTTGGTGATTGATCACCTCGGATAGCTCGGCTTACCACTGATGGCCACTTCTCACCAATGGCAGCAGTTAACTGTTCCTGCGTCATCCCCTTACGCTTACGAGCAACTTCAATTTTTAGCTGGAGTTCTAAAGCTTGATTTTCTAAAGTTGCTTCTTCCGTCATTTTTTTACCCTCCTTTTTGTTTTTTATTCATCAAGTTATTGACTTGCAATTAGACTTAGTCTAATATGAAGGCATACTAAATAAGCAATACATAACCTTCTTTACAATTCCTCGCCAAAGTTATTGTTTGTAGATAGGCTTGTTTTTAATTGCTTAATTACTTGATGAATTAATAATAAGTCTTAGTCTAAAAATAGTCAACCTATTTTTGATACTTAGTCTAATTTAATTCGTCAAAAATTAGGAGAAGTCTTATTATGACAGTATTAGAGCGTATCAAAAAAATTTCAAAAAAGAGAGGATATAGTCTCACTCAAGTTAACGAAAAAGCTCATTTAGGTACAAATACTATATACTCTTGGAAAACCAAAGAACCTAGTTTTAACAATTTACAAGCTGTTGCTAAAGTTTTAGATGTATCAGTTGACTACTTACTCGGTAAAACAGATATCGAAACCACAAAAAAAGAAACACGTGATTTGGAAGTCGAAGAAGCGCTTAACTCCATGCGTAGTTACCAAGGTCAACCAATTACTGATGAAGAGCGCGAAGTGATGCGTGGAATTATTAAGGCATACTTAGATAATAAGAAAAAGTAGGTTTTTATATGGACGGTTTAATGACGTTTTTAAGAGATTATGCTTTTACAAATCAAATCGGATACCAATTTGATAGTATTCGTGAGCCAGATCAAGCACCAAAATCAAATACCGCATTAAGGGTTGTTTTCATGAATAATAATTGGAATACCCCTGAAGAAATCCCCTTTCAATTTGCTCATGAGATTAGTCATATATTAAACGGAGATTCAGGGTCTAATAATTTTTGTGCTAGTTCTGTATATAGCAAAGAAGAGTATCAAGCTAACAAACGTGCCACAAAAATAATATTAGAATATTGTGATTTAAACGGTATAACCTTTTATAATTCAACTGAATTTATGAATGCTTTTGGAATTCCACCTAAGGCGGGTTATGTGGTAGATGATGTATTTAAGGAAAAGTTGAGTATTTAATTAATTTTACGTCCAAATGCTGATCGACGTAAAAAGCTGTACATATTTGGAGGAATGTAATATGTCAAAATGTGTGATTTGTAAAAATAAGATTGGCTTCTTTGCAAAGTATTTTACCGTCGATACTGGAGAAAAAGTATGCAAAAATTGTCTTTCAAACTCTGAACCAGAAATATTAATCGAAAATCTTTCCTCTGCAGCGGACGTAGCTTTTCATATGGATAATTCTGTTGGTGATACTTATTTATCATCTATTGGTGAAAAGTCTTTGTCAGATTCTCGTAGAGAGAATGAAGAAGCTAATAAGAAGCGCCTCCAACAAGAACTAGACCAAAAACGTCATCTTGAAGAACTGGCTAAAAAGAGAAAAGAAGCCACCGATAAAGCTTCACGACAAGAAATATTTCATTTTAAAGTACGTGGTACCACCCACTATGACCTAGCAAAAATGGTCTCTTACGCACGTAAAAATGATTTGTTTGACCCTTACGATGGATATACCGCTGCAGACATCAAAGAATTCTCACCTTACGAAGAAGTGTATGAAACAGACCTTGTAGGATTGATAAGCGCGATAGAATTTAGAACAGACCCAAATAATAAATATGATAAAAATGCAATCAAAGTCATTGCTACGCTTGACGATGGTGAATATATGTTAGGACATGTTCCTGCCGGAAACACTAAAGATATAAGTGAAATAATGACGAAACAAAATAATGGAAGCATCGCGCTAAAAATAAACTACACACTAACTGGTGGTAAATATAAGATTGCTGAGGAAAAAGAAGAAGAATTCGATTTTGACGAAGATTGGGACGTTGAAAAGGAAATGCAGCAAGAGGAAAACGAAACAGATTTTACCAAAAACCTTAGAATTAAGTCTGGAAAGAAAGAGTATGGTTTCAATATCCAATTATTTGATAATAACATTCAATGACGGAGGTTTCGTAAATGGGACTACTAATAATGATCGTCATCTTTCTAGCACTATGGAAGATATTAGGATCGTTAGGCCACATCTTTTTGCCAATATTGGCCGTACTATTTATCCTGGCAACCTGGATTCCTTCACAAGCAATCGTTATGGTAATTTGGGTGCCGATTGCTGTACTTTATTTTATTGGCCTAATTGCAAGTAGCACCCTCGCCCACTACCAGCCTAGCGGGCAACATGCGAGCGTAGTTCAACGGTAAAACATGTCCACTCCAAAATAGAGTCCCCCCGCTCTTAACAACTACTATGCAGGTTCGACTCTGTATGTGGGAATTAAAAAAGCATCCCAAAGTTGGAATGCTAAGGAGGTGATATTATGAGCGATAAAGAAACTAGAGTGCTACGTCCACAGGATGGTCGTAATTTTGAAAATAAAAGTTTAGCTAAACCTAGAACCACTTCTGCAAAACCAGCAAACCAGCCAAGACCACCTAAATCAAAAAATTAACACGAATACACTATCACATACGTTTTAACTTTATTTTTATAATCAACAATAATCGAATCTAGGGGATCTCCGTTTTCTTTGTATGCATTTCTTGCTTCGTCCATGGAGAATTCATCTTCACCATCGCCATATAATTCGACTTGTTGATTACCTTGATCATCAACATTTCTCACAAATCCTGAAGAAATATATTTACCATCAAAACCAAAAGAAATTAGGAATTGTTTTTTTCCTTTTGGATTTTCAGCTAATGAGTGTTCCATCGTCCCTTGATTATCATAAAGATTTACATTGAGTAAATCAGCTAATTTTCGTGAATGCTTGTTATATGCAACAAATAGAATGAAGTAGATGCCAGTAATAATTATCGCACTAACAAAGATTGCAAAAATACTATTTTTCCACAAATAACTACTGAGTGTCGCTGAAAGTCCTGAATTAATTAGCGACAAAATAATCAAAGTTATCTGTCTATCAGAATCATTTTGAAAGTTAAATAATCCAAATGGTCTTAATACTATATATGAAATAAATCCCGGTACTAAATAAATTAAATTATCCATTCTTGACCCCTCTCTAAGCATTTGTATAGTACAAGTATATACCGAATGAGGGTTCAAAAAAAAGCCACATCCCCCACTCGCCAAGTAAGATGTTAGAACGTGATTGGCCGATCATTGCAGCTAACATACCTGGCATTTTCTTAGGATTTTTTACATTCTATACCGCGTTACATTAATACTTTATTTACAAAGGAGCGAATAGTTTATGGAAACGAATATTATGGCTATCATTGGAATAATTATATTTTTTATTGGAGCATTAATAATACCTCTTGGTCGAACTTTAAATATCTTACGTTTCTTTTTTGGTGATCGTAGTCTGTTTACACAGATATTTTGGGGAGTTATCTTTATCTGCATTGGCTTATTTTTAATCATACTTGGTAGCCCTCAGCTTAGATGATATCCTCTTTCCACTCCGGTGACTAGATACAGTCCGACTCTGTATGTGGGAATAGTAGTTAACTTAATAGATTTAACTACACAACAAAAGAGTCACATCCCCCACCGACCAAAGTTTGGGATGTGACTACCAATTAGAAAAAACCACGGAAGTGGCTTCTTTAATGTACGCTTATTTTAACATTGAAGCCTGCTTCCAACAACAGAACGGAGGTTCGCTTTTATGGCAAGTATAAAAAAACAAAATGGAAAATGGACAGCTAGGATAACCTGGCGAGATGAGGAGGGAAAACGTCACTACAAGAGCAAGTATAATTTCAAAACGCAATCTGAGGCAGAATTATGGGCAGCAGATTTCCAGTTAAATAAACGGGATATCGATAGCGAAACTTATTTTCCTGCTTATTTTTATGATTGGTACCTAACATATAAAGAGCCCTCAGTAACTAATCGGACTAAAGCTACTTACATGCAACTATATAACGTTTTAAAGAAGTCGTTACTTGCTAAAAAGCCGGTTGGCGAGATCACCCGGAAAGATTACCAGCGTTTCATCAATGTCTTTGGCAAAAAACATGCTAAGTCCACCGTAACTAAATTTAATTCGTTAATTCATGCTTGTGTCAAAGATGCGCTCTACGATAAGGCTATTGAAAAAGATTTTGTCTACGGCGTTTCCATGGTCTTCAACAAGAGCAAAACTCGCAAAATTGATTATTTAAACATTGACGAGATGAACACCCTATCCACTTATCTTCGTAGTAGTTTAAATAAGCATTTTACAAGCAAGTATATGATTCTAACTGCGATTTATACTGGCGCTCGTCTAGGTGAAATTCAAGCTTTGACCTGGAAAGATATCAATACCACCTTTAATAGCATCTCTATTCGACGGTCTTGGAATGACGAAGAACAGAAATTCCAGCCAACTAAAAACGAATCGTCAGTGCGAATCATTAAGATTAACGACGATTTAGCACAGTTATTGAAACAGCTGAAACCTAAGAGCAGTAGCATCAAGATATTCACTAATCAATATGGTACGGTGCCCTCTTCCAGCGCAGTAAATAAAACACTCCGGGAATCATTAGCCCATTGTGGAATCGATAAACCTAGTTTTCACTTTCATTCGTTACGTCATACGCATGTGGCGTATCTCTTATCCGAAAACGTTGATTTATTTATCATATCAAAGCGATTAGGCCATTCTGATATATCAACAACCAGTCGAGTATATTCATATCTAATTGACGAATACAAACAAAAAGCTGATCTACGTATCGAAAAATCACTTGATAAGATTTCACTGAATTCAAAAAATGTGCGAAAAATTTTATAGCACCGGAGTAGCACCGAAGTGCATTTTTCATATAATATTCTCATTTTATTCTATCTAACAAAAAAGTGGCTTAACACCAGTGTTTCCAAGGTGTCAGCCACTTTTACGACGTTTCATAAGACCTTCTAAAAAGGTACTATAAAGGAGAGTACAGGATTTGAAGTATTAACGATGAATTTTACCCCTAACTATATAAACCTGTCTTTTTCAGATATCAAAATAAATCACACAAACAAAAAATCACGCAGCCTATTTCTAAGCTGGTGATTTCCCGGCAAGCCTGATATTCTTTGGAGGAACCTGGCTTACTATTTCATTGTAATACTTTATTTGTATTAAGGAAAGTCCGCTTAACCATTTATTGGTCGTGTGGACTTTTTCTGTATTTTAAGTTATTTTTCCGAAATAATTGGCGTGGATAAGTTTTCTTCCTACATTGGAGAATAATGATGTCATTTCAATAAAAAATAGGAGAACTCAATTCAAGAGACTACTCCCCCTTTAACCCTTAAACTAATTCTCCTACTGATGATTATCCTACACCCAAATACACTTTAAAACAACCTGTCCAGACAACAAAAAAGCCCCCACGCCGAAGCGCAGAGGATTAATTATACTATTTTTGACTTGCTTGTGAGGCAGATTCAGTGTCAGAAGCCGCAGAACTCTGAGGGCTGGAACACGTCTCGACTATCTCGCAACCCAACAGATCTACACCCATATTACAAAAATAGAGGCTGGGAACGCCAAATTCCCAGCCTCTTTTATTAATAATTAATCATTTTCATTAAATCTGGAGCAGAAGTATCACATTGCCAACTTCCGGTATTTACCATTGGTTCAATAGTGATGGTCATTCCGTTCCGGAGCCGCGGACCGTGACCAGCTTTGCCATAGCCAGGAACATCGGGATCTTCGTGCATTGTTGGTTGAATACCGTGACCAACAAATTCCCGGACGTCGCCATAACCCATTTCGTCTTCTACGTAAGTTTGGATTGCGTGACCGATGTCGCCGATCCGGTTTCCTTCAACGGCTTGATCAATTCCCAGGTACAAAGCTTTCTTAGTAACTTCCATTAATTTCTTAACTTCGTCACTAACTTCACCAACCGCAAATGCCCAGCAAGAATCTACCACGTAACCATCCACGCTGACTACGGTATCAACCTTAACTAAGTCGCCTTCCTTTAAAATCAAATCTTTCCGCGGAAAACCGTGACATACTTCGTTGTTAACACTCACGCAAGTTGCGTATTCGTAACCTTCAAAGCCCTTTTCTTCAGGAACTGCGCCGTGTTCATCTAAATAACGAAGCGCGAATTTCTCGATGTCCCAGCTAGAAATTCCTGGCTTAATAACATCGCGAAGTCCAATATGCATTCCTGCTAGAACTGCGCCTGCTTTCCGCATCCCTTCAATTTCACGTTCTGATTTCAATGTAATCATTTTATCCACCCGTTTCTTAATTAACCTAACTACTATAGTATCACAACTTTGGTGACCAAATTAACCCAATTGCCTTGCTTCCCGTATAGGTTCCCACGTACGGACCAATTGGACAAGATTCTATGTGTAAGCCCGGGTATTGGACCTTCAGTTCACTTTGCCATTGCATGCCGCGAGTGCCCGTACTTGCTTGACCGTCCAACGATCTAGCGGCCGTGAGTTGACGTTAAACCATGTTGTTTGACTGATACCACTCTCTTTTGCTAGTCGATAGCGTGTGAGGCCGTGCGCCTCAAGATACTTATCTAAAATTCCCACCATGTTTTTCCTCCTAGGCATATTGTCTTTTGCTTTTCTCTACACTTATATAGCACCATATCTGGAAGTAATTGTAACCATTTTAAATTATTTTTTGAGCACAAAAAAATCCCCCACGCCGAAGCACAGGGGGATTAATTATACTACTTAAACAATTCTAATCGACATTTAATTAAAATAGCAGGCTAACAACCCACATGGCTAACCATGCAATCAAACTAACTGCACCAACGAAGCCCCAGTTTAAAAATATACTGAATACAAATAACCAGAACGCAAACTTGCGTAATCCTTTGAAATCATCATAGCTAAAGGATGATTGGCCACTAGCTTTACGGGCGTTTGACCTATCTACATGTTGCTCATGGTGATACCAACGACTTAAACCAGCTAATTTAACTAAATTTCTGAACATTTTTAATTATCTCCCTTGTTTATTAGACTCTTGGCCGCAATGTAATATTATATATGATAATTGTCAACGGTTAAACACAAAAAAATCCCCCACGCCGAAGCGCAGGGGATTAATTATACTATTTTTGGTTTTCTTGTGAGGCGGATTCAGTGTCAGAAGCTGCAGAACTATTCACTGTAGTGGCCGCGGAAGTTGGTGCTGGAATTTCGTCAGCAACTTTATTAGCTGTTGCTTCAACTTGGCTTTCCTCGTCACTTTTAACTGTTGGTGATGTCACTGTTTGAACGTCAGTAATCACGCCCAACATACCAAGGATTGTTAACACTGTGTTAATAACGGCAACAATGGCTGACCAGTCGCCAGTAAACTTAACACCAAACATGGCAAAGATTTGTTGAATTAACACAATTAATAACGAAATAATTCCGGCGATTAATTTGCCATTCAAACTTCCGTCGGCATTCTTAAAACTAATTTTTTTAATCATATTTTTTCCCTCCTAAAGGAACTTTTCCGCGATATAAACAACTAACGTAACGAGTACACCGGAAATTAGGACACCGATAACCCAATTCTGAATCTGAGTAACCCGTCCTATCTCATGTTCGATTTCAATTGATTTGGCTAGGGCCTTATCAGCCTTGCTATCAATATCATCAACTCGATTCATCTTTTCTTCAATATTCTCAACTTTCGCTTTGGTGCTGGCCACATCCTTTTGAATATCCATTAATAGCTTAGTTGTATCATCATATTGTGACATTATCTCACCACCAATCGCTGCCCAGGATAGATAGTGGTATAAATTGTCTTTCCATTTTGACTAGCTAATGTAGTCATGCTTAGGCCGTTGCGTTGTGCGATTGTCCACCAACTGTCGCCATACCTAACTGTGTAATATGTGTGACTAACCGGCTGATAAGTAACTCGCTTACCGTAGGCTGGCCCGTTGGTGACACCTAGCTTGATAAAGCCATACAGGCCATTTGAACGAGTGTAACGTGCCCAGACATAGTCGTGTTCGATAATAACCGCATTATAAATTACACTCTCGCCCTTATGATAAGTAGCCACTTGGCTAACCTTGTCGCTATCCGTGTATCGTACTGCCAGAGTCCGATTAGGATAGAACACCCCACTTTGGTTGTATTTGACAACCTTAAAGGCGGCCTTCTTAGCTGCTTGTGCCTTCTTAACGTTGGTTTGAGCTTGTTTTTTGCTAACAGTTGTGTATCCTGATTTGGTAATGCCTGTTAAATCAACATCGCCATCTAATCCGCCTGCTTTATACATGCTAGTGAATTGGAAGATAGCCACGCCGTTCATGCTAGGGAAGTAGTTATAATTAGGACAAGTTCTAACCAGATAGTCCGGATATTCAGCTAGCCATAGGCAATTACCATGGGCTCTAACAATAGAAGCCACATCAACATGAGCACTTAGATAGGCCTTATAACCATACAGCATAGGGGTATATCCAGCGTCCTTAATAAGCTTCATCTGGGCTAGAATGGCATTGGTATTGGCTGTCACGCTATCAGAAGCACCATCCTCATAATCTAGTGCTACAATACTACCCTTGGGTGTCTTAACTCGTGGCAAGTAATAGGCCATCATTGCCTTGGCATTGAACATATTGCCACCAACACCATCCCACAAATACGTGTGTACCCGTTTGCCAGCCTGTTTAGCACTGGCAACTTGGGTAGCATAAGTGGTTTGAGGGATATTAGTCCCACCATAGAAGCCACCTGCCTGTGAGAATACAAACTTATCGGAACTATAGCCGAATACACCACTATTGCCTTGAAATTTAGACCAGTCGACCCCTTGTTCTCGACTAGTTGAAGCCTGACTGGTAACATTGCCCATTAAAAAGGCAACAAAAATAGCGCTCACCATTAAGATGAGCACCTTCAACTTGCGCTTATTCAATTATTTACCTCCTATTCAAGACTATTATTAATTTGGAACTGTAACGTTGACTCGCTAGGGTAAATTGACGTCCCAGTACTATCAACCACCCAGACTTCTAATTGATAATCTCCTGCTGTTAAGCCGGTCATTAAATCCGCTGTTAAAGCTAGCACAATCTGACCAGTCGTGGGTTCGGTTAAACTAGCTGGGTCAACTGTGGCCGATTTAAGATAGCCACTAGCATTGCCCAATTTAACGGTAATTGAAGTAACCTTAGTTAAATCAGTGGCCACGTTATCATTGCCACAAATTAACGTAAAGCTGGTAGTGGTATCACCAATTTTAACCGTTTGTGGTGAAGTATCGGTAAAACTAAGCGTTTTCGCCATCTTTAGGCGCCTCCTTTTCAGCTAACTTGGCATTAAGCTGGTCAATTTGAACTTGAGCCATCGCTAATTCCTGGTCTTTAAGGGCGATCGCTTGGGCATAGTTATTCGTCATCTTGTTGATTAAAGCTTGTGCATCGATATTCATAATCTAATCCTCCTTTGCGGTTGTAGTAGCAGGCTTCAAAGAAGTCAGACTGTCAATCAGCGTGTTCAACACCTTCAATTTGACTCGATCTGCTCCCCCAGCACCGTCAGCGATAGCAGCGTTAAAGTCATCCATGGTAATACTTACTTGTGCGTTAATACCCAGTGTATTGATTTGAAAACTAATTGTCATAATATCATTTGTGTAATCTGGCTTGTAATTTGTAATCAAAATTTTATCCATTTAATTTTGCCTCCAATTTGTTTAATCTAGCCTCTAATTCCATATTGTGCCCGTTTAATTTATCAATTTCTTTCTGTTGTTCCTGTACAGTCGCTAAAGTAGCGTTCAGTAGTACACTGTCATCCACCCCACATAGCTTGCCGTCTTCATCACGGCTAATAAACACGTCTGGTAATTGCCACTGCTTAGTGTCATTCACATCATCGACAATGGAAGACAACCTAATATGGCTGGTATTATCGTCAGATTTATACTGATATGTTGCTAGGTCGATTGAGTTAACTAGCTGTGCCCAGTAAGCTGTGTCAGCCTTTTTTACGTCCTTCTTGACGCTTAATAGGGACGATTTAACTAAGCTATCATAGTGAACGGTACTAGCGTATATATCAACAGGGTTGCCGTTAGCACGGTTGAAATGAATTGGACCATTGTCAGAACTGGTAATCGTGTGATAGGTATTTATGTTGAAGTTACCAATATCTAAAGAACGATTGAATTGGATATTATTAACACCCGATCCGTCAATACCAAAACTGGCTGTCTTCATAGTCGGGCCATTGCCGACATACCAGATATTCTGCGTGCCATTAGGGTTAATATTGCCGTATGGTGTAATAATAATACCCTTCGGTGTAACATCAGCAGAAGTACCATTAAAGGTGATTTGTTGACCGTCGCCATGAAGCGTAATACCGGTACCTGCATCAACAATGACATATCCTGTAGAGGTCAGACTATTATTTGTGAAGTTAGCATCTTGTGAAGTTGAATAGCCTTCATACAATGTTAGCTGTCCAGCTCCTAGTGCCGTGTCAGCCGCTGAGTATTTACCAGCAGCAAACGTAGTCATCCCACGAAGATTGGTTCTGAGTATGCCATCTTTAAGACTTGTTCGTAGTGCTGCCGTTTCATTTGCAACTGTCTTGAACGTTGTGCTGTTGAGTGAACCGTCCGGAAATATAGTCAGCGGATAACTAGTGTTGCCATAGCTGTTTAACTGTGAGCCAGCGTTGAATGTTGTACCATTAATGGTTGAACCATTAATGACTGAACCATCTATTTCACCAGCACTGACAACATTACCTGTGTCTGGCTGGTAACCAGTAGCTTGAGCAGTTTGAGTTAGCATTGGTGAACTAAAACAAGCATTACCATGTCCGTTGTGTGCCCAATATTGTAACCCAACAGATACGGCGTTGCTTGGTGCAACTGCGTTATCGATAGTTATATAACGCCAATCTTGCCCCGAACCGATACCATACCAAGTGTTATCAACGAATCCACCATTAATACGATTACCATTCGAGTCAAAAAATGCTAATGTGAATGAGTATTGCAAGCTAGTGTCACTACCGTCTTCTTTGAACCATACAGAAGCACTAAACGGTTGACCAGTAGCTCCGTTTAACGGGTGTAATTTAGTTTGTGCAAATTTAGCCCAAATTCCAGCCCCAGTATTAGCATTGAAGCCAATAGATGGTACACCATCGTGCATAACGTTTGACCAACAGACAGCGTTATTGCTGATAATCCAGCCGGGAATATATGAGCCGTTGGCACCTAACAATGCCGCATTATAAACAAGGTTAGTGACTCCCCTGATTGTTAAATTGCTAGCCACCACATTACCATTGGAATCAGTTGTAAAGCTACCGTTTGGCGTGCTAAATGAGTTGGCCACAATATCGACACCTTTAAGTGATCCGGTTGTAACGTTTCCTAAATTGGCACTTAAAGCTGATAGTTTGCCAACATTTAACCGGTCAGTGCTGAGTGTTCCTGTTGTAATGTTTGATGCGTTGATGTTTTTACCAATAACCGTGTTAAAATCAATCGTACCAACTGTTATTTTATTGGCACTAACATTACCAATTTTGGAATCAGTGATAGCTGCATTGGCTATTTCAGCCGTTCCAATCACAGCGTCATCAATCACCGTTTTAGTGGTAATATGCACGACTGAGCCATCTTTAACCCCAGCACTTAAAGCTTTGTAATCAGCACTAGCTTGGCTTGCCGCACTAGCCGCCTGTGATGCAACCTGACTAGCACTAGTGCCCGTTGTTGCTGCCTGTGAAGCCACTATAGCGGCACTAGAAGCCGCTTGACTAGCTGCCGATACACTAGACTTCATATTGCTAATATCCGTGTTATAGGCGTCCTTCAAGGCGTTCTGCACGTTGCTCAGAGCTGTGTTATAAGCGTCTAGGAGGCTCTTATAAGTGTCTCGATTAACATCACTAGCTTTAGTGGTATCTGTTAAGATGGCTGCCATGAAGATGTTAAGGTTGTTATAGGCTGTGGTTAAAGTGGTCGTACTGATACTAGCATCTTTCGCACGGGCTAGAATCACATTATACTGGCTTGTTAATCCAGCATATTGTGCTGCTTGGGTCTGCTTTTCAATGACGCTCATTAAATTGGGGTCATTTAAATTGGTGACCCCACTAGCGGCAGTATCAGCCGTATTTTGAGCCTTGATAATTTTAAGGCCATCATCGGTTAAGATGACCTGTGTTGCATTAGATTCTGCCATTTATAAACCTCCTTTCTTAATCATTGCTAATCGTAGTCATTGGCAAACGTTCTTTGATTGGTATTACAAAGACACGTTCTAGAGAATTGCCTTGGTATCTACAATTGAAGGTGACCAATAGTTCCGGCTGATTAGTCTGACTATTATAGATAACGTTGCAGGTTTCAGGCTCAACAACATCGTCGGTTAACCCTAAATTCATATCCAGTAAATAGTTAGAGGCAAATTCTTGCCCACCATGAACAACATTAACTGCGTACACCATACGAGGGTCTTTCATGTTGTAATCACCCGAGTGAAAGTACACATACGGAAAGTCAATGCCTTGTGATTGGTAGGTTTGTTTGTTCTCGTCAAACCCATAGTTGGCAACATTAAAACTATATAGCACGTTATAATTACCTTGTTTAACCTCATCGAGTCGCAGTACGTCCTGTTTACCATTCACGTAGCCGCAAAGTACGTACCCGTGTTTGAAATCGACACTGACTCGTATATAACGATCGACAGTGCAGAAACGCGTAATACGATCATCATCATTGCCTAGGGTCACATTAGCAAGGTAGGGTATGCGACTAATTGCATATTCGTTAACGTTTAAATTAGGCTTGGTTGCGGACCAAATGTAAACAGCCCCATTTACCTCTTCGATTGAAAAGCTAGATCCATGCCCACCGTGTGAAACAATCATCTTGCTAATTGGCTGAAAATTTGTGTCATGTAAGACAAACATAGTATCGCCGGTTGTACTTTGATTGATCGCCCGGCTAGTTATATACTGACCGTTGCTCAAAGGACACATATATTGCGCCGCGTCTGTTATTCCTAGTGCACTGTTGTCTGGATTAAAGCTACCCAAATTACGAATAGCATTAGTTTGTAACTTGATTTCCGGTTCATTTTGGATGTAACGGGTCTCAATAGTCCCGTGCAGTGTGCCTACGGAACTGTATGCTGCTTGCACTAAATAGCCAGTTTGATTGAAACTAGTATCAAGGGTGCCGTCAGTATTATAACGGTGCCAAATGAATCCTTTGTTATCAATATAAGCTGAAATATTAGTATTGCCTTCCCAAGCTTGCAAAATTAGTCGCTTAGTCTGGGTGGTATCAGTGAAGTTGTTGCCGTCAGGAGTTAAAGCAACTGGTTTAACCGAACTAGCGTCCTCCTTTGCCTTTTCAATGGCGCTATTAATAGCGCTTTGATAACCTTGCATCCAGGCCGGTGTGGCAACTGGTACCGTGACATACTCACCAAAGCCAACTGTATTGCCATACGGGTTGGCAAAACTTATTGTCCGTTGGATGACTCGACCACTGGCATCTAATGCTGGCTTGATTAACTCATCTTTAAACCTAATCGTGGCACCTAATGGTGGATTAAATTTAGGTGTTACATTAACCTCATAATACGTCCGCGGATGATTATACAATTGCAGCATTTCCTCAGCCCATGTTTTAAGACCGGCTGGGTTTTCAATTGAATTAGCTGTAATAACCCCCTCATAGTACAAACCAGATTGCCAGTCAGGGTTATATTTCTGATTAGCTTCATCATCAACAATGTAAGGCTTACCATCATTAACTAGCGCAATCGTGTTACCGTTAGCACCATAAGGGATAAGTTTAGTGATTGGATTTGACACCGTTGTTCGCTTTACGCTAGTCATATTCTTGCCAAATACCGCCTCGTTGTAGACCATATCAGCATTAAGTTGGTCAGTAATGACACACACCTTTTTCGTGACATTTCCTTGGCTGTCAATCTCAACATAAGGGTCAATCTCAACGTTATAGGTTTGGATTAGCGTCTGTACTAACGTACTAGCTTTTGTTTTACCATCAATGGTAATCGATGGTGTCATTACATTAGTGGTCTGATAGTCTAGCGTCCAGCCAGTAGCGTTAAAACACTGGTTAAAAGCCGTCTGAATCGAACTAGCACTAGCCATAATTGCCACTGGGTAATGATGAGCTAGTGTGTACAAGCATAAATTGGTAAAGTTAGCCGTTGTGACGTGCTTAGTAGCGGCGGTATTGCTTTCTTCCACGCTGTATATGCGCATGACATACCAATGACCAGATAGCTCGTCATAATAGGCTAAGTTATTACCAGCCACCACTTTATCTGAATCCGGCTGGCCTTGAAGCACATCTAATGAACCTTGATGGTCGAACTTCTTAGACTGGGCATTTAGGTTGATGGTGCCGTTAAAGTTATCTTGGGTTCCAACATTGGCATCATCGTCATAACTTGTACTGGTCGTATCGGCGTCAGCTAGTTGAATCTTGATGCTATCATTAGAAAACTTAGTAGCCCCATCAACCGTCAGGGTACCAATCCGCTTTAAATTCGGATCTAGGATTAAATACTGGTTTTTTAAAGCCATTCGTTAACCTCCTTATCTCAGTTATGTAAAAAGGCCACCCTTAATGGGAAGCCTTTAGTATTGTTATAGTATCCTTGGTAGATATTTCAGGGTTATTTGTGCGTCATCTAAATCACCAATCATCGACAAGCTGTTAACGCCCGGTTTCAACTTAGGAAAGTCGGTTGACCAAACGGGTGAAACTAGCTTGCCATTTACCGTAACCGTATCAGTCTCACAGTCCATCACAATTTCTTCACCGGCTCCAGCAATATAAGTCGGCTTTGTTGCATCAACTTCATTGACTTTCCATATTTGAAGGTCAGTCATTGACATAAAGGGGTTTCGGTAGGGAACTTTATAAATATCTTCTGTAATTGGGTGCTTTAGAAAGACAGACCCAATCCCACCTAAGGGTGTCTGATACTTATTCTGAGTATCAACATAGGTTCCATGCACTAACATGTGAATATGAGGATCCAGGAACGGTTGGCCTGTTTTGGTCGAATACTGGGTGATGCTCCAGGTAAATACTTGTCCTCGTTTAGTAATATCCAACACTAGCCAAGCACCTGCCAGCGCGGAATCTTCCTCTTTGTTGACCACCGTTGTATAGGTATCAACGGTTTCTTTAACGGTTTTCTTAGTTACCTTTCCGCTTCTGGAACGCCCATATTTAGTGCCAGTTCTGGTTGTCGTGCCAGTTTTAATTTTAATTTTCTGGTCAGGCTTGTTTGTAAAAGAACCTGCTGGCCCTGAACCATAGTATAAGTCAGTATAGCGGTCGCCATATTCTAATGTTGATCCGGGCTCACATATTTGAAGTCTAGCCATGGGTTTAGCGCCAAAGGCCATATCACGCATGCCAAAGCGTCCAATAGTGTTACCGTTAGGGTCTAATAGCAAGACTTCAACACGCCCCATTGCACGCCCATTATGAGCACCGCTGTACTTAAATTGATGGATACCCGTTCGTACTCGCCAGTCAGTCAGTGATTGTGTCATACCAGTATACCGATAGGCCGGCCCATACCAGCGGTCTTCCCCGGTTGTGGGGATCGTACCAAAGTCATATCCGGCGCTATTTACAGCTGGCCGCATTACATTAGTTGAAGTCTTAATTTCACTGTGGCCTTGATATGTGTACGTTTCACCAGTCTTCATGTTGCTGATTGCGTTGGCATCATTTGTCCACATTGCCATAGTTCCTAGCGGGTCATCAACAACTTTAGTATAAGGTTGAACCGCAGTGGCTTGGTCTCCAGGTGACTCAGGCCCTAAACCAAACTGACCGCCATTTAAACTAAAGCCGATATACTTTAAGTCTCGTTTAGGTATGACCTGGATAACCGGCTCTGTTCGTGCAGTACCGTCAACAGTAACCGTGTTTAAACCATTATTTAAAGACTTCTCAACCTGCGGCAGAGTTGCTCGGGGATCAGACTGCACAAAGGTAATCGTAAGCGTCATGTCATACATACCCGGGTTAATCGGGGCTGGATCACTAATTGCGGTAATATGTCCCCAATACGTCACCTTAGGTTCAAAACCAAATACTAGTGGATATTCTTTACCATTATCACTAGGGTCATCACTTAGTAGTAAACCGCTTAAATTGTGCATCACCTGATTAAATTTGTCTTGGTTATCAGCACAGTAGATTGATACCGGAATATTAATCGTCCGACTAGTAAAGTCCGTGCCATTGAACTGGTTACCATACATAGCCGGTATATCAGTCACCTGTTCAGCCATGGCCGGTGCACTAGGCAATACCACGTTACCCATCTCAACTTGTAAATCGTCCCGGCTATTTAAGCCAGCATATTCAAAATCATCTCGTCGTAAGGTCACGATTTAACCTCCTTTTTAAATTTAACTATGTAAAAAGGGCGTCCAATTAAGGACGACCCTTTGGTTGATTAGGATATTAGTACCCCATCATTTGTGAGTATTGTGAAGCTGTCTTACTATCCGATTTAACGGCATTGACCACGTCAGATTTAGCAATAATGGCTTGAATATTACCCATGTTGCCTAGAATGGCGGACATTAAGCTGATTAGTTTATCAAGTTTCTTATTACTTTCACTGTCTGTTGGCATAACCTGGCTACCATTGTTGCCATTTACCATTTGACTAGCTTGTGAAATTAGCTGGTTAGCCCGTGATTTATTGGTCAATGGCAGCACCATTTCAGGTTTGTTATGCTCTGCAATTTCGTATAATCCGTGGCGACCGATAATTCCACCGTTTTCATAACCATGGCCGTTACCAAGGAAACTCAATCCGCTGCCATACCGATGCTTGGCGTAGTTTAAACCGGCTAGCATATTGTCGTAACCATTCCAGATATCGTCATGACCAGGCAAATGATAAGCACTAAAAGTTCCGGGCTTAACTTGCATCAATCCTTCTGCATGTCCGTCAGCTAAACCGTCAGTACCACCCATAGCTTTAGGGTTACCACCTGATTCAGTATTGATTTGGCGTAACACTCGGCCAATCATGCTTGAATTAGTTGAAAGCCCAAGTTTATCCAAGGCGCTTTTAACATCAGGTTTCCAACGTTCAACACCTGAACCACCCGGATCACCAACATCATCACCAAACATGCTGGCAAGTTTACTAATAAACTTCCAGAATCCACCGCCAACTTGTGATTTGATAATTTTTTCTAGTCCGCTATTAGCTTTAGCGCCTTTATCGTCCCCACTTGAAATACCTCGAACACGTCCATAAATTGGAGTGCCAGGGAATGACGATACAGAACTCATACCAATGTTAGGATGTGAGCTTGGGCTCATCGCTGACCAATATTTACCATTACCAGCATAAACACCGATATGTTCATTATTACCAATCAGATCACCGGGCTTAGCATTTGCAGCAGAAACATGTTGCGTTTTTGCAATTTGAGCACCAGAAAAATGTGGAAAATCAATACCAAAAGAATGTTTCAAGGCGTACATTACTAATCCAGAACAATCAAACTCATCTGGCCCAGCAGCACCCCAAACGTATCTCTTACCTTTACCATACTTTTCAACTGCGCCTAATAATCCACTAGCATCACCAGCTCCATCTAAATCAACCATTGACCAAAGCGTTGACCACCACGTCTTAGCTTGTTTCTCAACGCCATTAAATAGTCCATGGCCAATGTTACTCATGACACCCGAGATGCCCTTAGAAGACCAGTTAAACAGGTTTTCGAGTGACTTAATTGGGTGAGCAATAATATTTTCGGCGGTCTTAAAGAACTTCTCCAAGCTGCCGACCTTCTTGCCAACCCAGCTAGTCACACCTGATATACCACTAGTGACACTGTTTAAAATATCACCAAAGAAGCCAGTCCCTTTTGCATACTTGGTAACTCCTTGCATACTCATTAACATGGCTGTTTCACTAGCACTCAATACCTCAGTGCCAGCTGGTAACATCATCTTAGTGTTACGTCCTTGAACAATGCCTGAATCGCCATTAGGCAGCATGACCATTTCTTTATTACCAGTTTGGGGGCTATCATTACCATCATTTAACATTGCCATAGTAGGACGTGTAATCGGATTCCGTGATCCACTGAACATACCAGTACCAGTGGCAAAATGAACATGACCTAAATCACCAATAGTCTTTCTTTTACCACCAAACATATGGATGACACTATCAACCGCATTAATTCCACCATTGATAAGGTCGATAACATCGTTCATGCCGTCTCTAGCAAGCCTCTTTAAATTGTTCCAAAGACCTTTGAAGATATTCTCAACGCCAGTGCCTAAATTAGACCAGCCACCCTTAAATGACTTCTTGAATGTTGATAGCCAGTCACCCATTGAACGCCCAAACACTCTAGTATGGCTCAAGTCTTTATTCCAATAGTTGTGCAGGTTAGCCCGCATGGTGTCCCAGTGGTTATTCCAACTATGTGACCAGCTCTTCTTCCAGCCAACCCATCTGGATCCCATACTAGAAAAGAAATCTCTAGTATGTTTATATGAACTGTTCCATGCACCATGCAAGTTGCTAGTTGTGTTATTCCAGTGTGTTGACCAGCTCTTTCTAAAGCTATTCTTGAAGCCATTCCACTTACTACCAACGGTGCTAAAGAAGTTTCTAGTGTGCTTCGATGAACTGTTCCAAGCGCTATGCAAGTTACGAGTCATAGCATTCCAGTGGCTGTTCCAACCTTTTCTAAAGCTATTTTTAAATCCGTTCCACTTATTGCCAACGGTGCTAAAAAAGTTTCTGGTGTTCTTAACGGAACCATTCCAGTTATTTCTGAGCGATTTACCCATGGCTGACCAGTGGCTATTCCAGCTCTTTCCAAAGCTCTTTTTAAAACCATTCCACTTTTTAGACATGTTGCCTAGTGCTTGGCCTATCGACTTGCCGACATTTGAGCCCCATTTAGCAATACCCTTGCCAAAGTTAACCACTGATTTAAACGCATTATTTACCCAGTCACGAAACGGCTTAATGTGCTTGTAAGCTAACACTAGTCCAGCCGTTAAAGCGCCTAAGGCAACTACAGCAATACCAATTGGGTTAGCGTCCATGGCTGCATTGAGTAACCATTGAGCGGCTGTTTCTTCACCACTAGCTTTAGCGGCTAGCCTTTGAGCCGTGCTCAGTGACCTAATAAATCCAATTGTTTTACCAATACCACCAGCAATCCCTAGGAAGGCCTTACCAATACCTACGAGTTTAGAAATGGCAAAATAGGTTACAATACCTTTACCTAAGGCTTCAATGGCACCTTTATGCTTGGCAATAGCGGCAGTAGCGTCAGCCACTCCATTCATGCCTTTTGAGGCATCTTTGGAATGCCCACCAATCAGCTTTAAAGCACCAGCTACAGCTGACCATGCACCCTTAGCTAAACTGCCAACAATGCTAGCAAAGGCTCCACCAGTCTTCTCAATTGACTTTTCATTCTTGACTAAGAAGCTAATAACATCACCGACATACTGGCCGGTTTTCTTACCAAGTGCTCCAACTAGGCCAGTTAAAGACTTCTTAACATTATCTAAAGCACCCTTTTTTTCAGAAATTCCATCAATAGCCTTTTCGATACCAGAAACTAAGGGTTTGGCAAACGCTACTTTCAAATTGGTGTAAGTGCCTTGGATAGCGGCCATCTTACCCTTAGTTGTATCGCCGAACTCTTCCCATGCTTTGCCGCTTGTTTTAGCAGCCTTAACCATATAGCCTTGCAATTGTGAGCCGGTAATCTTACCAGCTACCAGTTGCTTGTTAAAGGCATCTGTTGACATACCACTAGCTTTAATGATGGCCTTTTGAAGCTCAGGCACTTGGCTAAAGGTACGCTTAAATAAACTGGCGGTTACTTTAGAACTACCAGCTAGTCTAGAAACCCCTTGAGTAAGACTAGCTATCTGGTCGCCTGATTTACCAGCTGCCGAACCATAGCTAGTTAATACCTCAGTCATGGCACGGGCCTTAGTGGTGCTGTTGGTCATGGCATAGAATTTCTTCTGCATTTGGTCAATAGCGGCACCGGACATGTTAGCCTTAGAACGAATGTCACCAATTTGAGCCGTCATCTTAGCTGCTTCACTGTCAGACAGACCTAAATTAGTCCACTGCTTCTTAATCGTAGCTCCAGCTTCGGCTAGTTCATAACCTTGTTTGGTAACTCCTTTAATGTAACCTATTGCACTAGAAGCGGCGTTACTAATTGTGTTACCAATAGCAGCTCCAATAGCAAAATGTTTGGTCTCATCATTAGTTTTCTTTTCTTCTTCTCGAACTAAGCCTAATTTAGACTTGGCAGAATCGAGCATTCGGGTAAAGGCCGTTGGTTTAGCCTTATTCATGGCTGAATCTAACTCATTAGTCTCACTTTTGAGCTTAGCCATACTAGTAGCGGTCTCGTTAACCCGCACTTGCTGACGTTTATAGGCATCACTAGTAGCACTACTGGCATTCTTAATCCGCTCTAGTTCGCTAGTTTGGGCTTTATACTGAGCCTCCATATTAGAATAGGCCTGTTTTAAGCCACTCAATTTAGCCTTGTTAGCTTCGGCCGACCTACCTTCGGCTTCTAGGCGCTTTACATAGGACTCACTTACAGCTGTAATCTGTTTATAGCCCTTTTGTAAGTCGGCTAAGCCTGAATTATAATACTGTAGCTTTGACTTAGCCCGATCTAACTGACCACCCATACTGTCGTATGACCGACTAGCCTTGTTAATCTGGTCAGCTAGTTTTAAATAAGCTTCTTCACCGCTTTTGGTATCTCTGTTTAGGCCTGATTGACGGGACTTTAACTCATCTATCTTAGCCTTTTGCAGCTCCATTGATTTGACTAAGCCATCTACCCTAGCTGCTGCGGCCTTTTGATACTCACCTGCTGACTTTAATGCCGTCTCTTGGGCTTTCCAACCACTAGTGTTAGCTTTGACCTCAGCGGTTAACTGCTTGAGCGATTTAACCGCTTCTGCTGAATCTAGGCCAACCCTACTGGTCATCTCACGGCCAACTACTTTTTTTGCCATTTTTTAACCTCCTTTTTTTGGCACAAGCGCTATAAGCCATATGTTTGATTAATGGCCTCTAGTGGGTCAACCAGTTCAGCACGATCTTCCTTCTTACGAGCGTTCAAAGCCTCCATCATACTGAAAAAAGAGCTATCATCGAATTCTTTCGGTGATAACCCCTCGGTTAATAATTGTTGAGCTAGTAAGTTGAAGTCTTCCTGTTGGTTTTTCAACTTTAGGACTTCCTTTTTAATCTCACTGTTACGCTTGTGCCGGCTTATTTTGACGACTTAGCGTCTTTGATGGCTTTACGTTGCTTCTGTTCAGACAGCTTAATATCAGCGTCTGAGATACCATTTAAGCGCATAATCAAGTAACCAACACCTTCGCCAAACCGCTCAATTGAGACAGTATCGTTAATCGTTTCCATCTGCTGATCAGTGTAGCCCATTACCCGTTGTACAAAATCGGCCATATCGTCCTGCAATTCCAGACCGTTTTTCATGGCGTCTAGTTCAGTAATCTCTTTTTCAGTGTCTTGTGACTCCAGCATGCCAATTTGAACCTTGGTAGCCAAGCGAATGATATTGTTAGTTGGTGTTACATTGGCCGTCTTGTTGATTTTGAAGTAATTTTTAGCATTGATTTTCATAGTGATTTATACCTCTTTATTTAATTTTTGTATGTATTAAAAGGCCACCCAGTTAAGGGAAGCCTTTTAATTGTTGCTATTTGCTAGGAGCTGCACTGCTGGGAACTACAGTGGTTGTACTAGTTGTACTACCGGTTGCACCACCGGTTGACTTAGTGTAACCGCCAAATGTTTCAGCATATAATTTATCTAAGTTGAAGTTAGGGTCATTTGACTTGGCAATCATATAAGGTTGTTGTACCCCATTGGCAGCTAAGAAAATGTCTGGCTTCAATGGTGTTAAGACAGTACCATTTAGAACCGTTGAGTAAGCTGCTTCATTGTTGGTATCAGTTGAGTTGTTAGATGCTTCTTCAACGAATTCAATGTTATTGAAGCATTCATAAATTGAGATGTCACCATCTAGTGATTGAGATTCGGCAATCATCGCCACATGAGGCTTAGGCAACTGACGAACCCAAGCACCTGTGTTAGGGTTCTGTGTATATCCCTTTAGCATTTGATTAATCCGAAAATCCAAGTCCAAAGCGGTTAAAGCCAGGGTAGGCATAGACTTACCATAAGCCGTACGCTTGATTTGTCCATTCCCCCAGCCAGGCGTTCCGGCCGCTTCAATAGCAGTCACGTTAATTTGACTGAAACCTTCGCCATTATGATCGGCAACATAGATTCCGTCAGCAGATAGACCTTTTGTAGCGTCTTTAATTAGGTCTCCGTTATCGTCTAGTAAAGCAAAAGTTGCTTTGACAATGTTATGTTTTGACATTTATATCTCTCCTTTAAATCATTTCATTTTTAGTTACGTAAATTGTTTTCGTTACTTGGTTGGTATCTGGGTCAGTTGTGTGATGCTGACTAGATACAATCAACCAGCCAGCATCTTTAAGGCTTTTCATCAAAGCTATCTCAGCTTCCAATGGGTTAAAGTCATCGGCTAGGTCAATCTTGTAGAAGATTTGAATTTCAACACCCATGGCTAGACCTTTAAACGTGCTGTTTGCAAGATAGGCCGGACTTGAATCGGTCTCTTGTAATAGCATGACTGTACTATCAGTGTTGTCTAAATCTTCTTTAGGAATTGCATTCAGGTAAACTTTATCGAGCCACGTTAAGTCGAGGGAATCAACTAGGCTGGCTACCTGTGACACTGGTAATAACACTAGTCATCGCCCCCCTTCTTATACTCATCTAACATGGCGTTAAAGACATCATCTTCTGAGTCGGCTAGGTTATCATCAACAAAGTGGTCAGCTTTAATGTGCTTAGTCCCATCGTTTAACCGCCTAGCATTCATATCATGGTACTTATTAGTCCAGCCAACAATTGATTTACCATCATGTTCACCGTCTATATCGTTAGCGTTATAGCTTATATTATCAGCCATGTGTCCGTACTTCTCATCTTTATGTGAGCTGTAATGTTTCTTTTTCGTGACTTCCGTCAAGTTATCAGCTAACTTCTTAGCTCCAACTTCGGTTATCTTCTCTTGCTCAGCTTCATTAGGGACTAGCTTGCGAACGTCTTTAAGCCAGCTATCTAGTTGCTTAGCCATATCATCGTATGCCATAGCTAAGCCCCCTTAGTAATCCGTTTGAGTGTTAAATAATCGCAAGATAGATAATTGCTAGAATCATCCATGCTGTCATTGATGACATCGTAAAGTTTACCTTTATACTTACATTGAATACCTTCATAAACTTTAGGATTATGCCTAATAATGACCACCACTTGCTCTAGTTGTTCTGATGTTAGTTGATACGAAGATGCAATTGATCGTGTATAGGGTGCACAGTACAAACTAAACTGACTATCCAATATTGGCTTACTAGTCCCGTTAATACGATTTTGAACAGTTTTAACAGTGCCAATCTCTATACGTTGGTTAAAGTCAACTGGGGTTAATCGATTAGTTGCCATTGCCGTTCACCTCATCTTGCTTTTGATTATACAAGCCTCGTAATTGGCCAATGATTGAATCAACAACTAAGTCAACTGGATTAACAGCGTTTGAAGTGATAGATGTCCGGTAATACCAATATGAACCAGCTAAGGCATAAACAGCCGTTTCAAACAAGTCACTCACGCCTTCCATTTCATAGAACCCTAGAACACTATTGTCGTCCCCAATGGCCTGTTTAATGTAGCTAGTGGCTGCAGACAAATAGCCTGTTAGCAGCTTGTCATCATCATCCCCATCAATTCGCAAAGATGATTTTAATGTTTCTAAATTGGCTGCCACTTAAATCACATCCTTACTTAGCCGCCCAGATTATTACTGCACTGTTTATTTATTGGCGACATAGGTGGCTAATTACTTAGCAGGGGTTGTTGGAGCAGCACTCGCCGCAAAGTTGGCCGGTTGGTCAGCAATTGTACTGAATGATCCTGCAACAAAGGCGTCCTTATCAGTAGCTTCAACATCAAAGCGATCAATCACACGAATCTTAGTTTGATCTTTTTCAAAGGCGCCACCACCAATATTTGTAGTCAACAAGGAAGTGCTTTCTCGGTCAAACAAAGTTACCGCTTGTGACAAATCGCCATAGTAAAGTGGATAAGCCGGTGCTGATGCAGTCCCAACATTAGGCAACCATTTGTCAGCTACTTCTACAATTCGCTTGCCATGGATTAAATATTGATCAGGTTGTGTTGGATCAGGTTGCAATAAGTAACGTCCCATAGCATCCTTAACTTCAGAAAGAACATTTAAACCTGACGTATTGGTCATTAAGAATGATGTAGACTTAATAGCAGGGTCAACGGCGGTGTTAATCATCGTAATAATGTCATCGAACTTGGATAAGTTAGGCTTCTTAGGTGCATCGTTCATTGCTTCAATGATTTTAGCGTTGCGAGTAACAACAACCTTCTTAGCAATCCATTGAGACAACCAAGCCAGAATATTATCAGCAGTATCCTTTAATAGCGAGTTAGTGGCAGTGGTAATGCCAGCATACCGATGGATTGTGTATTTGATAATGGATAGCTTAGGATCGTCATTATCACCAATGGTAGCTGTTTCATCGTCTAAATCGGCTAACGGAGTAACGTCAGTCCACTTTTCGTAAACGCGTGACCCAGTTTGAGTTGTAACAGCTTCCCGATTAACATATTGTTGTAATGAATCGTATTGGCGAACCAGCGTATTAATTGCTGTTTGAATATCTTGAGGAATAGTCAAACCAATTGCGTTGCCACCTTCATCGGTAGATGAAGTTACCAAGTTCATAACTTTAGGGTCGCCTTTAATCATGCCTTGGAAGTTCTTAATGAATTCATCTTTGATGTCTTTTTCATTATCATCAAGTGGGGTCTTGTCCTTGTCATTCATGTTGGCAATTTCTTGCGCCTTGCGTTCTTCTTCCAATTGTTCATGTAAAGCATCACGACGGGCAACCGCATTGTCGCGGTCTTGTTTCATTGCTTTAAATTTTTCTTGATCAAAGCTGTCATCAAGGACAGCTGCGTTTAATTTGTCGTTTAAGTCTGATACCTTTTGTCCTTGGGCAATCCAAGCATCATTGATTGTATTGATATTAGCCATTAGTTGGCCTCCTTTTGATTTTTTCCAAATAAAATAGCCAATTTGCTGTTTCGTAATTCAGCAGATTGCTGGCTTCATGCTCTAAATCGTCAGCATTACCAGCTGGTTGTGACCAAGCTTTATGAATCATAATCTGGGCAGTTGGTGAAATGTTGATATGATCGCCAGCCATAGCAATCACGCTTGCCGCACTAGCGGCTAAGCCTTGAATATTAACTGTTACATTGCCAGCATAATTCTTTAGCATAGTGTAAATCTCACTAGCTGCGAAAACATCGCCACCATTGGAAGCAATGTCAACTTCAAGTGCTTCATCATCACCATCGTCGTCATCGTCATCATTTAAAATGTCAGCAACACCCGAAGGTGATACTGCTGGCATTCCAAAGAACTTATAGAAACCGGCTGTTTGATCATCAACGATATCGCCTTTAATCATTACTTTCTTTGTCATCATTATCACCTCCTTTTTCTGATATAGCTTCAGGCATTTCATCTGGTAAATAACCAGTCTGCTGTAGTAACCAAGTTGCTTGATTATGGGCAATTGCGCCATTTTTAGTTAGCCCTGAAAGGGTAGCTGCAAATGAGTCTCCCAATGGGTCTACAGCAGTCCGTATATTGGCTGTAATCTTAGCATTAAGCTTATTATCCAACTCAGCTATAATCGCCTGTAAATAGCGATTAAGGGCATTGGTGTACATACCCTTAATTTGGTCAATATTACTTTGCTGGTCACCTTGGCCGTTTAAATAGCTATCAGGAATACCGAAAACTTTAGCAATTTGCTTACTCGTCCAATCTGTTTGGCTTAATAGCTTAGTAACATCGGCTTTCATTTCGAGTGGCTTGTAATCTTCAAGTTGGTCAATAACTACCGGGCCACCGTTGGAATTGTTTACCTGTTTCATGAAGTTACGTGAACGACTGGCCTTCATCTTCTCACTTAACAATCCGCCATGCTGAATAGATAGTACGCCCGGAGCGCTAATTGAACGTGCTAATGCAGCCAACGTTAAATTGTTAGATGAATTCTTGACTTGTAACTCATTCGATAATGCTTTTAAAGGACTATTACCCGTCATACCGCCATCGGTACTAGCCCATCGAATATGAATCATGTCAGACTGCGGTACATATTGAAGCACGCCTAAATCAGGCTCGTCAAAGGTAACCGTATAGGTCAAGCCGCTGCCATCATCTAATAAGTAGGTTTGCACTTGGCTAGGTCGCAAATATTCCCAGCGTAAATCTAAACCGTTAGAATTGCGCCAACGGTATGCAAAGCATTCACCACCTAATAGCAATTGCGAATACATCGACTGCCAAAACGTGTGACCGTTAGCTGTCGTGCTAGGATTGTTTAGAATTCCTTGTGCTCGTGGCATATTGGCCGTTAATTGCACTGTAGCTAAGTCTCCAGATATTTGATTAACTGCTGAATAAATATCTGAATTTTTCAAAGCTTCTTTGGCACTGACATACTCATTATCGCCAGTTGGTGACAGAAAATTAACGATATTATCGTCTTCTACTGGCACACTTTGAATACTAACTGAATTATTTATTGCTGTTGGTGGTTCAAAAAAAGGCATTATTAATCACCTCCTTTTTGGCTAGCTGTGATAACTTCTGAAAGCCAGCCAACTAAAAATAAAGCTACAGCAATTGCTAGAACGCCCTGTGCCTGCCCAAATAAAAAGGCTGCATATACCCCAGCAATTATGCCTAGAATAAAACACAGCACGTCAAAGTAACGCCATATTGTTGCAAAAATTTGTTTAAAAATCATTAATATCATCTCCTAACAATCCCGACTCCGGGTTATTAAACCATTCAAGAACTTGTTTTTCGTTCATGCGTTCGACCTGTTTATCAGGATTGTTTACGTCTGAAAAGTCTTCAAAGTGATACATGGCTTGGAATAAGGCATCAATTAACGCATCTACCACATCAATCTTCAACGTAGCCTTAGCTTTATCGACTTGAATACCAATCTTGTCTTCGTAAATTTCAGCATTTAGTAATGCCTTTTCCATAATTCGATCATCCAAACGGTCTACTGAGCCTTCAACAAAAATTGTCTGCAAAAACTTAGTTGGATCCTTCAATTCACTAGTCCGCTGCCGAATGGCTTGTAATGGCCAACCAGAATTTAATTCCAATTGCTTGATTGTAGGCGTTAATCCCCACGCATCATAGCCAAAGAAGACAACTTCAAGTCGATGCTGCTCAACAAAATTGAGTAACCACTGATAAACCTGCTCGTCATTAATTAGCCCTTGCGGATGGTTACTAATTGTACAAAATCCCTTTTGAGCTAAGTCCCGGTAATTAATACCATCTTGCTTTTCTTTAGCTTCAATCGAACCGGCTTTCTGCCAAGGAATAAAGCTATGCTGATAAATAAACCATCGTGGCTTGCCATTATTATCACGATAAGGAAATACAAATGCCAGTGCCGTGTTATCACTAAACATTGAGTAGTCAAAACCAATATAGACTTGCCGGTCATCAAAACTAAACGATGGCACAATGGCTTTTTCAACGTCAGGCAGTTTCAAAAAGCTGTCGGTCGATTGTTCTAGCCACAAATTAAGGTTTTTGTTTTGAAAATCGTTGAGTGTGCCTGACAAAGCGTCAGAGTCACGCTTATCTGTCAAGCCGTTCAGCAACACTTCACGTTGGTTCGGTAAATCCAGCAAGGGATTACTTTTAACCCACGTATCGGGCTTATAAGTTTCGTCCAGATTGTCCTGCGACCAAATAAGCCCCAAATATGTATCAGCATCGCGCAAATAATCTTGTT
>PPYF01267407.1_pt1 | contig 30580 bp, 18 predicted proteins | sample 1559871 | NCBI WGS metagenome assembly PPYF01 (sample SAMN08240021, study PRJNA423297) | Human gut metagenome, whole genome shotgun sequencing project.
GCCGCCGTCCGGGGTAAAGCGCCACGTTCCGCGGAACACCACGGTCGTGCCCTCTAAGGTGCCGTTGTCCCAGCCGGAGAACGCCCATGTGCCGGTCAGATCGCCGTTCTGCGCGTTGGAGGTCGAACCGGCGGTGAAGGTGGTGTCCACCGCGTCCATCGCCTGCTCCACACTGCGATAAGCCCGGCTGTCGGTGGGCAGCTTCCTGTCGGAGGGGGCTTCGCCCCAGTCATAGCGCACCGTGTAGGTCTTTACCTCCGGCTGCTCCGAGGTCTCCTGATAAACGAAGGTGACCGTGGAGCCGTTGACCACCGTTTTGACAAAGGCGTGGCCGTTCAGGGTCTGAGGCGGCTTCCAGTTCACGCTTGCGCCTGTCGGGACCGGCAGAACAGAGGGCGCGGTGTTGGGCATCGCCATGCCGCCCTCCAATTCATATTGAATGGTAACGCCGGTGTAGGACCGAGTTTCAGTGCCATCGTTGGCGAGGATGTTCCCCTTCCCGTCCACCACCGCAAAGCCGATGGTATCGCCCTCTTCCAGCTGGGCATCCGCCGGGATCTGGTAGACGAGGGAGCAGTTGACAAGGCCGGAATCAAAGTCGCTGCCCGTGTATTCCAGCGCGCCCTTGGGCCAGAACTTGGACTTCTCGCTCCAGACGGGAACGGTAAAGCGCTGCTCCGCCAGAATTTCTTTGTCGTCTGCCGTGACCGCATGGCTGCCGTCAGCGTGCTGCACCCACAGGCGCAGCGTCACGGTCTGTTCCTCGGTGTCGGAGAGGTTTTGAACGATGGTGCGCAGCTCGATCTCCTGCCCCTTCATGTCCGGAGAGAATTTGGTTTTGTAGCCACCGCTCAAAAGGCGGTTCTCCCGATCTGTTTGATACTTCCAATAGCCGGAGGAATTTGCATCTTTATAATCTTCGGGGTTCTCGGTGGGGTTTCTATAGTCGCCGGTGCACAGCTTCACCTCGGGAACCGCCACATAGAGGGCGGGCGGGTCGGAGATCAGCTGGCTCATGCGCTTGGTGCCCTGAAGGGTGCACACATCGCAGAACTCGTTTTTTGTGTTAACTCGCATGAGGCAATCAAAGCTGGAATTGTACACATACGAATTGTCAGCGTGCGGGCAGGAATAGGTCTTACGGAAGCCCAGCATATTCTTCCACTTTACCAACTTGGGGTCCGCCGTGTGAGACATATTCAGCGAGGTGAGGTAGGACTCCGCCCCCACGGGGGTCGTGCTGGTCGCATACTCGTCGCCTAAATGAAACAGTCCGTGTCCCAGCTCATGGCGCAGGATAAACGGGGAGGAGCTGTTTTTCGCGGCCGCCAGGATATAGTGGATGCCGCTTTTTATATCATCGTGGGAGCCGCCGAAATATTCCCCGCTGTTCGCCAGCACAACAAACTGGTTGATGTGCTCATAAACATAATGATACTGGCTGTAATCTTCCTCCTGCGGCTTGGTCGTGTTGGGAATGTGCGCGTCATGGATCTTTTCCAGGAAGGCCGTGCCTATGATGCGCTCGAAAATGTGGTTTCTCCAGTTTCCGAAGTTGGCGGAAATGCCGTCTTTATTCGCCCGGAAAAACGTGTTGCCGCCAAAGCCCTCTTTCGATGCCGTGCAGAGCGCATAGACATTGAACCGGTCCGCCATGCTGCGGTACGGCTCCGTGTTCAGCGTTGCCTGCCACAGCTTCTGAACATCCCGGACGAAATCCGCCTGCTGGCTTTTGGTGTAGCCCTCGGCGCAGAACAGGATCACCATGTTCTCCGTGTCGCTGCGGGGCTTCTGGATCACATACACCGGAATGGTGGCGTTGGCGTATTCGGGGTCTTTCGTGTAGTAGTCGCTCATCTCCACCTGAAGATACGTCTCGGTGTCCACGTCCCAGTTTCCGTCGCCGGTGTCCCGCTGGGCGGGAGAAAGGGGGGTGTCCGCGGGCTTGTTCTGCGCGGTACCCACATAGGGGTCGTTCTCCTTGCCGCTGCCGTCTGTCACGGTATAATACGCCGTGTCCAGATAGAACGCCGGGCGGACGCCGTAGTAGCCAATATAGGGCGCGGCGCGCAGGATGCTCCCCTGCGGGGTCACATAGCGCATATCGTGGTTGCAGTCCGTCACCGGTGTCCGCAGCCAGTAGTTCCATTGGGTGCCGCTCCGGTTCCACCCGATGTAGTAGCTGCCGAGGTTTTCATAGACGGTATGGAGCTGCTTGACATCCAGCAGGAACACCTTGTCGGTGATGTCTTCGTAATGTGCGCCCTCATAGCCGTCTGCCACCGAGCCGATGTCGGTGTTGTAGGGGAGGTCGGTCCCCGGCGCGTCGATGTAGCCCGCGGTGTACTCCGGGTGGGAGACGATGGAGCGCTGCGTCACCGTTTTGATGGCGGCGGCCTCGTCCGGCTTAAAGCCGTTGAGGAAGCCCGCCTTGTCGGCATACGCGCCATAGCCGTTGTACTCCATGACATAGTCTTTCGTAGGCGGGTTGCCGCAGAGCCATTCCACCTGTCCGGCCTCGGCATCAGAATTGAGCCACGAGCGCATATCGCTGTCCCGCCAGTGGTTGGAGCCGTATTTGCTCCGGTAGCCGCTGCGCCAGTGAGAGCCGCTGTTGGGATTCTCGCTGGTCTGCGCGTCATAGGGCATATAGTCGCACAGCACCCTGTCTGAGAGCATCAGCGGGCCGTTTTCGTCCACGCTGACGCAGCGCCACAAAATCGGCTCGCCGTTGTAGCTGCCCAGCCGGATGTAATCGCCCAGCTGAACGCCCGCCTCCGTGTCTGCGGCCCCGACCGGCAGAGGGAGCAGTCCCAGCATCAGGACGACGGAAAGGAGCAGAGCCATCACTCTGCCGATTTTCTTGTACTTCTTGTGCTTCATGTGTTGTCTCCTTTGCGTTGAGATTTTGCTTTTGTGGATCGCTTTGGGAACATTACTTCATGTAACGATACAGGAAGGTTGCGATCTGGCCGCGGGTGCAGGTGCCGTTGGGCTCGAACCTTCCATTGCCCACACCGGCGGTGATACCGTTCTTCGCCGCCCAGGCAGCGGCCTTGGCGTAGTAGCTGTCGGCGGAAATATCGGTGAACGCGGACGCACCCTCCACCTCTGGGCTGCCCGCTGCGCGATAGAGCATGGTGACCATCTGGGCGCGGTTGATGGTGCCCTCGGGAGCCGTGCCGTCGGAAATGCCGTTGGCCTTGGCCCAATTTTGAGCGTTTTCGTACCAGCTCCCGCCGCCGCTCAGGTCCGCGTCGTTCTGCCGCGCCAAAATCGTCCACAGCTGGGCACGGGTGGTGGCGTTGTCGGGCGCGTAAGTGGAATCATTCATGCCGCTCACAAGGCCGCGGGCACTGACAAAGTCGATGGCATCCTTGGCCCAATGGTCTCGCGTGTCAATGAAATCCTTAGAATTATCAACGATCTTCACCGTGGCATTGCCGTCCACGGTGAGCCGGATGCCGTCCTCCGTGGGAACGGAGTTCTTCAAAATCTCCTCCGTGCCGTCGGGGTGGACAAGCACCGCCACCGTGCCTGGCTTCACGTTGGAGACGGGAATTTCCACCTTGGTGTCGCCGGAGCTTCTGGGCAGCTCCACCTTCACCACGGGCGCGGTGTTGGAATCGCGGGTGGCCTCCACCTGGACGGGAGCCTTGACGGCCTCGCCGGTCTTTTTCGCGTCCTCCACGGCCTTTTCGCTGACCTTGGTTTCCGCCGTGGTCTGGCCGTTCTTGTCGGTCTTTACCGTGCCGGTGGAGCCGTCAGCGGTCTTGGTCTCGGTGACGGAACTGCCGTCCTTCATGGTCTCGGTCTTGACGGTGGTGCCGTCCGGCTTAGTGGCGGTTTCCACCTTCGTTCCGTCCGGTTTGGTGACCGTCTCCACCTTCGTACCGTCCGGCTTGGTGGCGGTCTCAGGCTTGGCGGACGCTGTGTCGCCGCCACCACCCGCAGAGCCGCCGCCGCCACCGCCGCCGGAGCCGCCACCGCCGGGCTGAGAGGGCTCGGGTTTCGGCTCAGGCTTGGGAACAACGGGAGCATCCTTAGCCGTGATCTTGACCGTGATGGTGCCGGTGGTGTCCCCGTGGGTCGTGCTGGTGATGATCACTTTCCAGCTTGCGGTCTTGCCCGCGTCTGCCGGGGTCAGGCCGTCCGCCAGCTTGAACGTGGTGCTGGTGAAGTCCTCGGTCGAAATGATGTGATCGGGGTCCACCATATCACGAACGCCGTCCTTGATGACCGCATCCTGAACCTGATCGGCCGGAACGAAATTATAAGCGGTAATTTCCTGAACTTCAGTGATGGGATAGTACATCTGACAATCGTAGTCGGCCATCTTAAACGCGTCCGCCTTGGCCACGGTAACCTCCTCGGACTTCAACACGCCCGTGTACTTCTCGGCGGAAACCGCAACATGGACGCTCTTGCCAATATCCTCGGCCGTAGGCGTGTACGTTTCCTTGATGGCACCAAAGATCCTTTCATCGTCGTGATACCATTGGTAGGTCAACTTGGCACCAGCAGGCGTGAGATTGGTGACGGTCGCTGTCAGGGGCTGGTTGTACTTGGGCGTGCCGATGATGGTGACGGCGCCCTCCAGCTTGGGCTTTTCGGGCGGGACGGTCTGTGCAGTCTGACGGTAGGAAAGGCAAAGGGCAAGCCCCTTCCGCTCCATCCGAACGAAGTCGTGTCCGCCCACCCTTTGGGGGAGCCACTCCTGGATGAACTCCGCAGAGCACCCCTTGGGCAGGAGCAGCTGCGTGGGGAAGGTGTTGGGGATGGGATGTCCGTCCTCCAACAGATAGTCCACCTGATAGGTGTCGTATTCCGGCTCCTGATAGGTGGCCAGCACCTCGCCGCTCTCCGCGTCCCGGACCTCGCCCACCAGCTTATCCCCCGGTTCAAAGTCCATTCCCTGAATGGGATTAAAAACCAGGGTGGGATAACTGCAGGCGTCCTCCATGCTGTCCTTGTTCGTCAGCGCCGGGACGGTAAAGACCTCTTCCTTCAATGGCTCTCGCGGCTCGCCGTTCTTCTTGACCACGCCCAGCACCAGCTTCACCTTCCGCTCCCGGTCGCTGAGGTTTTGGATCACCGTCCGCAGGGATAGATCGTAGATGTCCTTTGCCTTTTCCATCAGGTTTTCCTGCGTGACGCGGTAAGGCTCGCTGTCCACATGGGGCTTGTGTTCCGTGGTGACCTCCGGGTCCGCCACATACAGATCCATGCCGTTTTGGATCCGCTCGGTGTAGAACATCCGCCGCACCAGAGCCAGACGGCACACCTCGCAGAAGGGCTGATCCGACCGGTACATATTGCACTTGAACGCCGTGGGGATCAGCACGCCGCCAGCGTTGCCCGTCTGCGCGATGATGCTCCGGTAGCCCATCATCTTTTTCCACTTGATGTCACTCCCGGTGGAGACGTTGGGGGACTTCGTGTCTAGGCCGTACTCATCCCCCAGCTTTCCCACGCTGTGGGAAAGCTCATGGGCCATGGCATAGTCCTTGGCCCTTCCGGTGGAAAAGGAGTAGATCCCGTGGGCGGAGCCGACGGTCGCGTCGGTGTTGACGAACATGTGGATATTGTCCACAAACGCCCCCTCGTCCAGACACCGCTGCTCCAGATCGGCACGGATCGCGTTCACCTTTGCTTCCCCGTCCATGTCATATCTAAAGCCGATGCTCTTTGTCCCGTGCAGGGTGGTAAGGCTGAAATAGGTGTCCAGCTTGATGTCCTCGGTGCTCAGTCCCGCCTCATTGGACACGGCGGGCACGGCGTACACATTGATCCGGTGGGCAAGGCGGCTGTAGGGCTCCAGGCTCATCAGGCGGCCAAGCTGTTCCCGCGCCTCCTGAAGAAATTGCTGCTGCTGATCCTGGGTGTAGCCGTCGCCCAACAGCAGCAGCACCAGATTTTCCCGGTCGTTCCCCATTTTTTGCAGGGTGTAGACCGGAAGGCCCGCTGCCTCAAACGCATCGGCGGTGTTCTCCTCCGCTGCCGCCGTCACCTGCGTGGGCAGAACGGTCTCCGTGGCGGTCGGGCCGCTGAGGGGGGCGGCCGCCGCGTGTAGGGGCAGCAGGGTCAATGCCATGCAGGCGGTCAGCGCCCACGCGGCGATCCTCTTTCTCATCATATCTGTTCTCCTTCTGTTCGCGTGTAAGCCAGCGGGGTTCATCCCCTCCGGACAGGCATTGTATTTTTTTATTATACACGCCGCCCCTTATGCATAGCAACCTTTTTGTGAAAAAACAAACAAAAGCTTACGACGAGCTTTTTATTTCCAAAAAACGCATCGTGCGCTTGCTCCGACGTTTTTTGGGGTTCTATCATAAAAGTTGGGGGCAGGCGAAGCGCCTGCCCCCTTTATCGGGTAATCGTCACAGTATTGCCGCCCGGTAGGTGGTGACATGGTGATAGCGCTCCCCCGCCCGAAGCAAAATAGGCGGGAACGCCGGATGGTGGACGGCATCCGGCCAGGCCTGTGTCTCCAGACAGAAGGCCGACCGGGGACCATAGGAGACCCCTCCCTTTCCGGGCGTGCCGTCCAAGTAATTGGCAGTATATAGTTGAATGCCCGGCTGGGTGGTCCAGCACTCCAGAGACAGTCCCCCGCCGGTGACCTTTGCGGCCAGACGCATCGGCGAATGGGTCTGACGGCTCAGCACAAAGTTGTGGTCATAGCCATTGCCCAGGGTCAGCTGGGGATGCTCCAGAGACAGGCCGTGCAGAAATTCCACCGGATCGCGCAAATCGAAGGGTGTCCCCTCCACCGGCAGAAGGGTACCGGTGGGGACGCTGTCCCCGTCCGTCTCCGTGATGGCATCCGCCCACACCTGGACCCGCTGTCCCTCCAGAGAACCGTGGGCATGGCCCAGCAGATTGAAATAGCTGTGGTTGGTCAGGTTGCAGAGGGTATCGGCATCACTTTCCGCCTGGTAATCCAAGGTGAGTGCGCCTTCCTCGGTGAGGGCGTAGGTCACCTGCACCCGCAAAGTACCGGGAAAGCCCTCCTCTCCAGCGGGGCTGACATAGGAGAGCACCAGGACTCCGTCCTCCTCCCGGGCTTTCCACACCGCCTCGTTGAAGCCGTGGAGGCCGCCGTGAAGGCAGTTTGGGCCGTTATTGACCGCTAAGGGATAGGTGACCCCATTCAGTTCAAATGATGCCCCGCCGATGCGGTTTGCCACCCGGCCCACCAGTGCGCCCAGGTACTTGTCCTGGGTCTCATACTGGGCCAGCGTCTCGCACCCCAGCACGATATCCCGGCTCCCCTCGGGAGCAGGAACCATCCAGGAGCGGAGGATGCCGCCGTAGGTCAGCACCTGGATCGCATACCGGCCGGCCCGGAGGGTCCAAATGTCCACCTCCCGCCGGTCGGAAGTCAGCCCAAAGGGCTGCCGGATCAGTTCTGCCATCTCCTACACCTGCCTTAAAAAGCGCAGGAACGCTTCCTGTCCCTCCGGCGTGCGGGCGTATACTCCGGCGTGCTCCAGCACCTTGGCAAACACCAGGCCGACCTCATGATACACAACGTCCAGCGCGTTGCCCGCCGTCAGCGCATACCGGTTCCGAAACTCCTCCGCCCAATCGGCATGGGATGCCGTCAGCGGGTCATCCCGCAGGTCTTCCCCGCTCACCAGTTTGTCCGCCACAGCAGCCAGCTCGGCTTTCAGACGGGCTGGCAGGACAGCCAGCCCCATCACTTCGATGAGTCCGATATTCTCCTTCTTGATGTGGTGGAGTTCGGCGTGAGGGTGGTACAGACCAAGGGGGTGCTCCGGCGTGGTCAGGTTATTGCGCAGCACCAAGTCCAGCTCATAAGCCTCCCCCCTGCGGCGGGCAATGGGCGTGATGGTGTTGTGAGGTTCCCCGCCGGTCTCAGCCAGGATCATGGCCTCCCGGTCGGTATAGCTCCGCCAGGACAGCAGGATCTTATCGGCCAAATCAATGAGCCGCTCAGGATCGGCGCAGGTCAGACGCACCACCGACATGGGCCACTTGACAATACCTGCGCGTACATCCTCGTATCCCGGGAAGGTGAAGGGAGTTTCCACCGAGGCCCGCTCCATGGCGAAGGTGTACCGGCCGCCCTGAAAGTGATCGTGGGCCAGGATAGACCCGCCCACGATGGGCAGGTCGGCATTGGAGCCAACGAAGTAGTGAGGGAACTGCCGGACGAAATCCAGCAGCTTGCCAAAACAGGCCCGGTCGATCTTCATGGGGGTGTGTTCCCGGTTCAGGCAGATGCAGTGCTCGTTGTAGTACACATAAGGGGAGTACTGCAAATACCAGGGAGAGCCGTTGATCGTGATCGGAATGATGCGGTGGTTCTGCCGGGCCGGGTGATTCACCCGGCCCGCATAGCCCTCGTTCTCCGCACACAGCTGGCAGCGTGGATAAGCGGAAGCGGGCAGGTTCCGTGCGGCGGCAATGGCCTTGGGGTCCTTCTCTGGCTTGGACAGGTTGATGGTGATGTCCAACTGGCCGTACTCGGTCTCCACCTTCCACTGCACATCTCTGGCGATCCGATCCCGGCGGATGTAGTTGGTGTCTTGGCTGAACTGGTAGTACCAGTCGGTGGCTTTCTCCGGGGCCTGCCGGTACAGGGACCGGAACTGCCCGATCACCTGGGAGGGCCGGGGGGTGAGTATCCCCATCAGCCTGGTGTCCAGCAGATCCCGATAGGTAACGGTATTCTCCTTCAATACGCCCCTCTCAACCGCGTCATCCAGCAGCGCCTCCAGCGCAGCGGACAATTCCCCGGCCGGGGGCAGCTCTTCCGGCAGGGCGCAGCCGTCCAGCGCCAGGGCCTCCAGCAAGGTATTGACCGCCCACATCCGGTCCTCCGGCTGAATGAGCCGCTTCTCCAGGGCATAGGAGATCAGCTGCGCGATGGCCTGATTCCGCTCCATACTCAGACCTCCTCAAAGCCGTGGGGGTGGCTCTTGTGCCAGGCCCAGGCGGAGGCCACGATGGTCGGCAGGTCGTTGTACTTGGGCTGCCAGCCCAGCACCTTCATGGCCTTCTCAGAGGAGGCAATGAGCTGAGCAGGGTCGCCCGCCCGGCGGGGCGCGATCCTGGCGGGAATGGGGTGGCCGGTAACAGAGCGGGCTACGTCGATGACCTCCTGCACAGTGAAGCCCACTCCATTGCCCAGGTTAAATATGTTGTTGTCTCCGCCCTTCATCAGATAGTCCAGAGCCAGGATGTGGGCCTGGGCCAGGTCGGTGACATGGATGTAGTCCCGGATGCAGGTACCGTCCTTGGTGGGGTAGTCGTCGCCGAATACGCTGACCGCCTCCCGCTGGCCGTTTGGCACCTGAAGGATGATGGGGATGAGATGGGTCTCAGGATCGTGGGCCTCCCCGATCGCGCCAGAGACATGGGCACCGCAGGCGTTGAAATACCGCAGGGCCACATACTTCAGCCCGTGGGCCTTGGACACCCAGCTCATCATCTGTTCCATGGCCAGCTTGGTCTGGCCGTAGCAGTTGGTGGGACAGGTCGTGTCGCTCTCCAGAATGGGCACCCGCTCCGGCTCGCCATAAGCAGCGGCAGTGGAGGAAAAGACGATCTTATCCACCCCGTGAGCCACCATGGCTTGAAGGAGCACCATGGTACCGTGGAGGTTGTTGTCATAGTACTTCAAGGGGTCGGACATGGACTCTCCCACCTGGGAGGACGCTGCAAAGTGGATCACGCCCTCGATGTCCTCCGCCTGGAACAGGGTATCCAGGGCGCCCCGGTCCCGGATATCCAGCTGATAAAACTTCGCCTTGGGGTGGACAGCTGCCTTGAATCCGGTCTGCAGGTTGTCAGCCACCACCACATCCCGGCCCGCGTCAATCAGCTCATACACCGTATGGGAGCCGATATAGCCGGCTCCGCCCAATACCAAAATTGCCATCTTTCAGATACGCTCCTTTCACGTCGCAGCAATGGAACTTTGTTCAGGCCCAGAGGACCACTCCGCCCACTGGGCGCAGCCGCAGCACATGGCAGCTGCCTGTGCCCAGAACGGACTCCACTTGCTCCCGGAACCCGTCCAGCAGCTCCAGGGGGACAAAGGCCTGGATGGTGCCGGCAAAGCCGCCGCCGTGGACCCGGCAGGCACCCCGGCCCTTCAAGGCCCGCTCCGCCACCGCCAGAGCCACCGCCATGGCCTGCTCTTTCACCGCCCCGGTGGGGGCGATATTCTGCAGCAGGGTCCAGGAGGAGAGGCCGGAGGCTTTTACCAGGGACAGAAAAGCATCCATATCGCCGCCAGCCAGGGCCGCAGTCTCCTCCTCCACCCGCCTGTCATCGGCAAAGAAGTGGAGCGCCCGGAGAACCGCCCGATCCCCCACCGCTTTCCGCAGCCGGGGCAGCTCCCGCAGCACATCGGCTTCCTCCACCTCCCGCAGCACAGTCTTGTCGAAGCAGGCGGCCACTTCCCGCATTTCCCGCGGGATAGCGTCATATTCCGGGGTGAGGTCGGCATGATCCGCTCCTGAATCAATGATGCACAGGGCGTAGCCCAGCGCATCCAGATCCACCCGCAGGGGGCGCACCATCGGAGCGGAGGGTTCCGCAAAATCAATGGCCACCACGCCGCCTACGGAAGAGGCGGTCTGATCCATCAGTCCGCTGGCCTTTCCAAAGTATACATTTTCTGCCTTCTGTCCCATCCGGGCGATGGTCACCGGGTCCAGTGCGCCGCCGCAGAACAGGTGGTTCTCGATCACGCCCAGCAGCACCTCGCAGGCCGCCGAAGAGGACAGCCCGGAGCCGGGCAGCACATCAGACTGGGCGTACACGTCAAAGCCCGCCACAGGATAGCCCTTTTCCACCGCCTGGGCCGCCATGCCCCGCACCAGGGAGGCAGTGCTCCCCTTCTCCTCTTCCTTGGGCTCCAGGGTATCCAGTTCCACCTCTGCCAAGGGCCAGCCCTGGGACTGGAAGCGGATGGTGTTGGTGCCGTTGGGGGCGGCGCAGGCCAAAAAATCCAGGTCTACCGCCCCGGCCAGAACCCGGCCGTGCTGATGGTCGGTATGATTGCCGCAGATCTCTGTGCGGCCGGGGGCGGAGCACAGGACCACCGGGGTATCTTCTCCCGCATCAAAGGTCTGCCGGAACCCATCCAGCAGTGCCGCCACCCGCCGCCGTGCGGCGGTCAGATCTCCATACAGCAGACGATCCATCCCTCCGTCCAGTTCTCCCGCTTCCAACGCGCGGCGCACAGCACCTAATTTCTGCATCGTTGCTCCTCTCCTTTTTCTCTCCGGCCAAACCGGAACACTCGTTTCACGCATAGCATACACTGTTTTCTTCACACCGTCAAACAGTCAACAAAGCCGCTGCAAAGCAGGCGGATCCCCCGCGTTCGCCTTGCAGCGGCTTCCCGCTTTCAGAATATAAGACTTACTTCTTCTGCACGTACTTCAGGCAGTCCAGCATAACAGCGACCAGAATGATGATGCCGGAGAACACGAACTGCAGGTTCGTGTCAATGCCCAGAATGGTCAGGGAATAGGTCAGGGCGGTAAAGATGAACACACCCACGACCACGCCGGAGATCTTGCCGATGCCGCCGGTGAAGGAGATGCCGCCCACCACGCAGGCCGCAATGGCATCCATCTCCCAGCCCTGTCCATAAGCAGCGGAGCCAGAACCGGTCATGCGCAGGCACTCCAGCCAGGAACCAAAGCCATACAGGATGCCGGCCAGAACGAAAGCGCCCACCGTGACCCAGAACACAGAGATGCCGGATACAGCGGCTGCCTCCGGGTTTCCGCCCACGGCGTACAGGTTCTTCCCAAAGGTGGTCTTGTTCCAGATGAACCACACAACGATGACCGCCGCCACAGCCCACAGGATGATGGTGGGGAAGCCCTTGACACGGGGAATGATCATGCCGGGAATGGTGGAGTCAATTCCGCCGAAGGACACACCCTTGGTGGAATAGGTCGCCAGGCCGAAGATGACCAGCATGGTGGCCATGGTGGAGATAAAGGGGTGCATCTTGAACTTGGCGGTGAAGAAGCCGGCGATAGTGGTAAAGATGGTGCACAGGATGATGCAGACCACCAGAGCCAGGAACACCCGAACAACGGCGGGGATGCCGGAGAAGTCGAAGATGTGGCCGAACACGCTGCCGGTATTGGGGCCGGAGTGCATCACGATGGTGGCCGCTGTTATGCCCATACCCACCATACGGCCGATGGACAGGTCGGTACCGGCCAGCAGGATGAGCCCCGCCACGCCCAGAGCCAGGAACATTCTGGGAGAGGCCTGGGACAGGATATTGAGCACGTTGTTTACCGTCAGCAGCTGGGTGTTGGGTCCCTTGACAATGGGGGTAATGATACACAGCGCAATGAAAATAAAGATAATGGCGATATACAGTCCGTTGCGCAGCAGGAAGTTTCGCCCGTTGAAGGTGTACCGGTAGTTCTCCCACTTCTGTGCCAGAGTCTCGCCCAGCGTGAACTTGGACATGCGCAGCATGTCCAGCAGGTGGTACTTGTGCTCAATGGCGCCGTGCCGGCGGTCCTTGATCTCCTGAAAGTCCTGGGTGCGCTGCATCTTGGCGTCAAACAGACGGTTTTTATGGACGTACTTCTCCTCCTTGATCTCATGCGCATCGCTCAGCTTGGAGACCGTCTCCTGATGTTCCTTGTTGAGCCGTTCCACAGCGGCATGGTAATTAGCCTCGGCAAGGACCTTTTCTTCCTTGCAGCTGGCGGCCACCGCCTGATAATAATCGGGATTGAAATGGGCCTTGAGGTAATCTTCCGCCTCTGTGATCAGTTTGTTGATCTCGCCCTTGTGCTTGGACTCCACCGCCTTAGCCTGCTCCAGTTCCTTGCTCAGCGCCTGGATCTTCTCGCTTTTTTCCTGCGCGGTGTAGATCCGGTCACGCTTTAGGCTGTCAATGGTGTCCTGGATCTCAATGATCTTGTCGGTACCCTCTGCCCGCAGAGCGTCGATCTTCTTCTGGATGGCGCCGACATATTCATCGATCGGCTGGAGAAGCTGCGCTTCCTGCTCCGCTGTAAGGATCTTTGTATTTTCCGCTACCATAAGCAATTCTCCCACTCACACTTAAAGGTATTTTGCGCTCAGCCGCAAAAGTTCTTCCTGATTGGTCTCCTTGGTGTTCACGATGCCGGAGAGACGTCCGTTAGACATGACGCCGATCCGGTTGGTGATACCCAAAATCTCAGGCATTTCCGAAGAGACCACAATGACGGTCTTGCCCCGTTTGGCCATTTGAATGATGAGTTCATAGATCTCATACTTGGCGCCCACATCAATGCCGCGGGTAGGCTCGTCCATCATGAAGACCTGCGGTTCCCGCTCCAGCCACTTGCCGAAAATCACCTTCTGCTGGTTGCCTCCCGACAGACTGGTGACCATATCATCAGGCCCCATACACTTGGTATGCATGACCTTGATCTCCTTGTTCGTCGCCTTCACCATCTTGGGCGTGGAGAGCGCCAAACCGGCCTTATACTGCTCCAGATTGGCAATGGTGGTATTGAAGGTGAGGTCGCACTTGAGGAACAGGCCGTTGGCCTTCCGCTCTTCGGTAATCATGGCAAAGCCATGATCGATGGCCTCTTTGGCATTATTGAAGTTCATCAGCCGGTTTTTAAAGTAGACCCGTCCGGCTGCGCGGGTACGCACCCCGAACATGGTCTCCATCAGCTCAGTACGTCCGGCCCCCACCAGGCCGTACAATCCGAAGATCTCCCCTTCCCTGACATCGAACGTGATGTCCTGAAGATGAGGTGCATACTTGGTGGAGAGATGCCGAACGGAGAGGATGGTGTCTCCTGGGGTGTTGTCCACCGGGGGGAACCGGCTCTCCAGAGAACGGCCCACCATGGCGGTGATCAGCTCGTTCATATTGGTGTCCTTGGCGGCTTTGGTCATAACCAGATTACCATCCCGCAGCACCGAAATCTCATCGCAGATCTCAAAGATCTCATCCATCTTATGCGAGATGTAGATCAGAGAGATCCCCTGCTCTTTGAGCATCCGCATCATCTCAAAGAGCTTGTTCACTTCCTTCACCGTCAAAGACGAGGTAGGCTCGTCCAGGACGATCACCTTTGAATTGTAGGAGATCGCCTTTGCAATCTCACACATCTGCCGTTGAGATACGGACATATTCCGCATAGGCTGGGTGAGATCCACTGTCATTCCCAGTTTGCGGAACAGCTCGGAGGCCTTTTTCTTCATTCTGCCTTCATCCACGACACCTGTAGAGTTGGTGGGATACCGACCCAGAAACAGATTGTCGATCACATTCCGTTCCAGACATTGATTCAGCTCCTGGTGCACCATGGCGATCCCGTTTTCCAAGGCATCCTTCGGGCCGGAAAAGCTGATCTCCTTGCCGTTCAGAAGGATTTTTCCCTCATCCTTCTGATAAGTCCCGAACAGGCACTTCATCATCGTGGACTTGCCGGCGCCGTTCTCGCCCATCAGTCCCATGACCGTGCCGCGCTTCACATCCAGATTGATGTGATCCAGCACCCTGTTCCGGCCGAAGGACTTGCTCATGCCGCGGATTGACAGGACAACTTCGTCTTTCGCATCTGCCATTTTCGTTACTCCCGTTTATGCATATTAGCAGTTTCAGCGAATCGTCTGATCCTGCCGGATTTTACTTTTAGAACGCCGTTAGAGAGAAGCCCCCCTTCCGAACGGGATATGCTTTCTCCCGAACAGAGAATTGCTTCTCCCTAACGGCACATGCTTACTCTTGATTTATAAAAGGGAACTTACAGGCTGCCTTAGCCGGATCACTGGCCCAGCAGAGTGGTGTAGGAGGCGGCGTTGTCGGTCTTCACCATGTTGAAGGCAAATGCGTCATAGGCGCTGGGGTTGCTCAAACGGTTGGTGATGTTGGACTCGGTCTGACCGTCGCCGGCGATGTACTCCACGTTCAGGTTGAGCAGATCATCATACTTCTGCAGCAGGGGCTGATAGGTGGAGCCCAGGAAGTTGTCGGCAGAGTTGTAGATGTTCAGCCACACGTTCTTGGTGGGGTGAGCGGAAGCGTCCAGCTGGTTGGAGACGGGCGCATAGGTCACGGTGGAGTCCAGGAAATCCTGATAGTTCTCTGCGGTGACAGCCACGTTCAGGGCGTAGTAAGAGCGGGTGGCCTCGTCATAGTAGAACACATCGGAGCCCAGCACGTTGCCGGCATCATCCGCAGTGCCAATACCGGTGTCCACGTCCACGCCGTCCAAAGCGTTGCGCAGCACGCGCAGGGTCAGGTAGGCCTGCACATCGGCGTGCTGGCTGATGGTTCCGCCGTAGCCCTCTGCGATGGCGGCAACGGCATCGGAGTTGGCATCATAGCCAAAGGTGGGAACGTTGTTCTCTCTGGACCAGGCGTTGAACATCGCCATACCCATGCCGTCGTTGTTGGAGGCAACGATGTCGATCTGATTACCGAAAGAGGAGGCCCAGGTGCCGATGGCGTTGCCGGCAGTGGCGGCATCCCAAGTGGCGCCGGCGGAGTTCTTCATCTCCTGGGAGGCCAGCTCACGGACGGTATAGGTCTTGCCGTCCACCTCAATGGTGCCGTCCTGCACAAAAGCGGAGGAACCGTCGGTGTTGGTGCCCACGGGAGTGCTGTCGATGACACCGTCCTTCTCTACGGCAGTACCCAGAGCGGCACGGACACCGCGGGTACGGGCGATGGAGTCGTTGTGACCGATATCGCCGATCGCCAGCACGTAGCCGATGACGCCATCGCCATTCTTGTCGATCTCGCCGATGTGAGCCTTGATGTAGTCCAGGATCATGGTGCCCTGCAGCTCAGCGCCCTGGTTGGCATCGAATCCCACATAGTAAGTATTCTCGTTGAAGCTCAACGCAGTCGTGTCCAACTCGCCGGTGGAGCTGTTGGAGGGCTGACGGTTGAACCACACCAGGGGCTTATCCTTATTGGCGACCGTTTCGGTGCCGGGAGCGGAACCAGCTGTGCTGGTGGTGCCGGACTTATCGGTGTTGCCGCCGTTGGAGCAGGCGACCAGGCTGAGGGCCAGAGCAGCGGACAGGCCCAGTGCAAGTACCTTCTTTTTCATTTTGATCTCCTTCTTCTTCTAGAATTTGGGCTGAATCATTTCACAAAAATCCCGCCCTTTACGTCTTTGAGTTTAGTGGAAATTGTCTGGAAAATCAAGAGGAAAAATCACCGATAAAAGGGGAAGATTTCATTTATTTTGTTTGATCTATAAAAATTGCACCGTCATAATTTGTGTAAAACGCTTAATTCTGTTCTCGTTCAAAGGCGAAAAGCGCTTTCTGACTGCCTATTTCAAAGAGATTGTCCCTGTCCACGATCTTGGTCGAGGTATCCACGGTAGGCTCCATATCGTTGGTCTGGCCGGTCAAAAGACGGCAGGCGCTCTCTACCCCCAGGTAGCCCATAGCATAGGGGTTCTGCACGACCAGAGCATCCACGGTACCCTCCTGAAGGCCGTCAATGGTAACCACATTGGAGTCAAAACCCACCAGGAACACGTCCTCCGCGCAGCCCAGATCTTCCACAGCCTGGGCCGCACCCACACTGGTGGGTTCGTTGAAGGCCAGCAGTACGTTGATGTCCGGGGAGCGCCCCAGCATGGCCGCCGTGTCGGTTCTGGCCTGGGCCGCCTCTGTCAGCGTATTGACCACAGCCGTGATCTCCGCCCGTCCGCTGTCTCTGAATGCGTCCAACGCACCGCGTTCCCGCTCCTGCCCGTTGGCGGTGCCCACATCATAGTTGACCACGCCCACCTTCAGCGGGCCGTCTACCCGATCCAGTGCGCCCTGGGCCGCCATCTGTCCGGCGGCATAGTTGTCCGTTCCGATATAGGTGCTCACCAGTTCGGAATCCACGCTGCTGTCAATGGCTACGATCTTGACACCGGCTCTGGCTGCATCATCAATGGCGGCGGCATTCTTCTCAAAGTCAATGGCGGAAAAAACGATGGCCTCCGTCCCGGCTTCCACTGCGTCAGCGATCATTTGATTCTGGGTCTCGTAGTCCTCCTCCGTCTCCGGCCCAAGGATGTTCAGTTCCGCATTATATTCCGTGGCTGCGGCCTTGGCCCCGGCAAACACAGAGAGCCAAAACTCCGTCTGGGTGGATTTGGCGATCACCGTCACCGTATGCTGTTTGGCAGGCACCCCGGCGGCACAGCCGCTCAGGAGGAGCGCCAGTACCATCGGCCAGACCGCGGTCCATTTACTTCGCCTCATTGTCTCCCTCCTTGATCCCGGGCATACGGATCTCCACGCAGGTCCCCACATCCAGTTCACTGGTGATGCGCAGGCCGTACCGGCTGCCAAAATAGATCTTGATCCGGTCGTCCACGTTCCTGATCCCGATGCCGGTGCGGTCAGTGGTCTCCCGCTGCATGATGGAACTGATCTGCTCCCGGCTCATGCCCACACCGTTGTCCTGCACACAGAATACGATATCCTCTCCGTCCCTCCGCACCTGCACATCGATCCGTCCCTCTTCCACCATCAGATCCAGACCGTGATTGATGGCGTTTTCGATGATGGGCTGAAGGGTGATCTTATTGCAATAGTAGTCAAGGCACTCCGGCTCCACATCGAAGGCATAGGTAAATTGATTCTTATAGCGGTACTTCTGAATTTCGAGATAGCTCTCAGCATGCTCGATCTCCTTGGCGATGGGGATAAGTTCGTGCCCCCTGCTGATACTGATGCGGAACAGCCGGGCCAGCGCATGGACCATTTTGACCGCATCCGCGTTGCGTCCCTGCTCACACATCCACGCTATGGAATCCAGGGTATTATAGAGGAAATGGGGGTTGATCTGAGCTTGGAGCGCCTTCAGCTCTGTTTTACGCAAATTGACTTCTTCCTCACGCACAGTCGTCATCAGCCGCTGGATGCGCAGGACCATGTGTCCAAAGGAATCCGACAGCTCCCGCACCTCCTGCGTCCCTCTCACAGGGTGGTAGGAAAAGTGGTCGGCATCTCGCTCAAAGTCCTCCATAGCGGAGGCCAGGCCGCGCAGCGGCCGGCTCAAGAGCCTGGAGAGCAGCCAGCTGGTCAGCACCGCCGCTATCAGCACCACCACTGCCAGCACCATGGACAGTTGGAGCATCTCGCTCACATTGCGGTTGACCAGTTCATCCACATAGCTGACACCCACGATCCGCCAGTCGCTGCCCTCCACGCTGGTCAGGCTGTATATCACGGTATCGTCGGCGTAGGAGCCGTCCGCCAGGGCGGCCAGCGATCCGGTGTCCTCCGTTTTCAGTCCGGCGTACAGCAGCTGCTGCTGGGGGTGATAGACGATATTGCCCGTCCCATCCATAACAAAGCAATAGCCCCGCTGGCCGATGCTCACATTGCTGATGTAGCTGGAGATACTGGAAAAACTCAGATCCAGGGACACCCAGGCAGCCTTTCCGCCCTCCTCCAGCTTTTCCGTCCTGGTCACTACCCAGGGGTAGTATCCCTCAAAAATACTCTCCACATGGGGCGCTGTCATGTAGGCCGCACCGGAGCTTCTGGCCCGCCCCAGGTCAAAGGAGAGGTTCTGAACGATCCGCTCTCTCGGCTCCCGTTTCAGGGACCAGCAGTCCAGCAGCACACCGGAAGGGGAGTAGCTTGTGACCGCCACCACATCAGGCCGGAATGTAAGAAATGCCTCCAGCGCTCTGTCTCGTTCGTCCGCGTTCTCCCACATGGAGCGCTCTACCAGGTCCATCGCCTGTTCCATGTCCCTCAGATAATTGCTCACCGTGTTAGAGACCTGGGACACTGCCTGCGCGCTGCTGGTGCGCGCATTCTGAACCGTGGCGCTGCGGTAATGATCCAAAAACAGCAGGATACAGCAGCACAAAATGATCGCCACCACCCCCACCACCATGGACACCAGAATGGTGGTCGTGCGCAGACCCGTTTGGGAAAGGCCGCGTTTCAAGACCGCTCACCCGCCCTTTCCCGGTCCAGGCGGCGGCGCATGGCGTTGGGCGACTCGCCGCAGTACTTTTTGAAGCAGTAGCTGAAATAGTGCTGGTCGATATAGCCGCAGCGCTGGGATATCTCCTGGATCTTCAAGCTGGAAGTGGCGATCAGCTCCCGGGCCGCATCCATCCGCTTGCGGATGAGTATGTTGATAAAGGTCTCGCCTGCATATTTTTTGATGCAGGCGCTCAGGTGATTGGGGCTGACATCCAGCATACCGCTGAGGGAGACCAAGGAGAGGTCGGCATCCGCATAATGCTGGTCCAGGGCATCCAGAGCACGCTTGCACAGCAGGCTGCCGCCCTTGACCGCGGGAGACAGGTCGCTGATGAACTGAACGCCCCCTTCGGCACCCTCCCCCTGGCGCAGGGCCTCCATGGCCTCTCGATATGCCCCGTGCAGACCGCTGAGGTTCCATGTCTCCCGGCTGACGCCCACATAGCACCGTCTGCCCAAAACCCGGTCCGCCATCTGGGAGATCTCATCGGGCAGGATATGCAGATACTCCTGAAAATCCGAAGGATTGCCCAGCAGTACCGAGATCACCTTGCCCGAGGTGAAAAAGCTGACGCTCCGCAGGTACTTGGCGGCCAGTCGGTCCACCGATGCCACAAAGGCGTGGGTGGTGCAGTTGCCGCCATCCTCATTCAGCAGGGAAGATACCATCACGGTATAGCAGGGCTTGTCCTCTTCGTCCCGCAGCAGGCCGCACTGACGGGCAGTGGCTCTCGCCTGCGCCTCCCCCTCCGGCTCGGCATACTCGTCCAGCACCAGCGGCATCAGGATCGCCGCCCGGGCATCCATCCCATCGTTTTTTTGGGCCGCCTGACGGAACAGGGCAAACTGGGCATCGATTTTCTCGTGGATGGTGCGCAGCTCCGCCCCCAGGCCCTCGATGGTCAGCGGCTTGAGCATGTAGCTGATGATGTTGTATTGAATGGCCTGTTTGGCGTATTCAAAATCGTCATAACCGCTGAGAAACGCGATGTTGGTGGCCGGACGGATCTCCCGCACCTGCCGGGCCAGCTCGATCCCCGAGATAAAGGGCATCTGGATATCGGTAATCAGCAGATCCGGCTCGTGCTGCTCCACCATCTGGAGGGCATCCAGTCCATTGCTGGCGCTCCCCACCATCTGGAACCCATAATCCTGCCAGGGAATCATGGTACACACTGCCTCCCTAAGCTCTTCCTCATCGTCCGCGACGACCACAGTGTAAAACATTTTTGCAGCCATTGCGCACCGTCCTTTCCTCGTCGTGACCCGTTCCATGGGTTCATTTTGCTTTATGATACTTTATATTATAACAGAACAGCTCCCTACCCACAAATCTTTCTTTCTGACTTGCGGCATATTCCCCGCAGAACTGGCACAAAGTGCCTGCAGAACGTTCAGAAATTTGACGTGCTGCCAGACGAACAGCACCGCGGCACACATTCTTTCAAACGTGTGCCGCGGTGCTGCTTTTTCATGCCGGGATCATTGATAGACCGTGGTGGTAGTGATCTCGCCGCCTTCACACTGGAAGGTGACGGCATCGGAATAGGCCTCGTTCCCTGCGGCATCCTGCATGGTGATGACCATGGCATAGTTCCCGTCGGGCAGGGCCGTCTCGCCGAAGGCGGTCTGGTCGGTCACAGTAAACTCCTCGGCGGCGTACATCTCAAAGTCGTCGTCCCCGCTGTAGGTGGACAGCTGCCAGATGGTGGTGATCTGGTCCCCCGGCTGGAGCAGGCGCAGCTCCTTGCTGGCCATGCCCGTGTCGTCCAGGCCCTGGCTGGCCCCCAGGATGCTCCACTCCTCCAAGGTGAAGTCATAGGCCACCTGGAGATTATAGGCCTCGCCGTTGAGCAGGATGGGCACGGAGTACAGGTTATAGTCCTCGCCGTCGTAAGCAAGCTCCATATAGACCATATGGCCGTCGATGGCACCCCACACGCCCCGGAAGTTGTCATGGAACACGCCGTTGTCCCAGTCGGCCTCCATGTCGTTGTCGGTACCCAGCAGCATCATCTGGTCGTTCTCCTCGTCCACATAGAACAGGGAGAAACCGATGCTGGACAGGATGTTCTGGGCATCTGGGCCCAGGGTGAGGAAGGCGATGCCGTTGTCGTCCACGTCCAGGGGTGCGCCGTCCCAGTCCGTGTCCGCCAGGGTGCGCAGCTGAGGCAGAGACCCGATCCCCAGGGAGGACACATAGTCCTCGTCCTCCGGCTGGCCGGTGAGGGCATAGGTATAGAGATTCTTAAAGGCCGCGCTCTCCCCCTCGATGAGGTAGCCATTCAGGTCGTCCAGGTCGCCGCTGTAGGTATAGTAGCAGCTCAGACCCGTGGCCTCGCTGCGGTATTGGCCGCCCACCTGATAGATCACGCAGTCGGCCAGGGCATCGCACACGTCCTGGGCCGAGGGCAGCAGCTGGGCGGTCTGCCGGGCCAGATGACCCAGGTCCACCATGTTGGTGTAGCCCTGCTCCCGGGTGTTGCCGCCGTAGTTCTCGCTCTGGGCGGCGGCCCGGCCCAGCTGGGCAAAAAAGCCCGGGTCCTCCGCCGCAGCGTTCAGGGCCTCCTGGCCGAAGGTCTCATAGGCCTCCAGCAGGGGGGACAGGCGCGTCAGGTCGGTGACGGACAGGGTGACCCGGTCCTGGGTCTCCACCGCCTGGCAGCCCTGATAGAAGCTGTCGCAGATGGCCCGGCCCAGAGCCGCTCCGTCCATGCCGGGGTCTTTGGCCAGCTGGTCCAGCCAGCCGGAGTAGAGCCAGCCGTTGCCCGGCTCCACCTCCTCCGAGGCCACCAGATAGTTCGCAAAGTTCTGGAATACCGAGGCCACATCCACTGTCGCCATCAGGCAGGTGTCAAAGCCCACCAGCTCCAGGGCCGGGTCCTCCCGGTCGGCGGGCCACACGGCATCGAACGCCTGATACATCTCGTCCAGGGTCAGGGAGTCATAGCCAAACTTCTCGTCAAAGGCCGCGCCGCTGACGCTGCCGCCGCCGTGGTTCCAGAAGGTGACGGCCACATGGTCGGCGGGATAGTTATCGTTGGCAAAGTCCAAAAACTCGTAGAGGGTCTGGCTGTCGCCCATGTCGGCGGCATCCTCCTCCTCCAGCAGCTGCAGGCCCTGGCTGTTATACAGCCAGCGCTGGAGTTTGCTCGGGTCTATCTCCTCGTTCTGCCAGACATTGGCCCCGCCCGTCTCGATGACCACGTTCACGTTCTCCGGCAGCTGGACCTCCAGCATCTCAGAAAGGTCGGCGGTAGCGCAGCCGTTCTGGGACTCCAGGTCGCTGCCGCACAGATACCAGTATACCGCCCAGCTGCCGTCCCCCGTCTCATCGGCAGAGGTATCCTCTGTGCCGCAGGCGGCCAGATTGGGCAGCAGGGCCAGGGCCAAAAGCAGAGACAGATATTTCTTCATCTTCATGGTCGCCCTCCTCTTAGATGCCCAGCAGCTGCCGCTTCTTGGCGGTGAACTCCTCCTCGGTGAGGACACCGGCATCCAGCAGTGCCTTATACTTCTGGATCTCGGCCACGGCATCGGTGGGCACGGTGGATACAGTCTGGGCCGCGGGCTGAGCGGTGGCCGCAGCGGCGGCAGCGCCGCCCACCTGGGTCTCACCGGCGCTGGGGTCCATCATGTGCATCAGCTTTTTGGCCAGCTGGTGCAGCTCCTCCGTCTGCTCCCGATAGCTCTTCATGTAATCTGCCGCCCGGGGGTAGTCCCGGTCAAATTCCGGGCCGGAGATTTTCTCGTCAAAGGACTTCCAATAGGGGTGGTTCAGCTTGATCTCAATGCGGAACTTCTCCACAGGGGCGGGCACGTCGAACTTGGGGCGGTACAGGTCGTTGTCCCGCTCCCGCTCCCGGCGCTCCTCCGGGGTCTCCTGTCCGGCCCGGTGCAGGCCCTCCATGGCCTCCCGCCGCTGGAACATCTGCTTTTCCATGTGGAACTGGGCGATCTGGGCCGACAGGGCATCCACCCGGGCGGGCACCTGGCTGGCGTAACACTTCAGGGTGCCGCTGGCGCTCTCATACAGGGGGCTGCTGTCCTCGGAGATGCGGATGGACTTGATATCCTTGCCCTGGAAGGCCCAGCCCGCGCCGTCTTTCATGCGGAACAGGCCGTGCTCCTCGTCCACATAGATGGTGCAGCCCCAAAAGCCGATGTTGAAGCGATAGGTCTCCTGAAACTCCTGCTGGAGAGCCTGGTTCTCCTCAAAGGCGGCCAGATACTCCTTGAAATCGGTGAGGGACATGCTGTTGATGGCCCCGGTGGGCAGGTCAACTTTCCCGTCGCACTCCTTGCAGATGGCCTCCCCTTCGATCTTGGTGGGCAGCAGCCGGGGGGTGGGGTTGCCGCAGATGGGGCAGAGCTTCTTCTTATTACTGAATAATCCCATGGTCGTTTCCTCCTAAGATTCCGTCATCTTATTTTCTCTCGTGTCATCGGGTGCCTATGCCGCCCCCGCCGGAAGCGCCGCCGCCTCCGCCCAGGGAGGCGATGCCGCCCCCGCCGCCAAAACGGACCGCCTGGGTCTCCTGCCGCCGGCGCTCCACTGCGCCGGCCAGATAGGCATTCCAGTGGGCCGTGCTCTGGAGATAGCGCTGATACTGTTCCACCTGAGCCAGCTGGCCGGGATAGAGCTGCCGCAGCTGCTCCATCACCTGCTTGGCCACCCCCAGCAGAGCGGCGTATACCATGTACTCCTGCCACAGGAGGGTCTCCTTCACATCCCGCTCCGCCAGCAGGGAGAAGTCCAGCAGATAGCGTTTCAGGCCCAGCAGCTCGTTTCGCTGCTGCTGGCCCCTGGGGGTCAGGTCCTTGGCCCGGCGGCACTTGTTCCCCTTCAGGCAGCCTGTGCGGGACAGGGTCAGCTCTCCCTGATGACCGCTGCTCTCCAGCATGTCGCTTAATGTCTTGGCATGGCGGTCATCACAGCAGAAGTCCTCCAGCTCGCTGTCCCGAAGCACCCCGTCCGCTCCTGCCGCCGCCTGTAAAAAGGTGTACAGGGCCTCGTCAAAGGGGTCGCCGTTGTGGGGCTCCCGGACAAAGCGCATGGATGCCCGGTTCTTCTTCCCCGGTTCCAGCTCCGGCTCCAGGCTGCCCAGGGTGACCAGGCGCAGCACCCGGGCGGCCAGATAGCTCTCGTCGGTACAGCTCTTCAGCCCCAGCCCCAGGGCATAGGACACGTTCAGGTCACCGCCGTTGGGATCATCCCGGAAGTAGTCGATCTTGGCCAGCTGCTTCTTCGCCTTGGCCCTCTTCCGGGCCCGGAGCAGGGCGAAGATACCGAAGATGCCGCCGCAAATCGCCGCCAGGGAGACCACCATCCAGACGATGTCCATGGCTGTCAGGGGCTCGTCCGCCGCTTCGGTGTAGTCGCTGCCCTGAAAGGCGGCATCTTTTACCGTCTGAAAGCTGCCCTCCTCCACCCGCTGGGGCTGGAGCAGGCCGGACTGGAGCTGGACCATGGCCGTCAGATACTGGCCGCCCTCTAAGGGGCTGTCCGTCCAGGCGTGGATGATGCCGTTTTCAAACTGGATCTGTCCCTCAAAGCCGAAGGCCCAGATGCCGCAGTTGTCCTGTGTCAGGGGTGTGCCGTCTGCCATGCGGATGATCAGGTCGGCATTGGTGGGAAACACGGACTGGTCCGGGTCAATAAAGCGGTAGAGCAGCCCGTCGGCATCGGAGTAGCCCCCCGCCAGGCCGCCAATGTCATAGGACACGGTGTAGGTGTGGGTGCCATAATCCGTAATGCCCCAGCACAGCTCCACACCCCCGTCGATGTTCACCAGGCCGCACCTGCCCGCCTTCTCCGTAAAGGACGCGTCCACGTCCCAGCGGTCATCCGCCGTCAGGGCATAGGGGCCGTTCTCGTCGGCGACGGCGAAGTTGGCATAGGTCAGACCGCCGGATGTCAGTCGGTCCATATAAAACTCCGTGCCCTCATCCGTCTGTGCGGCAAAGACCTGGGTCACATGGGCCGAACCGTCCTGCTCCAGGGCCACATCGGTAGCCAGCCGCTCCACCTGGTTGGCCGCCCCCGCCGGGACGGCGCACAGCCCCACGGTCAGCAGCAGGGCCGCGAAACATTTGCTCAGCCGGTTCATCCCTTCATGCTGGGCATGTCGGCCTTGTCCTCCCGGGCTTCCAGATAGTCCCGCTGGCGGAAGCCCAGCATCCCGGCGATGAGGCTGACGGGGAACATACGGATCTCCCGGTTGAGCTTGGTGACGGAGTCGTTGTAGATGAGGCGGCTGGTACGCACCATCTTCTCATAGCTGTCCACCGCGTCCATACACTTGGCATAGCCCTTGTCCGCTTTCAGCTCGGGATAGCGCTCGGCCACCATGGAGATACGGCCCAGGGCCTCGGAGATCACGCCCTCCTGCTGGAGCACGTCCTGTGGGGTGGACTTGGCGGTGATCACGCTGCGGCGGGACTTGATGGTCTCGATCAGGGTCTGGGACTCGTGGGCGGCATAGCCCTTGGCCAGGTCCAGCAGGGCGGTCAGCGCATCAAAGCGAGAGGAGAGCTGCACCCCGATCTGGCTCATGGCGTTGTTGATGTTCTCGTCCATCACCACCAGCCGCCGCTGAGTGGACATGACCCACCCGGCCAGCAGAACCACCAGAAGGGCAATGATAATTAGGATCGTCATGAAAGTTACCTCCTATTTCAGCAAAAAACGGCCGACTGTCGCGGGATGAGGACCGGACAGTCAGCCGTTTCATTCAGATGGGGCGATCAGCCCTCGTAGGGCACGGAGACGCGGTCCTTCAACTCAGCCAGAGCGCCGGGCAGCTCGTCGCTCAGGGAGGCGATCAGGGCGTCCACGTCCGCACCGTCCAGCATGGAGATGTCCTCGGTGAGGGCGGTGCCAACGGTGCCCAGGGTGCTGTTCAGGGCGTTCATCTCGGCTTTGGTCTGCTCGTCGGCCATCCAGCCGTTCTCGTTCACCAGGTTGGCGATCTCATTATAGGGCACGGCCACGTTGTTATAGGCCTCGGTGAGCTCGGCCAGCTTCTCGTCGCTGATGCGGCCCTCGGGGACAGAGGCATCGCCGCTGCCGTCCTCGGCGGGCTCAGAGACGCTGGTGGACACGTCGTTCACATCGCTGCTGCTGGCGTCGTCATCAGAGCCGCCGCAGGCGGTCAGGGACAGGGACATCACCAGGGCCAGGGTCAGGGTAAGCAGTCTTTTCATGATAGATTCCTCCAAATTTTATCTCTTTTCCGGTGCCTTGCACTGTACCCACAGTATAGACCCTGAGCAAATAAAAAAGGACGTTTCTGCATGAAACGTCCTGAAAATGTCTTGAAATGTCGTTTGGCCCCGAATCACAGGGAAATCCGCAGTATGAAATGGCCATTCTGCACAGAAAAACTGTACAATCCGCCATACCGTTCCACGATGGCGCAGATGCTGCGCACCCCCACGCCGTGGCCCGGACGGTCCGTTACCGGGATGCCACGCTGGAACTGCACCGGTTTGGAGCAGTCGTTGACCACCTGGAGAAAGAACTTCTCGCTCTGCACATAGGTCTGCACCACAATGGCGCTGTGCTCCTGTTCGGCACAGGCGTGGAGGGCATTCTCCAGGGCGTTGGACAGCAGCACGCACAGGTCGCTCTCCGCAATGGGCAGCACGTGGGGCAGCTGGGCGTGGATGGACAGGGACACATCCTGCTTTTCTGCCCGGGAAGCAAAGGCGGACAGGATCAGGTTGGCCGCCTCGTTCTCGCAGTAGACGGTCAGGCGGCTGGCCTCGATCGCCGCGTCGATGGAGCGGATATACTTCCGGGCCTGGTCGATCTGGCCGTTTTCCAGACAGCCATCCAGATACTGCAGGTGGTGGCGCAGGTCATGGCGATAGGCCCGGGTCTTCTGCTGGGACTCCCGCAGGTCCTCGATCTCCCGCACGGCCTGGCTCACCTGCAGGTTCAGGCTGCTCTGCAGCTGCTCTAAGTGGGTCCTGGCCCGCTGCTCCGCCGACAGGCGCACCACAAAGATGATGTAGGCCACGCAGCACACAAAGGGCATAAACTCCACCACCACCGGGGAGCCGCTCTCCAGCAAGTGGGTATAGACCCGGGTGAGATAGTCAAACGCATAGTACAGGGCGGGGATGCTGCCGAACTGGCACTGGACAGCGGTGGAATATCGGGACACAGAGCGCACCGCCGGGGCCGCCCGCAGCAGCAGGATCAAAAGCGGAACGGTAAGGGCCATCTCCGCGATGTACTGCATCCGGTCGCCCCCGCCCAGAACGGCCACAATGACCAGGGCCAGCCACCGCCGCAGCTGGCAGCACAGATAGGCCGTGAGGACAGAGATGACCGGCCACAGCCGCTGGCGGCTGAGCACACACAGCACGATGGCCAATGTCAGGTGGGTGTGGATGGGGTAGAGATCCTGCCCCCAAGTCGTGTCGATGCCAAAATAGACCACCGCCTGAAGCAGATAGATGGCGGCGGTGGCGGCGGCCATCCACAGGACATTTTTCCGGTCCCAGCGGATGTTGCAGAAGGCGCCGGACAAAACGATGCCGAACAGGCCCACCGCCGCCGTGTTGCAGATGTACAAGCTCACAGGAACACCTGCTTTCGCTGGAAGGCATACTCCAGATACCGGTCCTTCAGCTCGCCATACTTCCCCCGTGGAATGGGCAGCTCAGCCAGGCTGGCCATGGTGATGGCCTTGGGCGCGATATTCTTCACATAGTCCAGGTTGATGAGAAAGGACCGGTGGACCCGCAGAAAGTTTTCGTGATCGGCCAGCTGCTCGCACAGGTGGTCCATCCGTCCCGCGCTCTCCAGCACCGCTCCCCCCACCAGATGCAGCCACAGGGAGCGGCCCAGCACCTCGCAGTATTCCAGCCTGTTCAGCTCCACCCGGGTGATGCCGCTCTTGCACCGGAGGATCAGGCTCATGCCGCTGCTCTTTTCGCACTCGGCAATGACCGCGTCCATCAGGCGGAAAAAGTTCTCCTCCCAGATGGGCTTGAGCTGGTAGAAATAGGCTCCAACGGTATAGGACTCCACGGCAAATTCCGAAGAAGAGGTAAGAAAAATGATCTTTACGTTGTTGTCATACCGGCGGATCTCCCGGGCGGCATCGATGCCGTTTTCCCCGGGCATGAGCACGTCCAGCAGCAGGATGTCGAACCGCATTCCCTTTTCGATCTCCGCCAGCAGTTCCAGCGGACTCTGAAAGGCCGCCGAGGTGATCTCCGCGTTTCGCTCCACCTGATAGCGGCCCAGCAGCACCTGCAGCTGGCTCAAAATCGCCAGATCGTCGTCGCACAAGCCAATTTGAATCATGAAAGCCCACCTTTTGGAACATTTTTCCCCCGCCGCGGGGTGTTCTGCTGCAGAAAAATCCATTTTTCCTATATTGTATTTTAGCATTTTTGCGTTTTTCCGTCAATTATAAAGGTAGGCAACTTCTCGTTTGGACGTTTTTCTGTTCTCGCAAAGACATCGCAAATCATCCGTTCAGATCTCAGCAAGAAATTTCTTGTATTTTTCGACAAATTTTTACATGGCATATTGTGTCAGAAGCTTTCTTGTGCTATGCTGTTTTCATAAATTACCAAAGCTGGTATCTAGCACAAGAGAGGGAGGAGACTGTATGAACACCCAAACCTTCAACCACACCCCGCACAAATGCAGAAAAAAACTCCTGTCCTGGCTGCTTGTCCTCTGCCTGTGCCTGGGTCTGCTGCCCACTGCGGCCTGGGCAGATGAAACCAGCACTCCTATTTCCGAAATCAAATTCAGCATCGCCGAACCGAAAGCCGGAGGAACACCCGCACAGACTGCCGAGTCTCTTACGGATGGCATTGAAGTCAGCCAGGTACACTGGAAAAGACTGCTCGATACCGAAACACAGGTTTCCGTGGATGAAGTTGATGCAACCGAATCATTTGAATGCGGGCAAACCTATCTGTTAATAGTTGACGCAGTTTTGGACAAATCTTATCAGGCTTCTGATGATGCTACTGTAACCTTAAGCGGATCACCCGCATTTTTTTGCTATATTGATTATTATGATTTTGGAGCGAAATATTCAACATTTGGTGAGGCAGGCTTTGATACATACCCCGGTATGGAAGACTGCAGCTTCGACATCTGGCTTCCCTTCACCATCACCGAGCAGGGGCAGACCTACAGCGTAACTGTAAAAACTGACGGACGGGGCGATGCGTTTGCTTCATCTTCCTCCGGGAGGCAGGACGAGAACATCGACCTGACCTATAAAGCCGCTGACGGCTGGCATTTCAATCAGTGGACCCTGACCAGCGGAACCGGTGCAAAACTCCAAGGCAACACTTTGACCATCGGCTCCAGCGATGTCACCGTCACGGCGGAATTTGAACAGAACAAACAGCTGGAGCCGGAACCGAAGCCAGAACCGGAACCGACTTATAGTGTGGAGGTCAAGACCACCGGCCAAGGAGAGGCCCATGCTTCCCCCACATCTGGCAAAAAGGGAGATACGATCACCCTGTATGCCACAGCGGATGAGGGCTGGAAACTGAAACGTTGGGTCCTGCTCTCTTTAAATGGGGCAGCTTTGACCGACAACATCCTGACTCTGGGCGATGGCGACGTAGTTGTCCAGGCGGAGTTTGAACAGATCGAAAAACCTGTCCCTACTTATTCCGTCGTCATCGAGACGGACGGTCACGGCTCCGTTATCCCCTCAGCCAGTTCTGGAAAATACGGGGATCAGATCACGCTGACCATCATACCGGACGATGGCTGGAAGTTGAAAGGCTGGCACTATCTCCAGGGTGACGGCGCTTCTATTTCCGGCAATCTCCTCACCATCGGCGCAGGCAACGTAAACGTCCGGGCTGAGTTTGCACAGATCGCATTGCCCGAGCCGGTTTACTCCGTAACGGCGGAGACGGACGGACACGGGACGGCCGCAGCCGATTCTGTCTGCGGCAAATGCGGCGAGACGGTCACCCTCACCGCCGCAGCGGACGATGGCTATCAGTTCAAGGGCTGGACCCTGCTCCATGGCGAGGATGCGGTTTTAACGGGCGATCTGCTGACCATCGGCACTGGGAACATCACCGTCCGGGCGGACTTTGAACCGCTTCCGCCGCCTGAGCCCATCTACACCGTGACCGTGGAGACAGACGGGCACGGAACGGCTTCCTCCTCGGCCCGCTCCGGGAAATACCGGGATACCGTCACGCTGAACGCCACTCCAGACACGGGCTGGCGGCTGAAAACCTGGCACATCGTCCAGGGGATGGATTCGTTTGTGACGGACAACGTACTGACCATCGGTACGGAGAACATGACCGTCCGGGCAGAGTTTGAGCCGGGCGACCCCGTATACACCTGCCGCTGGAACGCCAACGGCGGCAGCTGGGCAAGTGGCGCTGTCACCAGGACCGGGCTGTCCCTTCCCTCCCCCGCGCCCACACGGTCCGGCTGGACCTTCTCCGGTTGGTATACCGCCCCTGACGGCGGCGACCGGCTGGAGGACACCCCTTATTTCCGCTCCGACCGAATCGACGGGCTGGACGACAACATTGTTTTCTACGCCCATTGGACCCAGAACGCCCC
>PPYF01660392.1_pt1 | contig 30570 bp, 39 predicted proteins | sample 1559871 | NCBI WGS metagenome assembly PPYF01 (sample SAMN08240021, study PRJNA423297) | Human gut metagenome, whole genome shotgun sequencing project.
TGGTGGGTCGTGAAGGATTCGAACCTTCGACCAACGGATTAAAAGTCCGCTGCTCTACCGACTGAGCTAACGACCCACAGGTATAATTTTGAAATGGTGCCCGAAGCCAGACTTGAACTGGCACGCCTCGAAAGGCGAGGGATTTTAAATCCCATAACAAGCCTTTTAAAAACAACAATTTACTTTAATTTCAAAGTGTTGTAAGAGTAAATAAGAGCATATAAAGGCAAATATAAAATAATATCGCCAGTTGATCGCCACTAAAAATAAGGAAAAGTACAAGGGATTTTTGAAAAACAATCCCTTTTTACTGTGCAGGATTAGAAAGTGGATTGAATTTGACCGCACTTTCTAAATGCGAAGGGGCGAAATGTGCATAACGCATTGTCATTTCGATAGTTGAATGACCGAGAATTTCTTTCAATACTAAAATATTCCCACCGTTCATCATAAAATGGCTGGCGAACGTATGGCGCAAAACGTGGGTTAGTTGCCCTTTGGGTAACTCAATTTCAGCACGCAAAACCGCATTTTCAAAGGATTCGTACGCATCATTAAATAATCTGCCACGCTTTTTCGGTAGCATATCGAACAATTCTTTACTGATAGGCACAGTCCGGTTTTTCTTTGATTTTGTGTTCGTGAAGGTGATTTTATATGGCATAACTTGTGATTGGGTCAGCGTTTCCGCCTCACTCCAACGTGCACCAGTTGCTAGGCAAATTCGGACAATTAGGCCCAAATCAGGATTTCGAGAGTTATCGCACTCAACTAATAAACGATAAATATCACGCTCATACAAAAAAGCTAGTTCCGTATCCCGTTCTTTGAACAATCGAACACCATCAAGGGGATTCTCATCCGTCCACTTACGCAATGATTTCAGTTCATTAAAAACGGCCCGCAAGTAAGCATGTTCACGGTTTACCGTAGCTTCTTTAGGGGGCTTGTTTTTGTTTGCGGAAAACTCACCATCAAGGCGGCGTTTGCGGTAGTTGGCAAAGATTTCAGCGTTAAATTCATTGGCAGGCGGATCGCCCAAGTTTGCGCACAAGTTCTTTAGTTTGGCTAAACGTGCCTCACCGTCCGACAACGTTTTACCGTGCACATCAAACCATTCTTGCACATAAAAACTTAACACAGGCAAATCGCTTGATTCTAAAATTTGTACAGAATCAACCGCACTTGTCGTTTGTTCTTTGGCTTGATTATAAAAACGTAGCGCATCGCCTTTGGTTAAAAACCATTTGCGCGAACGCTTGCCGTTTACATAAACTTCCGCAAGCCATTTGCCGTTTTTAGTGTCTTTACGAACTGCCATTTGCTTTATTGGTTATCTTTATGGGTTATAACAAGATCTTCCCCCGCTATTTGAGAAAGAAGTTTAAAACTTGCTGACAAAGATTCAGTCAAAACTTTATCAAATCTTAGTTTGTGCATAATATTAAATGGTAAAACAGTTTCCTTTGTAATATCGGGATCAAATGGTATGCTCTTGCCTCGTATATTTATATTTAAATATTTACTTATTTCTTTTGCAAAGCTATTTAAACTATCTCTTAGATTTAAATATAAATCATCTATTTCTTTCTTTTCTGTCGAATCAAAGAAATAAAACTTAATTATGGCGCTTTCAATAATAGAAAGTTGATTAAATAAGGAAATGTAAGTAGTTAAAATCTTTTCATATCTAATAGTGTTGTTAGTGTGATTAAACTCAACCATTAAATGATTAATAATGCTATCGTAAGTTATAAGATTTTCTACTATTGCACTTTTGGCATCAGGGGTTTTCTGCTCTTTCCATGATTTTGCGACTTTAGCAGAGATGAACAAGAGCCCACCTGTAAAAATCATTCCTAAAAAAGCAGAAATCGAACTAATCCAATCAGTGATCTTTATATCCCTAAACACACTAAATGAAAAAATAAAAGCTACACAAGCCACAGAAAATGCAATTACAAAGGGATAACATATAAACCAAAATAAAAAATCTTTTAATGGTGATTTAGCTTCATCGCTGATTATTTTTTTCAAGATATTCATGCTCACCGCTTACTACAACCATTACGAATTTCACGCATTTCATTTGCAGATACAACAATATTTTGTTTATGAATAGTGTAAAGACTGTTTGATTTAGTATCGTATAACTTGCCATCAACAACAAAAATAAACGTTTTATCTTTGATTAGTACTTCAAGATTCACATGATCATCAAATTTTGAATCACTAACCATGAATTGATTTTTATCATTGTTCATATATTCAAGGGATATTTCAGGATCTGATGGGTTGTCTTTTGTTGATGTTTTACTGCTTTTTTTATCAAACGCACGACATTGCACGCTTAGTGAGAAATAATCGTTAGTGGTTTTGCCAAAAGAAATGGAAAATGCCGGTTTATTATTCATAGAAAAATCATTGGCGATAATATCGAATGGCTTATATGAACCGGATTCAATTTCACCGGCAAATGATGAAGTCGATACTAAAAAAGAAATCAGCAAGCATAATTTTTTCATCACACTTTCTCCATCTTCAAAATCACCTTCCCCACCACATCAATATCACTTAATTCACATTCAAAACTGAATTTGCCACCGTCCACACGGATTTTCCCTGCAGGTAACACAGTGATGTAACGGATAAGGTGGGAGTTTTCGACGATGACGAAGTATTCGCCATCCACTAAATTGCCGTAATCGCTAGTCGCAAAGTAGATGTGATTGTCTTCATCAATACGAAACACTTTGTCATAACTTTCACGGCTGTCTAAATTCGGTAAATATGGCAAAAGAAAGGGTTTATTTTCTATTATGAAAGATTTTCCATTTTCTAGGCGAATCGCATTAAAATATTTCAAGTCATCTGATTTATCAAAAATCGGCTCTTCTCCAAAGGCGACATAGTTCAACCTAGCCCCCGTTTCAGAGACGCAACGAATCACCAATTCAGCAGGGAAAAAACCACGTTTAGCCCAAGTGCCAAAGGTACTGTGAGGCATTCCGAGATGCTCTGCCAATAATCTTCTATTTGCAAAACCATATGCTTCCATGATGCGAGATATTACGTCCTTGCCACCAATAAATTCTTTCATTTTAGTAAATTGACCTAAAAATTTATATTGACAGGGTCAAATGACCCAGAGTATATTTAAAGGGTCAAATGACCCAATAACCTTATATGTCCTTATTTAAACATCAAGGAGTTTAGACAATGACCAGTCAAAATGCAATATGTGTGAATGTACAGGTGTCAGCGCCTTACGTGACCATGAAGAAATATTCCGAGCTTACTGGATTATCTTTAAGCAAAGTGAAAGCACTTAGAGCAGAAGGGAAATTACCCGTACTTGAAAAAGACTCTCCACGTGGCTCAGTCCTGATTAACATGATTTCGTTAGTTAAAGAGGCGGCTGCGCGCTCATAAAAAAACCGCACTAAAAAAGTGCGGTCAGTTTCCAAAAAGATTTTAGTTAGAAGGGGAAGACAATGACTAAAACATCAACATTTAAATTCTTTGTTCAAGAAAAAGTCGAAAAAGGCGAGATAACCATTGAACAAACCAAAGAAATTTCGGCTGTAATTAAACAATCTAGTTCCGTTTCGCCAAACGCTCAACAAAAGGCACAAGCACATCAAGCAATTCGGGCGATATTTGAGACGTTGAATCAATCAGCATGTGAAGCTCGTTCTCCACATCATCAAGTAAATCAGGGTGGCGAGAAAGTCCACGCAACAAGCAACCCATCACGCGTTCTTGAAGTGCCAGTTGTAAATGCTGCTGATGAATCTGTGCTTGCATATCTTCAATTATTTTTTCAATCAGATCGTTCGCCATGTGAAATCCTTAAATTAAGTAACCGTTTATTTATTTTAGGGCAAGCATACAACAAAAAAAGCAAATAAAAAAGTGAGGGCTTGGCAATGTATGTGTCTGAAAACGAAAGTGCGGTAGAAAAATGGCATCAAGAAAATGGCATCCCTATGTCGAAAGCAAGAAATGGCGAAGAAACCTTGCATGAAATGGGCTTGAGTAAATATCCCACTGAACGCGCTTTTAATCATCTTTCCGATGAGCAAAAAGGCATGTTAAAAGCGTTAGCAGATATTGAACCCTTTGATGATTACATCTTACCCGATCTGACTGGCGATAAGTTATGGCATTACAACGAAAAAGGGATTGATAAATTAACCAAAGCATTTCACGCCATGTCAGCCCTTCGCATGCCTTTTCCTCGCGCGTTAACCCGTCGTGATTTTTACAACATCGACCCACACACAAGGGGGCAGTAATGGAAAACAAACCAAGCACTGAAAACTGCTTGAAAGCGGCTAAAAAGTGGAGAAACAAATATTGGATTTATCGCACAAAATGGGAGTTGTTTAAAAGACAACAAAACGAAGTTGCCGCAAGTGCAATCTATCACAAGATGGTAACCGCATTAGATAACGTAGGGTATTTAACCAAGAAAGCCGAAGAGCTGGCTCATTAAGGAGATTTTATTATGCAAGAACATTTTATCGAATTATCAAATCGCTACAGCATTAAGTTAAGCGAAACAGAGAAGTACATTATTTACAAAATTGAACTACAAGAAAATGGCACTTATGAACGAGTAGGCGGGAAAGTTTGTAAAGACTTATTAGCGGTTGTTGATACGCTCATTCTTTGTGAATTAATGGATGAGGATGTTACTTCTCTTTCTGCAGTGGCTAAGAAATTAGAAGAAATCTACGCAGAAGTAAAACGCATCACCGAAATTCAAGCCACTTATGCGCAGGCATAAACACTTTTTTTATCTAGTTTCATTAATTAAATTCATCTAAATAAATTTAGAATGAAATTAATTCATAAAAATAAAGAGCGAATACCAAAATGTGGGAACAGCAACGCGATAATACGATCATTGCCAAACATGCACACATGGCAATGGTTGCATGTGAGCGCCATCAAGCAGCAGAAAACGGTCAAAAATTTGACCGCACTTTTCTGCCGTTTGAGGAAAGCTGTTACACGCCATTACAGTTGGAGCTGTTTGCAATTAACTCTGCTGATTTTGAGTTTATCGAAAAGACACTTGAAAGCTTGCCTCGTCAACGTCAGCGCGAATATTTTCGTAAACTTTATATTAAGGCCTATCGTTCTGTAAAAGACGATGGGTCGATTGCATTTGCCATCGGAAATAAACAACGCCGATACGCCAATGATTATTTGCGCGATGTGTTAGATGTGCGTTTACAAAAAGTCTTTTCACAGTACAACGTGAACGTAGATTTTTTGCAAGCGTTCATTAATACACCACAATGGCTGCTATCCGTTAAAGATGAAATGCATCAAGCCGTGCAGTTCTCTACCGTGCCAACACGTGAAGAGCTCGCAAAACACTATAACGAATTGCATTACAGTGGTTTCCGTTTTCAAGTGTTCGGCATCCAACAAAAGCAAAAACAATTACCTTTCTATTTAATTACCGAAAGCAAATTGAAAAAGATGGCGTATCAAATTTCTACGGCATTTACTCAATTCCAATTTGATTGCACACACTTTTTAAAAAATGGCATCGAAAGCGACAATGAGAGCGATGTTCAAGGCTATTTCTATCAGCTTTATAAATGGTGTGGTGAAATCGCCATTTCTGCGGGTTTCAAAATCCCTCACTGGGACAAAATTGAAAACGACAAACGCATCAAAGCCGAACATATTGACAGTACTTTAATTCGCCTGACGTGCGAAAAATGGTGGTTTAAACAAATGCGCACCACGCAACGAAGAATGGTCGAACATATCGCCATTGCTTGTGGCGAGGTGCGCGCTAATGCTGCTAGTTATATTTCCAATCAAAGTTTCCAAGAGTGGCAACTCCAACAACGCAAGAATCACGATTACTTGCGCGCCATGATCATTGAAAACATCGACAATCCCGAAGAACAAGTCGAACTTTTCGATATGTTCTTGAAATCATCATCTAACCCCGCATTACGTCGTAATGAAATGATGGTGCGCTTGCGTGGCTTGGAAGAATGGGCAGAAGAAAATAACAATGAAGCCTTATTTTTAACCCTCACTGCGCCATCATCATTCCACGCAGGAAACAGCAACAAAAAATGGTCGGGTGTGAATCCACGAGATACGCAAAACTATCTAAACAAAGTGTGGCAACAATTCCGTGCTTTGTTAGCAAAACGTGATATTAAATTTTATGGTATGCGAGTGGCAGAGCCGCACAAAGACGGTACGCCACACTGGCATGCGTTAGCTTACGTGCCGGCAGAACACAAAGAAGAAGTTATCCGATTATTTAAACAAAAAGCCCTAGAGTTAGACGGTAATGAAAAAGGTGCAGCAGAACACCGTTGCAAGGTGGAAGAATGCGATAAAACAAAAGGCAGCGCAACGGCTTACATTGCCAAATATATTGCGAAAAATATTGATGGTTTCGCCCTTGCAGGCGAAGTGTCAGACGAAGACCCAACACTAAGCCTACACGATAACGCATTGCGCGTTCGTGCATGGGCGAGCCGTTGGGGTATTCGTCAGTTCCAATTCTACGGTGGCGCATCAATTTCTGTTTGGCGTGAATTGCGCCGATTAATCAGCGGTCAAGCCGATGATGAAATTATCAATAAAGCCCAAGCTGCAGCAGGTATAGCAAATGATTATGCCGCCTACATGGATATTCAAGGTGGTGCACTTGCTAAACGTACTGATCAACCCATCAAGCTAGATTATGAAACCAAGCCAGCGAATAAATATGGTGAACAGCGTAAAGCCATTATTGGGCTGGCTAACCGATTTAGTCTTAAACAAGTCATCTCACGCACCAAAAAATGGCAAATTAAAAAACGCCCACAAGATTTTGCACAACGCACAGAATCTATGGTTGAGCGTAGCTCAACCGCTAACAATAGCGCACGTAGTGCGCCTTGGACTTGTGTCAGTAACTGTAACCGCTCAATTTTTGAGCAAAAGATCAAATTACTGACACAATCGATCTGCGCACCACTTAGCGCACAAAAATTAGACTATTTATTCAAGTACAAACGGCTAACCATAGATAAATATACAGCCTTAACACTTACCGAAAACGATGTGCAGTTAGTGAAACGGAATCAAAATATGATGACGTCGCTTTCCCCTGTGCCGAGAAACCTTCAAAAACTCAAAGATTTTCATAAAAGCCAACGCATTCAATAGGAGAAAACTAAATGAATAAAAGAAAACAGAAACAACTTCGCCGAATTCTAGCGGCAAAGTGTGCGGAAAAGTGCGGTCAATTTGAAGTAGAAAAATTAAAAGCAGACGTATGGGCGCTATCAATCCACTTACAACAAACTAACCGCAGTTTAAAGATTCAAAACGAATCAAGAGAATCCATTAACCGCTATTTTGTCAGCGCGATTAAACAATTAGAAGACGATATAAAACGCGAACGTATAAGCCACGTTTTGTTAGGGCTTGCCAGTGGAATGATTGGCGGGATTATTGGGATGTTTATGTGGGTATTGTGTATTCTTTAAGGGAGAAAATAAAATGGCAGATTTACAACAACTTATTAAAAACATCGAACAATGGGCGGAAGATCGCAATTTGATTAAAGGTTCAACGCCGCAAAAACAATTTATTAAATTGATGGAAGAATTTGGTGAGCTATGTGCGGGTATCGCACGAAACGATAAAGATAAAATCAAAGACAGTATTGGTGATTGCTCGGTTGTTGTTATTATTTTAACTAAACAACTAAACGCAAATAATCTTGGTTTTATAACTGCGTACAAAGCAGCGGATTTTTCAACAGAAAATAGCGAAATTATTTGTCTGAGAGCATCTGGAGTTTTAGGTAATGCATCAAGTTATTTAATGTATATGACGAGTAGTGAATCTAAGTCTAGATTGGCAGATGTCTTGCTTAGATTTATTTTGTATATAAGTAAAATTGCATTGAATTTTGAATTGAATCTTGAGAGTTGCTTAATCTCAGCGTATAACGAAATCAAAGACCGCAAAGGACGCATGATTAATGGCGTATTTGTTAAAGAATCAGACTTATAAGGCTGAAATAATGACTAAATCCAACACCAAAAAATCAGACAAAGACTTATGGGCTACACCTTGGTGGGTTTTCCATTATGCAGAACAATATTTCAACATCAAATTTGATTTAGATGCGTGTGCCATGCAGCACAACACCAAAGTGAAAAAATTTATCAGCCCAGAACAAGACACGCTAACAGCAGATTGGCAAGGGCGTTATTGCTGGATGAATCCGCCTTATAGTAACCCGTTGCCGTTTGTGTTACGAGCCATTCAGCAAAGTGTGCTACATAACAAAACGGTGGTGATGTTGCTTAATGTAGATGGTTCGACAAAATGGTTCGATATGTGTGTGCGTAATGCAAAAGAAATCGTCTATATCACTAATTCACGGATCCCATTTATCAACAACGAAACAGGCGAGGAAACAGACCAAAACAACAAACCTCAAATGCTGGTGCTATTTGAGCCAAAAGCCCCTTATGGCAGCTTGAAATCTTCTTATGTGTCATTGCATACGATGAAAGAACAGGGATTAAACACAAAATAAAAAAAGCCGCTATTTCTAGCGGCTTTTTTCATCATCTAATATCTTTCTTAATTTGGCTTTTTCGTCATCTGACAGTTTTCCTAAAACTAGTTCAAGTAATTTATCTTTTGTTAATTTACTACTTCGTGTGGTGTGTCCGAATTCCATATTCATGACAAAGCGATGACCGCACTGGGGATTTTTGCAAGCACAATAATAACGTGTGAATTCACTGTGTATGCGTTCAGCTCTTTCAATTACTGATTTTGCATTGCAAACAGTGCAATAAATATCTGTTGTTCTTGCCATTTTCCCCAAAAGCCACAAAATTAATATGTGATCATTATTATATATAACACTGGCATTTTGTATAGTCTTTGAACGTAAATTTATTTGCTAAAATTTTGCTCACGGAACTTGATTTTTAACAAAGTTTTTATTTCGGGATCACTGTTGATAGTTTCAGCTATTATTTCCTGCAGTGGCATGACTTCATCATAGTGATAGACTTCACGATATTTTAAGGGATCACCTAATCCTGCCGTATTTGTTGGTATGATACCGCTTAAACCTGCAGGGAATCTGTGTGCGGTTAAAACGTCTTGCGCAGAGATATTTTTAATGTTGGCAAATTCGTCTTTGGTGCCGGTGTCGCCAATCGGAATTACTTTTAGCCCGTCAGGGTGGCCGTTAGCAATATTCACAAACATGGAGCGGAAATTTCCTACGCCTTTAGATTCGCTGATCTTTCTTGCGATCTCTTCTTCCATTTCTTCGGTTAAGTCGGGATCCGTAGAATATAGAATAAACCCCATATGTGCCCCGTTGCTGAAATAACGACGACGAAATACAGTAGCATCAGAGTTTAATAGTGCAGATTGAATACCGCCTACATAATCGGGCGATCCGTAAACTTGTTGCATAGGATCGTAAAGTTTAATGAATATAATATCTTTCGCATCATAGCGATAGATTTCTTGTGCTGTGTCATAAAGTGATTTTTTCATCAAATACGAATAACCGCCGTCCTTGCGTACACGCAAATAAAGGCTGGAAAGTGGAACTAAACGCACCACTTGACCAAAACCATTACGAACTTTTAAAAGCCCCACATCTCCAAATTGAATTAAGTTTAGGCAAAGTGCGCGCATATCCATACGAGATAACGCTTTTCCGCCTTCGTAGAGTGCACTTACCATATTTGCACGGCTATGTAATATGCCACCATGTTGTGCATTTTGATGAGGTAGTTTTGCCAGTGCGTGACGATTCACAGGGGGCAAATAGCAGTTGTAATTTTCATCAAAACCTATACCGACATAATCTAACGCGGGTGAGGCAGTTATCTCACTTAATGAAAAAGTGCGGTCATTAATAGGCGCAATCACAATGCCTTTTTTACTGTCTTTTTTTACATTAGTTTCCACTTAATACACTCCATCCGCGACGTTTGCGCGGTTTATCATTTAAAGATTTTTTATTAATGGCATTACAAATTGCGAAAAACACATCGGCGTGCTGTGTTTTTACGGTGCGTTCAGCCGTGAACGTCATCGTATTGCCAGATTTGGTTGATTGGTGCTTAATCATTAAAAAACTAGGCACAATATCAAGTTCTTTTTCGCTCCACTCAATTTGCCCATGCTCAACCAAATCATGCACTTTTAATACCATACCTGTTTTGCTTTCGGGGTTGTAAATAATCGCCGTGGCGGCACGGCGTGCAAATTCTTTCACCAGTTCATAAACCCCATACCCCACGCCAGTCGCATCAATGCCGATGTAAGTCATATTGTATTTTTCATAAAGTGCACGAATTTGGTTCGCTTGATACACATAAGATAGCCCATGCCATTGATGCCGTTCGAGCAAGCGATATTTTTCACCGGGTAACGCAGGCGGGGCAATAATTACAAAACTAGCACCATCACCACTGTGTGCGGGGTCGAATCCGCCCCAGACTTCGCGATCGCCAAAAGGACGATCCGATTTCGGGTTAAAGTCTTTCCATTTCGTAATATCTACACCACATTTTAAAAGTTGATGAACGGTAAAAATCGAATCCGCATCATCAATCCAAACACACATATAAAGCTGATTAAATGCGTATTTGCTATAGCGTTGTTTTAGTTTTTCAATGTTGAATAATTTGTCTGCACCGCCTTTTAGTGCATCTTCAATCGTCACCACATAACGCCACTGACCATCGGGGCAAAGTCGCCCACCGTCGCGCAATTCTTCAAAGGTCGGAAATGGAATATTTTTGCGTTTTGGATCACCATCGCGCCAGTTGTCACCACTCCAAAATGAATAGGATTCGTGGAATTTTGAAGACGGCGTACTGAAATAGGTTTCACGCCATCTTGCATGCGTTGCCATGGCCGATGCCACATCATTGAATCGCTGAAAGTCACGAATCCATGCGTATTCGTCACCGTACACATGGCCACTATTACCCTGTGACGTGTTTTTGTTGGTTGATAAAAAATGCAGTTCCGCCCCGTTGCTTAAAATAATTGGGTTACCGGTCAGCTCAACGCCGAAATATTCCCGCGCCATTTTCACGATGTAGTTTTTAAAGATTTCTGCTTGTCGCTTACTAGCTGATAAGAATATTTGATTGTCACCGCTGAAAATCGCATCTTCCAAAGCCTCAAAACTGAAATAATAAGTTGCCCCAATTTGGCGCGATTTCAGAATATTTCGCACATCATGGTGCTTGTTAGCGCGAATATGTTTTTGATAATCGAACAGCGAATCAATAAACGGCTGGCACATTTCGGGTGTAACGTGGGAAATATCATTCTTTACCCGTTTTTTCTTCTTGCGTTCGTCACCGTCACCGCTGTCGGCAAAGGCGCGTTCACAGCTAGAAACATCATTAGAATTGACCGCACTTTTTGCCGTCACTTTAGCTACCGTTGCTGCACGTTGCTTTTTGTACTGAATATCTTTATCGATCAGGGCTTCTAGTTCTTTTATTTCCTGATCGCTCTTATTTTCCCGTTCTGTCAGCGTGATAATGCGTAGCTCGATCAATTCTTCAATCCCGCTTTCGCTGATTAAATTGCGCCAATTGTATTTTTCCGCCCAATAGTAAATCGGGCGTGTGCTATTTAAACCTAATTCTTCAGCGATCTCTTTCGGCGTGTATTTTTTTAAATATAAAAACTTTGCCGCATAAATCACTTCGTCATCGTAGCGTTTTGTTTTTCTTTTTCTTAGCTTAGATTCCGTCATCTTTTATCTTGCTGTTGTTGTGTTGGGCGTATTGTGGCAACAAAAACAGCAAAATTTTAATGGCAAAAATTGGATCTGTTCGGATACGCGCAGTTATTGATCTATATCCGAATATATCCGAATTTCGCCCCGTGATTTTGCAAAAAAGATCGGCAAAAATGGCGGCACTTACGCAAACAAAGCGAAACATAGGCATTTTTAAAATGAACAAATCTAAACTCAAAACTGATTTTATTTGTATCGCCACATCGGGCTACACCGTGGACGGTCGCCAAATCACCGCCCAAGAATTGCACGAAATGGCGGAAACATACGATCCAGAACACTACACCGCGAATTTATGGCCAGAACATCGCCGTTGGTTCAATATGGGGCAAGTGATCGAACTGAAAGCAGAAGAAAATGAAAAAGGCGAAACACAACTTTTTGCCATCATCGCGCCAAACCAAGAATTAATCGAATACAACAGAGCGGGTCAGTATTTATTCACCAGCATTGAAATTACCCCGAATTTCCGCAACAGCGGCAAGGCTTATTTATCGGGTTTAGGTGTGACAGATTCCCCAGCATCAGTGGGGACAACAGAATTAAAATTCTTCAACGCTGAACAAAAAGGCAGTATTTGTGGCGAATTTATTAAGGTAGATTTTTCGGCAAAAGAAAATGTTGAAGAAGAAAAGGCATTACGCACTTTAGTGAATGTTTTCAAAAAACTATTTTCATCTTCCGCCCAAACGGAAGAACAACCAACTCCCAATAACAACAATAATAAAGAGGATGATGCAATGAACGCAGAACAATTTGCAAAATTGCTAGAAGCGTTTGACGGTTTAGGTAAGAAAATTGACAACCATTTTTCTGCTAAACCAGAAACCAAAGAGCCGGCAAGCAAACCGGAAGAACAAAAAACAGAACAAGGCGCAACCATTACAGCTGATCAATTTAATCAGTTGGTTGATATGGTGAAAGGGCTTGATAACAAATTCAACGCACTAAGCCAAGAACAAACTATCGTGCCAAATGGTGTGCCAACCGTTGAAAACGAAAATGTTTATAGCTTAAACGGCTACAACATCGACTTATCAAAAGGATTCTAAAAAATGAACAAACAAGCGTATTACGCCCTAGCGGCAGCATTAGCGAAACACTTTAATCAACCTCTTGATTCGGTGTTGCGCGGAGAAAGTTTTGCACTTAAAGCACCTGAAGCAGCAATGTTAGGCGAAAATATTCAACAACGTTCCGATTTCTTGAAACAAATTAATATGATTCAGGTAGCACATACGAAGGGTCAAAAATTATTTGGTGCAACAGAAAAAGGTGTGACTGGTCGTAAACAAACTGGTCGTAATCTGGCTAATCTTGATCATACACAAAATGGCTTTGAATTAGCGGAAACGGACAGTGGCATTATTGTGCCATGGGCATTATTCGATTCGTTCGCCATTTTCAAGGATCGTCTTGTTGAGCTTTATAGCGAATATTTCCAAAACCAAGTTGCATTAGACATCTTGCAAATTGGCTGGAACGGTCAAAGCGTAGCAGATAATACAACTAAAGCAGATTTGTCTGATGTGAATAAAGGCTGGTTGAAACTTTTACAAGAACAACGTGCGGCCAACTTCATGACCGAATCTACAAAATCCTCAGGCAAAATTACCATTTTTGGCGATAACGCGGATTATGCGAATCTTGATGATTTAGCCTTTGACTTAAAACAAGGCTTAGATTTCCGCCATCAAAACCGAAATGATTTAGTCTTCCTTGTTGGTGCTGATTTAGTCAGCAAAGAAACGAAACTCATTCAGAAAAAACATGGTTTAACCCCTACCGAAAAAGCCGCATTAGGTTCACATAACTTAATGGGTTCATTCGGTGGCATGAATGCCATTACCCCACCGAACTTCCCGGCACGCGCTGCAGCTGTGACAACGCTTAAAAACTTAAGTGTGTACACTGAAGCTGAAAGTGTACGTCGCTCTTTGCGCAACGATGAAGATAAAAAAGGTGTGGTGACATCTTATTATCGTCAAGAAGGCTATGTTGTGGAAGATTTAGGTTTAATGACCGCTATCGACCACACCAAAGTCAAATTAAATGGTGAAGCATAGGAACTAACCACAAATGGGAATGCGAGATTTTCAACGTCAAATGCAGGCACTAGCAGACATTAATCAAGTATCAGAGAGCAACACACACCAAAGTGCGGTTGCCACTCACGGTAATGATTATGCCGTGCTTGAAATTGCCTTACAAAACGATGTTAATGCAGTGCGCGCATTCCCAACACGTGCCGAAAAATTAGATTACAAGCGCAACCGCTTTTTGCCGAAGTGGTTGCCCTTTGTGAATGAATATTTAGATAAAGGGGCAATTTATCAGAATGATTACTTGGTTTATTGCATTGTGTATTTGTTTGACATTGCTGATTTTGACCGAGCCTTGTCATTGGCTGAAAAAGCAATTGAGCAAAATCAATCTATGCCGCAAGGGTGGCAAACCACATTGCCGAATTTCGTCGCAGACCAAATTTACAACTGGACAGATAAAACCGCCGCAGCTGGTCAATCCGTGGAGCCATATTTTTCACAAACTTTTAAAAACGTGGCGACCCAGTGGAAGTTGCACGAAATTGTCACAGCGAAGTGGCTAAAATTAGCGGCGGCACTGCTTTTACGCAGTCCTCAAGGCAAAGTACAAGCCAGTGGTATTGATGATGCCGAAACCCTTGTACTGGCTATTCAGTTATGTAACCGCGCTTTCCAACTCAATCAGAAAGCGGGTGTAAAAAATATGATTGAGCGTTGTGTCATGCGTTTAAACGCGTTAGCAAAATCGGGCGATTACGACCCGAACAGTCTTCCCCAAGTGGCGGGTTTGAGTTTGGAAAAACAGCAAATTGATTTTGATCTTGTTATTGAAAAACTCACTGCCCGCCCACTCCAAAACAGCGAGGAAGGCAATGTTTAACGGCAGAACACAAGATTACGATGATACAGTCATCACCAATAACGGCTTTTGGTCGGATATTTATGTTGAAGAGTTTCAAAAGCAACGCGCCATTCCGTTGCAAATTCCTGTGGAAATGGTGAAAACGGCACTCATTGCCGCCATGCAAGGCGTTAATTTAGATCTTGTCGAGGTTGAAGAAAATTACCGTAAAAGTGCGGTCAATTCTGCGCAAGAAATTTCAACACAGCGGATTAATGGCGAAAACTACGCCGAAACCCTTTATAAAAAAGCGGTATTTGCCCGCGCTAAAGCGGAGTTACTCCCAGAATTTAACACCTTATCAGGGCGCGAAATTCACCAAAACCGTGAATATGTGGCCGAGCAAAAAAGCCTCTTGGCAGAGGCAACCCACGCTATTCGTACATTAAAAGGTAAAAAACGGGGATCGGTATGGCTGCTGTAAAAAAGATGTTGTATCAGCAATTAACAGATTTTTTGCTTACCAAGCTGCCGAAACGCTACCACGGGAATTTTTACAGCTGGATTGAAGAGGGCAAATTATTGAATGAAGGGCGACAAGTGACCGAAAACGGCATTGAAGTGTGCCACCTTTCCTATAACGGTGTATTTCACTTTGAGGCTTTGCCATTCAACGAAATTTCCCCCGCTTATCTAATGGCGCATATTCAAGTGTGGGTAAACGAAAATGACCCCATGCGCGATGTATTGGATGAAAGTGAAATCCCATTTGATTTAGACATTATCGACGATAACACAGCAGATTTAATCTTTACTATCGCTTTCCGTGAGCCACTGACGGCAATGGAAGATAGCGAAGGCGAATTAAAAATTGATGGTGTGAATTATCGTTTAGATGAAATTGAAGTTTTCACGGCCGAAGAAATTGATGTTGTCGTAAGGGTTGAACATGAACATCCGAATGGGGATTGATAAAGAAGACTTAAAGAAGTTCTTGAAAGATCTTGAAATCATCAGTTTACCCGATAAGAAAAAACGTGAAATTTTAATCCGCTCTTTGCAAATGATTAAACGCCAAGCGGTGAAAAGTGCGGCAAACCAACGTAACCCGATGGGCGGAAGTTGGAAGAAACGAAAAAACGGTACAGCAAAAATGCTACGCCGAATTGCAAAGTTAGCCAATAGTAAAGCAGAAAAAGCACAAGGTGCATTGTTTTATAAACAAAAACGAACAGGCGAAATTGCGCAAGAACACCAAGAAGGAATTCCGCACTTATTTAAAAAAACGGAGTTCCCAGGCAAAAATAAAGGTGGCATTGGGTCAGACCCTTGCACCTTGCGCCAAGCAAAGAAATTAAAAGATTTAGGTTATACCGTGGCAAACGGTAAAACAAAAAACGGCAAAGCGAAACGCCGCAAGCCGACATTAAGCGAAATCCGCAGCACCTTATCACGTGCGAAAGCCAGTTTGATTATACGTAAACTGGAAGAAAAGAATGGTATTAATCCGAGTAGACATTTAACGCAATGGATAATTCCAACGGAAAAACGCCCATTCTTGGATACACGTGAAGAAGAAAACGCCAAGATTATTTTGGCGGAAATTCAAAAATATACTCAAAAACAACAATAAGAGGACAATAAAGAATGTTCCCATCTGTACAAATTAACGCTCTTAATCAGTTAAGTGGCGAAACTAAGGAAATCGAACGCCACGCCTTGTTTGTCGGCGTAGGCACCGTTAATCCAGGAAAGTTATTGGCATTAACGCCTGATTCCGATTTTGACAAAGTATTTGGCGAAACCGATACAGACTTAAAAAAACAAGTGCGTGCGGCAATGCTTAATGCGGGGCAAAACTGGTTTGCGCATGTTTATATTGCACAAGAAGACGGCTATGACTTTGTCGAATGTGTGAAAAAAGCCAATCAAACCGCCTCTTTTGAATATTGTGTCAATACCAGATATTTAGGCGTAGATAAAGCAAGTATTGGTAAATTGCAAGAATGCTACGCAGAACTACTTGCTAAATTTGGTCGTCGTACTTTCTTCATCCAGGCTGTACAAGGTATTAATCATGATCAATCTGACGGTGAAACATGGGATCAATATGTACAGAAACTTACCACTTTGCAACAAACCATTGTCGCCGATCACGTTTGCCTTGTGCCTTTACTATTCGGCAATGAGGCGGGCGTATTGGCAGGGCGATTGGCAAATCGTGCCGTCACAGTGGCAGACAGTCCCGCAAGAGTTCAGACGGGGGCTTTGGTCTCATTGGGTAACGCTGAAAAACCGTTAGACAAAGATGGCAATGAGCTTACTCTGGCGCATTTAAAATCACTTGAAACTGCACGTTATTCTGTGCCGATGTGGTATCCCGATTATGACGGTTATTACTGGGCGGACGGTCGCACGTTAGACGTGGAAGGCGGAGATTATCAAGTGATTGAAAACGTCAGAGTAGTGGATAAAGTCGCGCGTAAAGTACGTTTATTGGCTATCGCAAAAATTGCTGACCGCTCTTTTAACTCCACAACCTCAAGTACCGCGTATCACCAAGGCTATTTTGCCAAACCGATGCGCGACATGAGCAAATCCGCAACCATCAACGGCAAGGATTTTCCAGGCGAATGTATGCCACCTAAAGATGATGCCATCACGATTGTGTGGCAAAGCAAAACCAAGGTGACGATTTATATCAAAGTTCGCCCTTACGATTGCCCGAAAGATATTACGGCAAACATTTTCTTAGATTTGGAAACGTTAGGAGATTAATAAATGGAACGAATCAGCGGAATGAGTTTTGATTTCTACATGATGGGCTTTCCGATCCACGTAGAATCAGTGAATCTATCCATTAGTGATAATAGTGCTGTGGCTTTAACCCGTGGTATTCCTGATGGTTGGGTCAGCGGTGATGTAGCCGCAGAAGGTGAAATTGAGCTCGATTCAAAAAACTTTCAAAAATTATCACAGGCTGCAGCAAGTGCAGGCAGTTATCGTAGCTTGCCGGAAGTAGATTTTACCTTCTTTGCGATGCGAGGCGGTGTGCGCGACAAAGTGGAAACCTACGGTAACAAAATTATTTTAACTGACGTGTTAAACATCGACCCCAAAGGCGGTGCGAAAAGCACAAAAAAATTGAAATATTTTGTCACAAGCCCAGATTTCGTGCGCATTAATGGTGTGCCTTATTTATCTGACGAAGATACACGTGATCTTATCGGTTAACCGAATTTAGGTGCTGGCCGTTCTGACGTACAACAATTATAAAAAAGCAAGTGCGGTCAGTTTCCTAAATGCTTTAAGGTAATTTTTATTATGAATAACAGAATGGATAGTACTCAGCCTTTTGTTGCATCTATCGTTGCTTTTGTATCAGGACTTACACTGAATGAGTGGGCAGCAATATTTGGTATTTTATTTGGTGCGGCATCAGTATGGATTGCCTACCGAAAATACAAAGAAGACGTGCAAGCACGTAAAGATGAATTAGCTTACAAAATGTTGGCGGCGAAAATTGAGGCGAAAAAATTAGGAATTAGCGATGAGTAAAAAATTTGGTGCAATGATTTTATGTTCTGCGGCGGCTGTTGCGACTGCTTTTTTCGCTCAACAAAAAGATTTACCAGCAGAATTACAAAACGAAGTCAGCCCTCAAGCAGTTTACATGATTGTGAATCTAGAAGGCTGTGTGCGTAATCCATATAAATGTCCTGCTGATGTATGGACGAATGGTGTAGGCAATACCCACAACGTGGATAAAAGCAAAGTTTTGACCATTGACGAAGTGGCAGCCGATTTACGCCGCAACATTAAAGAGGCAGAAAATTGTATCAACGCCGATTTTAACGGCAGAAAAATGAATCAAGGGCAATATGATGCCATGGTGTCTTTAGCCTTTAATTTAGGCTGTGGCAATATCAAGCGCTATTACAGTAAAAAACATGGCATGACATTACCTACAACGATTTATCGTGCGGCAAAAGCGCAAGACTGGACATTAATGTGCAATCACATTTCTGATTTCAACAAATCGGGCGGTCGAGTATTAAAAGGCTTACAAATGCGCCGCACAAAAGAAAAGGCAATTTGTCTGGGGGAATAATGAATTTTAAATTCTTGGTCATCGGTGCGTTTTTGATCGTTTTTGTGGGCTGTATTGGCTCAACTCTGCACTACAAAAAACAAGCAGAATCGACCGCACTTTTGTTAAAACAAAGCGAACAAACCATTGAACAAAACAAAGCGATGTTGCAACGGTATGAAACGCAAAATGCGGAATTGACCGAGCAACTCAATCAAGCTAATAAAAAAGCCGAACAACGCCGGCAACAACTAAAGGACGTGCTAAACAATGCAGAAAATAAAATTTGGACTTATGGCCGCGTGCCTGATGATGTTGCTGGCGTGCTCAACCAAAGAGCCACAAGTAAATAATTTACAACTAATTTGCCCACAAACAACCGAATGTAGACCGTTAAGCGTAAATATTAAAACTAATGGCGATTTAGCTGACGGGCTGAATCAGGCATTAGATCGTATTGAAACCTGTACCACGGCTTACACGGCGATGGACAAGTGTATTAAAGATTTTAATAACCAAAACAGAAACCAAAAGGGAAACTAAAAATGGAAAAAACAAACGCACAAACTTTGTTAGATAAACTTACTGGCAATCTTAAAGATTCGGTCAAAGTCGATATTGAAGGGGTTGAGTTCACTTTTCTCCGAGACAACAGCGCATATGATCAAATGATGAATGACATTACGACTGACAATAAGGTGACCCCAATCAAAGATTATCTACTTGCGATTGTAGCGCGTGAGCAAAAAGAAGATTTATTAGCAATAATTAATGTACCGGGTCTTGCAGGTTTACTTGCAGGAAAAGTGAATGAGGTATTAGTACCTAAAATTAATATTACGGTAAAAAACTAGCCTCGCGTGTGGATAGCATAGAGCGCAATGGCTTATCGCAAGCTATTGCGCTACGCATGCACTATTTACCACACGCAGATAACAGCGACTACAACTTAGCGCGCGCAATATGGTTACATAAACAGTATTTCGAACAACAGGCAAACGCCGTGGCAAGCGGTATCGCCAAGGTATTTTAGGGTTAAACAATGGCAATTCAGGGGCTTGAGTACATCATCAGCTTAAATGATCAGCTTTCCGCGCCACTTAAAGGCGTGATGAAGACCATTGATGATTTAGGCAAGCGTGGTGAAGATGCAATGCGCCGTATCGGTTTAGGTACGGCAGGCATTATTGCTACTGGGGCAGCGATGAAAAACGCCCTAGATCCCGCCATTGATTTCAACCGTGCACTTAATGAAATTAAAGCTACTGGGCGCGAACAAGCGGGATTAGACAAAATCACCGATTTTGCCCTTGATTTTTCCGCAACCTATGGCGGTGCGGCGACTGATGTGGTGAGTTCTACGAATGAAATTGCGCGTGCCATTGACGGTTTAACCGATAGCGAACTTGTCGCCTTTTCTAAAAGCTCAAACATTCTTGCCAAAGCCACTGGTTCAGACGTAAAAGCCATGGGTTCTTATATTTCTCAGTTATACGGTATTTTTGGTGACGAGGCGGCAAAAATTGGTAAAGAAAAGTGGGTTGAGCAAATTTCAGCACAAGCCACCGTTACCGCAAATAAATTCAAATCATCGGGCGAATCCTTAATGCAGGCTTACACCAATTTGGGTTCGTCTGCGAAAGACCACGGCATTAAAACTGCTGAACAATTTGCCGTTATTGGTAACTTGCAAAATGTGTTTGAGGGAGGTTTAGCGGGGACAAAATACGCGGCCTTTTTAAGTGGCGCGGTAAAAGCACAATCAAAATTGGGCTTATCGTTCCTTGATTCACAAGGCAAAATGTTGCCGATGATTGATATTTTGGAAAAAATCAAAGGCAAATATGGAGAGTTGAATTCAGAAAATCTTTACGAACTACAAAAAGCCTTTGGTACTAAAGAGGCTGCGCAAGTGATTAATAATCTTTTACCGAAGATTGATACACTTAAAGCGGATATTGCTGAAATCGACAAAATGAAAACCCTTGATGATGCAATGGCAATATCAAAAACAGTAACGGACTCATGGATGCGATTTACTGCCATTTTCCAAAATATCAAAATCGCCATTGGCACACAGATCCTTGCAAAACTTGAGCCTGTGATGAATCGCATTGCTGACATGGGGCAAGAGTTCACAAATTGGTTAAGGGCTTATAAGAATATTGCGCGTTGGATTGGCTATGCCGTGGGTGCATTGATTGGATTTACAGGACTAACGGCAGCACTTACTCTGATGAGTGGTATTGTTTCGGCAATCGGTGTGGCATTTTCTTTCTTAGTCAGCCCAGTTATGTTAGTCGTAGGTGCCGTGATTGGGTTAGGTATTGTAATTTATAAATTCCATTCTCAATTTATGGCATTTATAGCTGGCTTTATCGAAGGATTCAAAATGGCTGGGGTATCTTTCGCGCCGTTGTTTTCTGCCTTTGCGATTGTATGGAGTGCATTGCAACGCATCGGCTCAACCATCGGGCGAATTATTGGCTTATTCGGTAGTGCATCCGATTCGGCATATAGTTTCCAACAATTCGGCGTAGATATGGGCTATGCGTTAGGTGCCGTATTTAATATTGTGCTTAATGCCGTGGAATTAGTCGCACGTTCATTCGGGTTTATGGCAGATGTATTTGCGATTTCTATCGGTGCCATGATTGATGGTTGGAATGCGATAACCGCACTTTGGGACAGTAACAAACCAATTGAAAGTTTTTCTAATATTGCTACTGCTTTAGGCAATATCTTTTCAAATGCGTTTAAAGGTATCGTCAATGCATTCACTTCGGTTATCAATTTTATCATTGAAAAAGCCAATTCATTGCCAGGCATTAATATCCCGCTGATCCCCAAATGGGAAGATGGCGCTTTACCAATGCAAAGCAGTGCGACAGCCGTGGGGGCATCTATCGGTACGCAAGCATTGCAAATGCAAAATCAGCTTGGCGCATTAAATACCACCTCGCCAAAATTTGAATTGAGCGAGCAAACACAACCGCAATTCACCAAAATGCCAAGCGGTTCGGTCAGCAAAGCCATTACACAAAACCAACAAACCACGAAAACGATTAATTACGGCGGTGTCACCATCAACAGCAACGATGGAAACAAAGTATGGCAAGAAATGCGCAATCGCGAACAGTTGGCCGCGGGGTGATAAATGGAAAAACTTTACCTTGATTTATTAATTACCGGTGAAGACATCACGCTAGATAGCGGCAATCAACCACTAATTTGTGATAACCGAATTTCAATAGCGCAAGACATCAAGCACGCCATTTTAGAAAGTGGATTGGCGACACAACTTATCGCGGAACGTTCGCGCATTTTTCGTCGCGACATTATTTTGCAAATGGTGTTATTGGTTGAAGAAGATGTGCGATTAATCCCAGGTACAGTATTTATTACCGAAGAAAAATTAGGGCAATTATTTATCACTGCAGATACTTATGAATTTGGGCGACTTGATGAATTGGAGTTACGTTTAAATGAGTGAAAATTTTAAACAAATGTTAGCGGAAAGCGGCTTACCAACAGAAGAAACACAAATCCGTCAAGAATTTGAACGCTTAACCGCAGAAGAAGGATTAATCACCAATACAAGCCGAATGAGTCCATTCTGGCGATTAATCTCAGCCATTGCGGTTAAGCCTGTGAAGTGGCTGACAGATCATTTAATTGCTGAAATTCTACCGAATTTATTTGTAAAAACTGCAAAAGATAGTTGGTTACAAATTCAAGCGTGGGCAGTGGGTTTAGATTTTAAAGCTGCAACAAAAGCAGAAGGTGTCGTGCATTTTACAAAAGAAAGCGATGTAACCGATCTCACCATTAAAGCGGGCACAGTGATCCAGACAGAGCGTATTAATGATGTGATCTTCCGTTTGATTGTCACGCAAGACACCATCATTCCTAAAGGTGTGTTACGCGCGCCTGTGCCAGTAATCGCAGAGCAGGCTGGCGCAAATTTCAATTTGGCTGCAGGTTATTATCGCATCTTGCCAGAATCTATTGCGGGAATAAGAGCGGTAGAAAATTTAGAAGATTGGCTAACATCGCCAGGTGCTGACAGAGAAACTAACGATGAATTACGTGAACGTTACCGCACGCAGTTTTCGAGCGTAGGGCAATACCATATTGACAGTGTTTACAAAGGCATGATTGCGAAAGTTGCAGCCTTATCTGTGGATAGGATTTATTTTAAACACGATGCGCCACGTGGGCCAGGTACAGCAAACGCTTATTTGTTGTTAGACACAGGCGTAACCAGTCAGCCCTTTATTGATAAAGTCAATCGCCATGTGCGTGATGAGGGCTTTCACGGCCACGGTGATGATTTGATTTGCTACGCTATGCCAGAAACTAAACATAATTTAACGTGCGTCATTTACTTTCAGCCGTCCATTTTTGTCGGCGACGTGCGTAAACAAGAAATTGTACAACAAGTGGAAAATATGATCCGCTGCGCATTCCGCGAAAATAATAATTATGGTGTAACAAGAACTTACCCTTTTAGTCGTTTTAGCTGGTCAAAATTGGGCGAAGAAATCCATGACAACATCAGCGAAATTGCATCTATCGTATGGGGGCAAAGCGATATTCAAAGCGATTTATCTATTCCGCGCATTCAGCAATTATCAGTCACAGTCCAAAAGTAAGGGGATAAAATGAAAATAAAATTGCCCTTTTGGATGGATAAAGGCGAATTAAGCAAAATCGCCGTGCTATTCGGAAAATGGTGGGATTATGTTTTAAGTGCGGTCAAATTTCCCTTCAATATTTTAGATGAAGAACACTGCAGTGAACGTATTTTAAATTTAATCGCCTATCAACGAGACGTAGAACGATTTGAGGGCGAGCCGTTAGAATTCTTCCGTAAGCGCGTGAAATATGCCTTTTTAAATGCGAAAGATGCGGGCAGTAAAGCGGGCTTTATCCGAATTTTTGAACGCTTAGGCATTGGCTACGTAGAAATTGAAGAACGTTTTGACAGAGAAAATTGGGATGTGATTAAAATTCGAATCAGTGATTCCCAGTTAGCGAAGAAAACAGAATTACTCAATTTAATCATTCGAAAATATGGACGCACTTGTCGGCGTTATACCTTTGAAGTGATCACTAAAGAAACTGTGAGTATTTATCACGGCGAATTTAACCATGATCACCAAAGTTTTTATGTGAAAGTAAACTGATAATAACAACAATAAGAGGTTTATTTATGGCTAGTTTAATTACGCCACAATTTGAACGCTACGTCGCAGAACAAACCGTTGCACGTGGCACGGTGCAGTTTGATGAATTTATATTCGCCAATATTCCAGGGTTAAATGAGAATAATCTTGCACAATATCTCACCATGCCGACATCGGCACAAATTGTACACCGACAAGCGGTATCACAAAGTGGTGTAATCAATGAAAATTCCGTTGTGTATTCAGTGACGATAGGCACGGAAGTGGGCGATTTTGATTTCAATTTCATCGGCTTGATCAATAAATCAAAAAATATGCTTGCTGTTGCTGTGCAAACTGCGCCAGTAAAGAAAATTCGTAATAAAAATGCTGTACAAGGTAACAGTATTACACGAAATATCCTTTTAGAATTTACAGGTGCAAAAGCATTAACTGGGATTAATGTTAATGCTAATACATGGCAAATTGATTTTACGGTGCGTTTACACGGGCTTGATGAGAAAATCCGTTTAACCAATCGTGATTTATATGGTAGAGCGGTATTCTTCGATGATGGTTTCTTGGTTAAACGTAAAACAGGGAATCAATTTACTATTCAACCAGGTGTAGCTTATGTTGAAGGGGTGCGTATGGATTTAACCGCACTTTATAACCTCAACGCAAACAATCTACCATGCTCAGTTTATGCCGATGTCGTGCATCATTGCACCGTAACGGGCGAATATCAAACCGAAATTAAGTATCTCACGCAATCAAAAGTAGATTATGTGGACACCGCAAACCGCCAACACTATGTGCAAATTTTGGCGGATATTGACAGCCAAGGCAATGTGACAGATCGCCGTTTACTATCGCCGTTTTTGGGGATGAATCCTCTCACATTAGATGACACAACCGAAAATACCAAAGATAACCGCGGACATACGCACAAGTTACCAATCGCAAGTTTAGTTAAAAAGGGGATTGTAAAATTATTTTCAGACTATGATTCAGATGCCGAAGATATGGCTGCAACGCCGAAAGCGATTAAAGGCTTAAAAGCATTAATTGATGCAATTACGCGTAATTTGGGTAATTACATTCCAAACAGCAAAAAATCCTCTGTAGTAAATAGCAATAGCGCAGAAAACGTAGCAACCAGTGCGGCGGTTAAGACGGCTTACGATAAAGGTGTGGAAGCTAAAACCGCTGCAGATAATGCAAACAAGAATGCAGAAGGTAGAGTACCTAAAACAGGTGATACTACTATAAATGGTACATTGAGGGCTAAAAATACATCTGGGGGATGGAGCGCTTATCAATTTGAGACGTCTCAGGGTTATTGGCAGTTAGAGGCGCACCCGAATTCACACGATGCGAATAATCGTCGTTTTAATATGATGTACGTCCCTAATATAGGCAATCGCGTCTATCTATCATTCCCTGCGTTAGGAGATAACGGCGAAGTTGTTGCCTATCAAAGCTGGGCGGTTAATAAAGCTGGTGATTCTATGACTGGAATTTTGTATTCAGTTGGCATCTCATCTAAACATTATGGGTATGGTGCTTATGCTAATCAATATACCAGTGGCGCTCCGTTTTTAGTTAACGCCGAGGGATCGCAAGACCGTGATACGTATCATCCCTTTGTTAAAGGTCTGGTACGTTCGAAAAATCATTATGGCGCTGGATTTTCGTTTGGGTACACCACAAAACAAGGTCAAGGTGATGGCTTTGGGCGAGGGATTATCCATCTTATTGAGGATAATGGCTCCAACAAAACGTGGGCTTTTGAGCATAATGGCGACTTTAATAGTGCTGGAGATGTTCGCTCCTCAAGCGGTAAATCTATTAACAACTCAGTGCAAACTAGCGATTATCGCGCTCAATGGGGACAATCTGGCTGGGTTAAATTGCCTAATGGTTTTATTATTCAATGGGGTAAAACACCTACCGTTTTCGATGAGCAATCAGCAGAGATAGTCTTTCCTGTTGCTTTTCCTAATAAACTTTTGAATATCCAACTGACAGAAAATCAGATGAAAACAGTTAATGCTCATGCAACGCATTTATCAGCTGAAAATAGAACGTTGACTAAATTCACTTTTAAAATTAATTCAACTTTACCGATAAGCACATCAGCAGATTGGTTTGCTATAGGTTATTAGTGAGGTAATAAGATGTATTTTTACGATAAAGAAAGTCAAGGTTTTTATATTGACGGGTTGCACAAAAATATTCCGAAAAATGCAGTGGAGATAAACGCTGAAACTTATCAAAGTTTAATTGCAGGACAAGAATCAGGAAAGCAGATCGTCACAGATAAAAATGGATTGCCAGTCTTAATTGAGATAAAACCAAGCGAGGCGCATGAATTAAACCTTGATACCTTGATATGGGAAATCCCTCAAGAAAAACTGACCGCACTTTTAAAACATCGGAAATCAAGCTTAATGACAACGATCGCTAACAAAACCGATAATTTCAAAGCGCAATACTTACAAGGCTATTCGCAAGCCGAAATCGACAGTTTTTACCGACAAGAACGTGAGGCGCGAAACGAATTGCCGTTGATGTTACTTACTGAAATTTTTGAAGGGCGCGATGACTTAAAATCAGTCGATGAGCTGAAAAAGAAAGTAATTGAAAAAGCGGATTTGTTTGCAATCATCATGGGAAAATTGTTTGCCATTAAGCAAGGGTTTGAAACCCACATTGAAAAGGCTCAAACAATGGAAGATCTAGATAAAATTGAAGAGGATATTAACAAATGGCAAAAAATTTAAAAAAATGGGGCTATCACGTTTTAATCGCTGCAGATCAGTTTTTTAATGCTCTTACTGGCGGTGCGGCAGATGAAACTTTATCAAGCCGTACTTATCGCCGAGCAGTGTTGACGCAAAGCAAACCTAAAAAGCGCTGGTTAGTGCTTTACAAGGTGATCAATGGATTATTCCGTGACCCAATGCATTGCGAAACAGCATACCATAGCGAATTAAATCGCAAGCAATATCCGGACGACTTTAAAACAAATTAATAGGTGTTTTTAACATGTGGCAAAAACAAAAACTAAAATTATCCCCACAGGCAAAAACAACACTACAAAACGCACAAAAGGGGATTATTTCCCCTTTTTCGTTATCTGTAAGTGGCACAAAATTGGGCGTGCATAATTGGTCGCACGGTATCAAAGAAAAATCCAATCATTATTTATCACCAGAAAATGCGGTGAAAGCCATTGCCGCAAAATTGGTTGATTATGCCGATCCGAATCGCCCAAAAGGCACGCAAGATGTAATCGCCATTATGGTGACAAATAGCAACATTGATCAGTTTATTGCTGACTTAGAAAACGTGCGCGAATTGTTACCAGAGCCGACATTTAAACAGGCATTGGATTATGCGAAATCCAGTAAAAACTTACAGGAAACAAAAATGATTAAAACGCCGACCATAGCGAATCCATCATTTTCAAATAGTGCGGATATTACGCCGGGTTCAGCGCGCACCATGCAAAGCATTTTGCGCAATGCTACATCGGCTGCAGTCGCTGCGCAAACAAAAGACCCGATGGCAATGATTGAGGCATTAAAGGCTGCGAAAAAAGAACGCGACAAAGCGAATAACGAAAAAGTAGAGAAAATGCTGAACAAATCGGCGAATGTGTATGCGTTTTCCGTTTCCGATTTTCTTGAAGTGGCAGAAACCAAAATCAAAATAAATGTGCCGACGGCGGGCAACGTGTTCACCGCGTGCGTGATGTTTATCGGTGCAGATTTAACGAATATCAAAGGAATGTTGCAAAATGGCTAGAGCACCAACCCAAGCCCGCAATCCAAGCGTACAACTTGCGCTAAATGGTACGCCTATTTATCTACATAATATCATGATGAGTGTGTCCGTTAAACGCGAAGAAAAGGACATGAGCGGTCAGAAGTCTAGTACTAAAAAGTCTGATAAAGGCGTAAAGGCCAAAGAATTAAACGTTACCGGATTTATTCCATATGCTCGTAGAGAGTGGTTAACAGATTTATTTAATCTTGCCGAGTCTGAAGACGGGAAAGGTGAACAGTCTAAATATCGAGTATCTTGCACGATTGCTGAGGCAGTCAATATGCGCGAGGTGCAATTTAGTGGTGAAGTGACGGCAGCAGAACAGAGCGGGCAGTTAGGGTGGGCCATATCGTTTACTTTACGTGAAGTGAATTCTGTAGCCGAGAAAAAAGACCAACGTAAGCAAAAACCAAAAGCTAAGGCACAAGGAGAAAAAGCACCAACGGCGAAAAGCTCAAATGCTCAAGGCGGAAATCAAAGTGCGGTTGAAAAAGGCGGTAAATCTGAACAATCTCAAACTAAGCAAGACGATTCGTTTTGGGGCAAGATTGACAAGGAATTAGGGAAAATTGACGGATGAAAATAATCAAAACGTGCATTATTGACGGTGAAGAATTAGAGCTTTCAGACGAACAAATTATTCTTGAGCTGAATAATACAGGGCGCGGATTTGTAACCGTTCGCACAGATAAAGACTGCATTGGCAAAAGTGCGGTGTTTGAAATGGGTGAATATGATCATTATTACAAATGGTTTGACGGTATTGTGGAACGGGAGCAAGGCGCAGAAAACGGCTATAAAAAATTATTCATTCGCGAAAAAGTGGCCGTGTTTGAAAGGCCTTTAAATTGTTCGCATCGTCATATTACGTTGCGCGATTTGTGTGCGTGGATTACCAGCCAAACTAAAATACCGGTGAAAGTGCCTAAGGCGGATTACGCAGATACGCCGATTTCGTTATTTACGCATAACGGTAGCGGTTATCAGCTTTTAGCTAATATCGGGCGACAATATCAAATCGCCGATTATATGTGGCAACAATCGCCAGATGGTTCGTTATTTGTAGGTTCGCACAAAGATTCACGCTGGGCGGGTAAAAACATTGAGTTTGACGAAGGCATGACATTAACCAGTGGCAGTAATGATATGACGATTCCTATTACTGCAGCTATTCGTCCAGGTGCGATTATTAATGGCAATAAAATTCAGAAAGTGGAATTGCATGGCGATGATTATGTGCTGTCGTGGGAAAATCTAGGTAAAGACGGTAAGCCAGAACAAAAAAGCCCGGAACGCCGACAAATGGAAAAAACATTCCCCGAACTAGCGGGCGGGTATCACTTGCCGAAATATGCGAAAGTTGTCGGCATTGCAGACCCTTCAAGCGGCGGGGATATATCTGATCCATTTCGTCCGAAGTATGCCGTTGAGTTACAACTACTGGACGAAAACGGAAACGAGGATAAAACTGTGCCAGTTTATCCAGCCGTGCCTTTGCCTGTAACAAGTACAGGTTCACAAGGCGGAGATTTTGCTTTTCCTGAAGTAGGAACGATGGTAGAAGTGGGCTTTGCTTATGGGCGAAGCGATCAACCTTTTGTGCGCACGATGTTAGCACAAGGAAAAACAGTACCAAGTGTTGCACCTGGAGAACAACTCAAACAGCAACGCCCCGAAGTTTATGAACGCACCGATGCAGCAGGCAATAAGATTAGAGAAACTGATCAGAAGATTACAGATAAATCCTTTGAACGCTACATCGAAACCGACAGCGAAGTAAAACAAATCGGCACGTCAAATGTGACGATTGATTCCGATAAAACGGAAACTATTGGCGGGAATAAAACTGTTAGCGTGTTGGGCAGTATCAATGACACCACGGCAAGTAATCGAACTGTAGGGACAGGTGGAACACTGCAAGAAAAAATTGTAGGACTAGCGCAACGTGTTTCAGACGAAAAGAATAAGTTTGTGGCGCCATTCAGTTATATGGGGTCAGAAGGGCAAAACATATTTAGACTTTTGGAAGATACCATTCAACTATTGGGCGAAGTTGCAAGCACCTTGGCAACGCATACGCACAGAGGTTCACCTCCGCCAGATCAAGCAAGTACATTCACTCAGCAGGCAAGCCAAGCAAAAACAATCAAAGGCAAACTTTCGCCGATTATTGAGTAACAACCGCAATTCATATCAAACCAAAGCCGCACAATGTTGCGGCTTTTCTTTATGTTTCCGACATGTATGTCGGAGACATCAACCACGGAAAATCTAAGTTATTGTTATAACAAATAAATCTACGTAATAAGCAATATAAAACAATTCCACGGAAATTTTTCACGTAAAACCACAAGGCACGGAAAATCCACTTCCTCCCCCGCCGAATTTGCGTTAAAAATTTACATTTTTTCAGTTAATTTTCAGATTTAAAAAATTGGGTAAATAGTTGAAGTAAAAGAGATCGTTTTAATGAAAGAATAGAGATCTTAACTGTAAAATTTACGGGGTTTTACAGTGTTTTTCACTTAAAAGAGATCCGTGTAAGTTTGTAGGCGATTACAGCATATTGATTTATAAAGTGTTTTTATCTTTTACGTGATAGTTAATAAGAAATTTTAATTTCATTTTTAATGATTGGCGGCATCGCCACTAAGATAAATAATTTATGAATGAAAGTGTAAAAAACGGAAATTTCACCGCCATTTTATCGCCACTTAAGAAAGAATTGGTGGGTCGTGAAG
>PPYF01370380.1_pt1 | contig 30568 bp, 36 predicted proteins | sample 1559871 | NCBI WGS metagenome assembly PPYF01 (sample SAMN08240021, study PRJNA423297) | Human gut metagenome, whole genome shotgun sequencing project.
TGGAAGAAGTGGGTAAACAGTTCGACGTTACCCGCGAACGTATCCGTCAGATCGAAGCGAAGGCGCTGCGTAAACTGCGCCACCCGAGCCGTTCTGAAGTGCTGCGTAGCTTCCTCGACGATTAATCGTCGCGGGGCATCGTCTACAGCCTGTTAAAAAGCTCCCTGCGGGGAGCTTTTTTATGGCGTTCAGGTGGCCATCCCGGGAAAGTCGCCTCTCTCCGCTACTGGCCGCGGGTTGCCAGGGCATCGTCCAGTTCACGATAGGCCGCCACCAGCTTATCGAGCGTCGCCCGGTTTAAGCCGCTGGGATTAGGCAGCACCCACACCTGGGTCGTCCCGATGGTCATGGCCTGTTTCCCCCACTTCGCGCCGCGCTGGTTAAAGGCCAGCTCGAAGGCCTGCTTGCCGAGCACCGCCAGCGCCTGCGGCTGATACTCTTCAATTTTCCGCACCAGCTCACGGCCGCCGCTGCGCAGCTCCTGCAAGGCGACCTCGCTGGCCTGCACCGTCGGACGCTCTACCAGCATGGTGATGCCGCAGCGCGTATCCAGCAGCTGCAGCTCCTCTTCCGGCCTGAGCTGCCGATCGGTGAACCCGGCCTGATGGATGACCTTCCAGAAGCGATTGCCAGGATGGGCAAAATGAAAGCCGGTATGGGCGGAGGACTTCCCCGGGTTGATACCGCAAAAGACAACGCGCAGGCCCGGCGCAAGGATATCGCTAATCATGTTTTCTCCGGCTGTATGGCTAAAACATGATTATAAAGGATTGAAAATGCATTGTTTATAAAAACAGCAGCTGCGCGCTTTACGCTGGATTGCAATCGCCAGTTACTTTATAATCCCTCGCCACGGCCCCTTAGCTCAGTGGTTAGAGCAGGCGACTCATAATCGCTTGGTCGTTGGTTCAAACCCAACAGGGGCCACCAAATTTTATGCCCGCCTGTTGAGGGGTGTGGAGGTGCGGGGATAATCACACCAGGAGTTACAATAAATCGCTCAACAGATTCCATAGTCACAAATGTGCAACTGCAATTTATGTTTGTACATTGGTGGTAACGTTCTTTAGTATTTTCGCTTAGATAACGACTGGTGCGCGCATGTGCCGCGTGCTGGCATTTTGGACAATGAAACATAGCTCACCCACCATTAGCTTTAAGTGAGCAAAAGATACACCATAATTCATATTATGGGAATATTTTCACACTACTGAATGAAAGGATTCTCAATGACAGCTATCAAATCTATATTTTTAAGCACCGCACTTTTAGTTTCTTTTAGTGCGTTGGCTAGTGATGCTGATATCAGCACGCTGAAAAAGGAATTAAAGGTCTTTCAACCTACAGATATTACCAAGAAAAATAATGACATAACTGTAGTTATACCAGCAAAAAACATCACTCGTGAAGCCTATGAAGCGATCATAACTAATGGGTTATGCACACCGATATGGACAAAAGATACCCCTTCTTCATTCCTTAATGGTATCAATACCTTTACCGTTGTTAACCAATTTAAAGCTTTTGGCTATACATTAGATTCCCCATTGTCAACTTGCAAAGAAATGGGCAATCTTATGCCAGAGCCAGCAAAAGTATTAATGTATTCAAAAACAAAAAGTTACACTAGTAGCTAGTCATTAAAAAAACCCGCCACAAGCGGGTTTTTTAATATACGAGTCTTCCTCAACTGCTTTCAGATTCGTACTCAACATCCGACAATTTCACCTCAAGCTCTAGGCTCGTCGTAAAGCCGCTTTTACTCAGGTAGTGCATAACTTTAGTGATCGTCCAAGATTGCTCGTCTATGACGCGCTTAAACCCTTTAACCTGTGCCGGCGTCTCAGGGTAAAGATCAGCCCGCCCCATCGCCAGCCTGATTGAAAACTCAGCAACGCCACGTTGCAGTTTGTCCCATTTTGCCTGGGCAGCTCGCATCGCCTGCGCTTTGGTTGAAAAAATTGTCGTCAGGGCGAACACGTTGTCATCCTCGCCGACCATGTATTCACCTTCCCTGGCTTCCGGCGTCTTCACCGTTTTTTTCTTCGTTACCGGTTTGGCTTTGGGATGCTGTAGTGCACGTAAATGCTGTTCTTTCGGTTTCCGCTTTAACGTCACCTTTTGCTTTTGTGGTTTCGGGTCTTTGGTGTGCAACCATTTTGCCGTTACACCGGTATATGCCCCACGGTCGGCAATCGAAAACTGATGCCTGTCCCCATCGCTGCGGGTGATAGTGACTTGCGGAATAGCCTTCCCGCTGGCTGTTAACCCACGACCAGCTTTCAGAAAAAGCAACTTTCCCGCTTTTACCGAAACCTCACCGCCGTTTCGCTCGGCGAGACGAGTCAAAAATTTAGCATCCGATTCCTGTGACTGGTCGATATGCGGGATTTTAATTCCCGCCAGTTCAGGTATGACTCTCGATGTCAGTTTGTTACGCGTCGCTATCGCCGCCACAATTTCGCCTAACGTCTTGTCATGCCATGACTCTTCTCGCCTGGAATTTAACGTCCCCCGAAAATCGGCACTACGGGCACGGATTGTCACGCTATCTGGCGCGCCATGATGCTCAACTTCATCGACAGTGAAAGAGCCCTTGTTAATTAACGCAAACCCTTTCCATCCCAGATAAAGCGTCAGCACGGCACCACGTAACGGCAACTCGACAAGCCCGTCAGCGTCATCGAGCTCAATATCAAGCTGGTCTGCCTCAAATCCGCGGTTATCGGTCATCGTCAGACTTATTAAGCGGTTACTGATATTGCCGGTAATATCTTTGCTGTCGAGCATCAGCATAAAATCGGGCGTCAGGACGCCACCCGCATTCAAATTCAGCATATCCAGCATCAGCTAATCCCCACCAAGCCAGACACTGACGAAGCCATATTTTCCGCCTTGCCAATAAGTGCATTGGCCTGTTCGCCAATATCGCCATACAGCGCCGCGAGTGATTCATCCACGCGGGTGAGCGTCAGCGTGAAATCAATTTTTCTCGCCGTGCCGTCAGCAAAAAACAGGCTCCCTGTCTCGCTGATATTATTGATGACGTACATACCGTAAATAGTGCCGGTGCCATCCAGCAACGGCCAGGCGCGCCCTTCGTCAGCCATTAAACGAATAGCTGTCATCGTCAACTTTCCGCCGGTGAGCTCCGGGTATAACACACCGGCCAGGGTAATTCTTTCTTCCCCCGGCCCCAGATACTGGAAAGAATCCCGTTTACCTACGCGTGAGTTTGATGGCCACAGATATTCGGCATCGCGTTGCATCGTCTGGTGTGGCAACGTCTGGCGCATAAAAACAAACATACCGAGTGCAAGCATCATTTCTCGTTACCTCCTGTCAGTCGTGGTTCATGCTGGCCCGCTGACGAGCACGCTTGTCACGCTCAAACTTTTCGAGCGCATCCTGTAGTTGACGATCGAGCTGCGTGCCGTTCCCGCTACCATCAACGGAAATGTGATACTCGCTTTTGCTCTGGTCGATGTAAGAACGCCCGGCTGGTGCGGTGACTGGTTGGTATGCCTGATAGCCGCTATAAGTACTGGTAGCCGGGATATAAGAGTTACCCTGCGTGGCTGCGTTTGCTTTTGCGGCAGTCTGGTCAAGCGTACTTGACTCTTTGTTGATTATGCCGAGCTTCTCAAGTACCCAATCAATACCGCTGCGCAGCTTATTGAATGCTGTAAGCGGTAAAGTAAGAGCGTCAGCCAGGCGCTGACCAAACAACACACCGGCATCTCGGAAACTGTTTAACGTTTCCTGTGATGATTTAACCGGCGCAATCAGATTGTTAAACCAGTCCCATGCGGCTTTAAGTTTTCCGCCTAGCCAGTCAAACATCGGTTTAAGCGGTGCAAATAGTTCTGCTACTGGCGCAAAGACCGTACGCAATCCTTCCATCACGCCGCCAAAAAATGCGCTGATGGGCTCCCAATATTTACGGATGAGCAATGCCCCGGCGACAATCGCAGCCACAACAGCGACAACCGGCCAGGAAATCGCACCAATAGCGGTAATGATGCCTCCGGCCACCGTTGTAAATACGGTACCGAGTGCCGTCGCAGCGGCGATGATGGCATTTACACCGGTTATCACCGGCCAGGCAATCAGTCCAATAGCCCCAATCATCCCCACGACCCCGATCGCCACAGCGGTAATCACCCCAAGCGTCTGCGCGAGCTCTTTATTTCGCTGGATCCACTTATCAAGTTTGAGAACGTAGCCGGTAGCAGTTTGCACCAGTTTGCGTAAGGAGGACTCCTGCTGGTCAAAAAGGTCAGTACCGACAGCCTCATATGCCGACTGAAACTCTTTAAAGTCGCCGCCGAGGTTATTTTGCATGACCTTAACCAGCTCATCGGTCTTACCATCTGAGGCCATAAAGGCCGCGGTTAACTTGTCCAATTTTCCACTTGAGGCTGCTTGTATCAATACGTTTGACGACTTAAGGGCTTCCTCACCAAAAATTGTTTTTAGATATTCCCCCCTCTGGCTGCTACCAAGTTTATTTCTGTTAAAGCTGGCATCTATTTCTTTCAGAATACTAAAGATTGGCCGCATATCTCCTTTACTATCAGCCGTTTTAACTCCTAGTTCTTTTAATGCTTCCCACGCATTTCCTGTAGGTGCCTGAAGACGACTAACCACAGCACTGCTACCAGTACCGGCCATAGATCCAGTGATGTTGTTATCATGAAGCACCCCGGTCATTGCTGCCGCTTGCTCCAAGCTCACTCCAGCAGTCCTAGCAACAGGAGCGAGGTATGTCAGGGCATCGCTCAACCCCTGAAAATCTGCGGCCGATTTATTCATCGTTGCTGAAAGCACATCACCAATGTGGGCTACCCGGTCATTTGATAGCTGAAATGCGTTTTTGGTACCAAGTAAAAGCTGAGCGTTTTCCTCCATCGTGCGTCGGTTAGCCAATGCCATGTTTAAAGTTACTGGCGTCGCGGCTAGAATTGCCGCCACATCGCCACCGGCTTTTGCAATAATTATCTGTGACCCGGCAGCATCATCGGCAGAGGCGGCAGTATTGTCGCCCAGCAGTCGGGCCTGCTTTCGCAACGCAGTCATTTCTGCGGAGTCTTTCGCCACGCCGAGTACAGCCTGTAACTCGGAGTTTTTCTGCGCAAAATCATAACCCGGTTTCATCAGTGCAACACCGGCCAGCGTGCCTGTCGTCGCCATACCGACACCGGCGGCACCCATTGCGGCCGCATTTCCGGCCAGCTCTTTACCGGCCTGATATCTCTGCTTAACCGCATTGAGCTTTGCCTGTTGCGCGCTGACCCGCGCCAGCGCTTCACGCTGACGATTGAGCTGTGCTGTCGTTTCGCTAATGTTGGTTTTTAACCGGCGTTCATCCGCGGCCAGGGTACGGGTATTTATTCCCGCCTGGCTGAGTTCCTGCCGCTGGCGCTGTACAGCCTGCCGTAAGCTGTTGTGTTTAAGCTGTAGCGCGGCGGCGCTTTTTCGTGCCGCGTCCATCGCCTGCGCCTGCGCGCGGGTAGGCTGCTCCGTATTTTTGAACTGGATCGCCAGCGCGGCGGCTTCCTGTTTAGCTTTCTTCAGCTCCTGACCGGTAACGGCGAGTTGCGCGCTGGCCTTGCGAAATCCGTCAATGCGGGATGCCTGGCCATTCAGTTCACGCAGCGATTTTTGAGTGTCCCGGATATCACCAGACAGCGTTTTACTCGCTGTCTGGATGGATTTAAACGGGCGGGTCGCCTGGTCAACAGCCTTGAGTAAAACCTGCAATTTAACGTCGTTACTCATTCGTGTTTCCGCTTCGCTGTAGCGCCTTTTCGCGCCAGGTGGTGAGCTCGGTCAGGCTCATGGGATATAACTCTGATGGCGGCCAGTGAAAAATCACCGCGATATCCGCCATCAGGTCATCGACCGACATGTCTTTCGGGAAATTTAATCCGCCAAATTCGGCGACAAAAAACCGATCACCTTTGTTGCCAGCGCCATCAAATCGGGTAAATCCATCATGACGACATCCGACTCGGTGAGTGATGGGCTGGTCATACGCGGCAGCACTTTAATCAGGGCGTCGACTTCAGAGCGCGCAACGTCGGCCAGGCTGACACCGCGCAGGGTTCCGGCGTTGGGCTTCATCAGGGTGATTTTTTCGATGACCTGCTCGCCGCGTTTGATGGGGTTTTCCAGGGTGACGATGTTTTCTTTGCTCATGATTTTCTCGCTGTTTACGGATTCGGGATTAACCGGCCAGGCATGCTGGCCGGGGAAAATTACAGGCCGATATTGCGGCGGTGCTGGTCGAGTCGGTCGACGCCGTTCACCTTCTCAATCATGTTGAGGACGTCGATTTCTACCAGCTCTTTACCGTTCATGGTCAGCTTGTAGTACGTGCAGACCAGCGATAATTTGCTGCTGGTATCCTCGCCCTGTTTGCTCTCGCCGTTATCGACTTCCTTCACCTTGAAACGGGTCTCAACTTCCACCGCCACGGTTTCGCCGGTATCGTCCCGCTGGTAAGAGCCTGCATAGCGCAGTAGCGTCCCGGTACCGACGGCACCGTAAAGCGACCAGATCGCATCATCAGGGAAGCCGCCGAGAGAGATCTCCATCGCCAGCGCGTCATCGTCGAGGCCAAAATCGACAGGAGCCGAGCCTGACATCCCGCCGCCCCGGTAATTTTCCAGCTTACGGGTCAGCTTTGGCAGGGTGACGGACTCGATAACGCCGAGATAGCTGACGCCATCCAGAAACGTGTTCAGGTATTTGAGCTTGCGCGGCATTGCCATTGGTCAGGGCTCCTTAATTGCTGTTAACCGATGAAACCAGATTCGCCAGGTATTTATCGGTAATGCGCTGGCGTAGCGTCAGGTTTTCGAGAGGGGGAACTGGCGTATAGTCGTAATCGATATACAGTTTCCCGGCTTTGAGGGTCGCCGCGTCGTTGGCCGATTCATCAAACCAGCAGGTCGCATCAACGATATAGCCCGCCGTTTTCATCTCGCGGAATTTCGCATTGATACCCGCAACGATGTCTTTAATCAGCGTGGCAGTGATCGGCTTGTCGACCGCCCACATGTGACCAGCGGCCATTGTGTCAGCGATAACCTGCGCGGTGCGGGTGTAGTTCTCAAACAGGAATAGCGGGTCATCGGAGCAGCAGCGGTTCCCCCAAAAGCGAAATCCGTCTTTGCGAATCAGCGTGGTAACGCCAGCCTCGTTCAGCAGGTCGGCATCGGTGCCGGATTCCTGCAAATCCCAGAAGACCGACGCGCTGATGCCGGTGACGCCATTCACGCCAACGTTTGACAGAGTTTTGTGCCAGCCGGTGTCCTGGTCGATTTTGGCGCGCAGGCCCAGCGCGCGGGCGGTCGCCCAGGCGGTTTCGGTCGCGTTCGCCGTGGTATCCCATGCCAGAAAATCCGGCCAGATAACCATCAGCTCACGTTGGCTGAAATTCTCGCGATAGAGCATCGCCTCGGAAATGTTCTTGCAATCCCAGGCGCTGATATAGCCAAATGCGCGGAGCTTCTGACAAATCGGCGCGAGCGCGGTCGCCACTTCGAGGGAATCGAGGCCCGGCACACCGAGGATGCGCGGTTTCACGCCGGTAACAGCCTCCGCCGTGAGCAGCGCTTTCAGCCCGGTGTAATTGCCGCTTTCGTCGGTGCCGCCGATGATGTTGGAAATAGTCTGCGCTTCGGCATCGTCGCCGGTACCTTCGGCAACGCGCACAACGACAATGACCGGTTTCGACTGGTCGGCAATTGCCTGTAGGGATGCGGCCAGGGTACCTTTTGTACCCGCTTTCGCAATGGCGCTTTGCACGCTGGTTATCAGTACGGGCTTATTGAGTGGGAAGGTGGTGGCATCGGCATCGCTGGCCGTGCAGACCATGCCGATAATCGCCGTTGATACGGTGGAAATGACGCGGGTGCCGTCGTTAATCTCGACAACCTGGACGCCGTGATGAAAATCGCTCATCCGTTTAACTCCGTGGTTAAGGGTGAGCATTATTTTCAATCGTGGGGGAAGGGGTGACGAGTCATCCCCGCTGTAACATGGACAGTACAACAGGAATGACCGTCACAGGTCAGGCTACGCGGCTCCAGCACATCAGCAGGGTGTGCGCTTCGACCACGCTGAACGATTTACCTTCGCCGAGGTTGGCGGTTTTTCCACTTGTCGTGTGTTTGTGCGCCGGTACCGTGACTTCGTGGTCGTGCTCTCCGGCGTCATCGGTCACACCCAGCTCTTTCGGGTTAAAGAGCTGCCGCACATCGCCGCCAATCTCCCAGGGGTCATCCTTACCGGCCACGCCACCATGATTGTGAACACCGCCGCGCGTGGTCGTCAGTTTCTGCTCTGCCTGTTCGCTGGTTTCGCCACTCACATCAATCTGAACGGCGGGCAGGTTGGCCTGCTGGAGCGTGACGGTATCGCTGCCGCCGGTCGCGCCGACGTCTGAACCGTCCGCTTTGCCGACGCGGATCGTTTTATTTTCCCCGGTGTACAGCCATTGCGACCAGGGCCACTTTTCATTCGGGTTGACGTTCTGATTAAAAAATCGCGTGGTGCCGACGGGGTTATCCAGTTCCCAGGCATCACTCACAGCCGATTTAACCGCTTCAGCGATAGCCTCCTGAATACTGGTATCAAGCTCCCCCACGATTTCATCAGCATAATCCTTTGCTTCACTGCTGATGCGGTTCACCTCTTCAACGGTAGCCAGTATTACTGACGGATCGGCTTTTAATTCCACACTTGCTGTATTGCTTACTGCAATCCACACATTGACAGACTGCAACCGGCCCGCCCCCTGAGCCAGTAGCGGTTTATACGATGGCGGCAGGTCTGCTACTGCCAGGCACACACCTTCGTCGTCATAGAGCGCCGCTTCGCGCAACCAGAAACCGCCAACCTGCGGCATCATTATCATTTCCGTGCGGATGACGTTTGCAGCCTGGTCAGCAATCACAACACGATTAAGCGGGGCGCGATAACGTTCACTGACTAACCCCGTGCGCGACTCGTGGTCGCTCAGCTCACCGTCACCGATCGCCATTTCAGCAAATCCGACGGGCACGCCGGATAACGCCGCCGATGCAAATCGCCGGGCACCTTCGCTGGTCAACACTGCTTTATACAGAGTCTCGCTCACATCACCCCCTACAGACTCAGCCCGTAAATCTTGCTGGTAAAGCGGTTGATTTTTGACAGTAGCGCCGCACCTGCTGGCGTGTTCAGCGCCACATTGCAAAGAAACACATCAGCGACATCGCCATCCCAGAACTGGGAGCCACCCGGCAGCGCTCCCAGCGAAAATACGGATTTTGACGGCTCGCCAGCAGCTACCGCTGTATAGGTCTGACCGTTGATACGCAAAAAGATGCTCACGCCATCAAAACCACAGGCAAATGCAAACGGCTGGTCGAGACTGAGTAACGGACCAATGCATGACGATGTACCGTAGAGAAATGCCAGCTTCCCGGCGTTACCACCTGATGTGGTGACATTGAGAATGGCGCGAATGGATGACGACGTGAACGTCCCCAGCAGGGTACAGGATGCCGTCAGGGAGCGTAATGTCGCCACCCCGGCCCAGCTGAACGGCTGCGACGGGTCAAGTGCATCACCGCTGAAAAGGTTCCTGTCCTGTTCGCTGGCATTGAATCGGGCGCCAGCATGTTTGCCAAAAATCCCGTTAACCAGCGTTGCGCCGGTTGTTTCCGAACTTCGGCTTAATTTGCTGCCGGTTCCTTTAAGGTCATTAAACGAAATGATATCGCCATTGTCTGACAGCGTGACGCGACGGGCATCACCCTGAAACCAGTTAACCAGGCCCGTATCATACAGCAGCATACCTGTCACCGTGCCCGACTTCGGCAGGTAATCATTGTTTATGTCACCGCCAATCATAATGCCGCCAAGGGGGTTAATCATACTGTCACTCCGATTCGTTCGCGTAAAAGGTAATGCCTGATTTTCTCCGGCACCGGATGGCCCAGCAGGTTAAACGGTGAGCGGATGTTACTTTCCGCCATCGCCTTGCCGCCATACCATGCCCAGCCAGCTCCGGCGCTGTTATTCAATCCGTATGAGATACGCTCCCCCGCTGTTGACGTGGGTTCGCTTGCCAGCGTCAGGGTGATTTTCGAGCCTGAATAGGCCACAGATGAAACTGCAACTACACCGTCATTATTATTCGCATACACAAAACCATCCTGCGGCACATCGGGCATCCAGTTGCTGTCTCGCGATGCAGTGACTGTTCCAGGGGGTAACCCGGTTTCAATCGTGATGACCTTCCCGTTACGGGTGGCAGATTTCATTCTGAACGGTTGCCATTCCATGCCATTTGCAATCATCAGCTCCATATAGGCCTGGCATTCGCCCATCATCATTCGCCCGTATGCGTTCAGGTGCGTGCGGTCGGCGGCGGTAGGATAGCCGTACATTGGCCCCGGTATCAGAATGTCATCGCGGGTATCAAGAAAATTCAGTTGCAGGGCACCGACACCATTCTCATAGCCATTTCCGCCGCCGGTGATTTGCCACAGCACAATTTTGCATTCCGTACTCTGCCCGGTAATCCGCTTTATTTCCGGGATGATGGCATCCGCCCACGTTGCAAAATCAGCAGCATAATTAGTACCGTTTTCACCCTGAATAATCGTTACATATGACTGTGCTACGTCCCGCCCGTAAGTGGCTGCAATGCGCTTTGCAGCGGAGAGAAAGGCGAAATAATTTTTCCAGTTAACAGTTCCGGGTAACAATGCGGACATCGCAACCGAACCCTGCCCGGCGGTAAAAACCACCTGGCCCGGCACGTCGCCGCCCATCTCTTTTTTCAGATATTCATGGGCAAATGCGGTCATTGTGGCGGGCAGGTTGTTATTAGTCTGGCTGGCGGCATCAGCAAGAGGCGTAAACTCCGTCAGCGAGTTGCCATCAATCTCTCCGCTGCCGCCCTGGGCAAAGTTCCGCTCTCTGAATGACAGGGCGCTGAACGGGAACAATGCGCGACTTTCTCTGACAGGCGTATCACCGGCCAGCACACCGTTTGACTGGCTCATCAGGCCACGCACCTCAACTGGCGCAACCCTGTCAGGCACGAGAGTATTAACAGCTCCGTCTTTTTTCTGCTTTGCATCAAAGGTTTTCTGGCTGAATCGCTCCTGTACTGTCGCGTAATAAAAATCACCTTTTTCACGCACGGCGGACACTTCATACCCGCCGCGCACGGTCGATGGTGGCAGGTATCCGCCTGAAATATCGCCCAGGCGTTCACCGATATAATCAATCGTGTCGCCGTCTGGTCGTAGCATGATTTCGCCGGTATCCGGGTCAAGCCCGACAGCAATGACACCGTTAGTTTTTGAGCCAACAATGGGAAGCATAAAAGGGGCGTCGCGCTCCGGGATGGCATCCATTCCCGGTATTTCGACATGAGAGACAGTAACGCCACCAGATTCATTGAATCCGATAACGCGCCCGTCAGGAGACATTACCGGCAGGGAAAACCCGCTGACGCCGTCCCGCACCATAAAGCTGCTGTCAAAACCCTCCGTTAACGAACTGACGGCGGCTTGCATACTCAGAAAGGTATTGCGTGACGGAATATCAAGAATCTGAACCGCCGCATTATTGTCATTCAGGTAGATAACCTCCCTGGCATTCTGGGGGTTGTTGACATAAATCACGCGAAAAGCCTGCCCGGTCAGGGTGACTGACAGGCCATCTGTCACGGCCTGCGCCTCGTCATTACCGGCGATGATAGTCGCCGCAATAAACTGACTGCTGTAAATCCGTTTACCGGTGCGCGTGGCAACGCCATTCGTATTTATTCCCTCTTCGGCCCAGAAACTGGCATCATCCGAACGAAAAGAGAAACGACTACTTTCCGGGATAGTTCCGGCGTCAATTGCGTCCTGTGCCGCCTGGAGGCTGTCATAGGGCATCTCACCGGATTTAACCATTTGCCCGTATGCTTCCACCTCCTGTTTCAGGTAACGGGTGCGGTTAGCCAGTTGTCCGGCCTGGATATTCGCCGCCCCGTTACGTCCGCCCTCGACCTTATCCTGCCGGGTTAGCAAGCTGATCCCGCTTTCCCATTGCACCTTTTCGTTAATATTCATTCGATTCACCTGAAAAATGATAATTCCCGTCATAGTGAGTCACGCCGTCATAAACAAGGCTGTCATCCGGTGAGTACCCTGGCGGATAAACGGTAATAACCTCACCATCATGGATAGCTGAACCGATATATGCGGTTCCCCTTGCACTGGCTGAGAGCGTTAATTGCGAAATGTGTCGGCTCACCGGTTTGGCATCTCCGATGATTCGCTCCAGCTCTTTAATCATCGTCTCAGTGATGCCGACATCATTGAGGTCAATCTCAAGCCGGAATGTCCCGGCGGGGTCGGCCACCTCCCACCATTCCAGGAGTGTCATGCTATAGCCCAGAGTTTCAATCACGCGCCGCAAGGCGGCGACGGTTCCCTTGCGTTGGTGGATCCAGAAAGCATCACTGACTGCCTGTCGTTTAACCGTCTCTGACCATGTTTCTTCCCAGCGGTCAACAGAGAAAGCCCACGCCAGATACGGAAGGAATTTCACCGGGCATCGCCAGGGGTTCCACAAATCACGCAGCGGCACAGATAAATCGCTGATGAAGGCACACGCTGCGGCGGCTCGCTGTTCCAACACCGACGACCCGGTCGCCATCAGCGAGTTACTCATCGGAGCCCCCGATCACGACACTGGTTTCGGTGCAGTACGCGGCTTGGGTTTTATCGAGCACGACGTCGGCCAGCGGTTCGAGCAGTTCGACGCGCTGGACACCCTGCACATGCAGCGCGGCATAGATGGCAGATAGTCGAATATCGCGACCGAGGCGGCGCTGCTCGGTGATATAGGCAGTTAGTTGCGCTTTGGCAGCAGCAAGAATCGGCTCGGTTGCCGGGCCGGGGTACACATACAGCACGGCATCGACTGCATAATTGACAATCTCGGCCGAGACGACTGTCAGGCGGTCACCGACCGGGCGCACGCTCTCATCATTCAGCGCGGTACTGACGGCCAGTAATAAATCATCCGATGCCGTGCCGTCACCTTCCCGCGACAGCACCGCAATAGTGACCTCAGCCGGGGCCGGGCTGTTCGCCGAGGCATCCGCGACACGACCATCGGCGCTCAGGGCGTGAAACTCATAGGCACCGGTCGGCCCGGCGACACTCATCCCCTCAAAAGCAGCCGGTACTCGCTGGCGTAAATCACTGTCGGATTCCATGACCGCCGCCACCGGCGGGATTTGGGTATCGTCTTCGGGGGTAATGACCAGGCGCTCAACGTTATTATTTGCCGCGAGCTGGTCGAGGTCGTTTTTGATGGCATAGGCCACCATCCCGGCTTTCGCCGCCTCGTTAATGCGCTGGCGTAAAATCACCTCGCGATAGGCATTCTCTTCGAGATATTTCACCAGTGGCTCTGACTCCAGCGTCAGCGTCCTGGCGACCGCTTCCTGCTCGTCTTCCGGGTACAGTGAAATCAGCGTCGCTTTGCGCTCGGAGAGGATGGCTTCAAAATCCAGCGTTTCCACCACATCAGGCGCGGGGAGCTGGCTCAGGTCGATAACTGCCATAGGTTCAACTCACAGGGATGGTTAAGGAAAGGCTCTCGCCGGTATCGGTGATTTGGCCGGTCACATCGACGACCATCTGCCCGTTAAACTGCCGCGCTGTAGTGATGCTGGTCAGCCTGACGCGCGGTTCCCACTTCAGGATCGCCATGTAGCAAGCGGCCATAATTTGCAGCTCAAGCGCCGGGGTCTGAGGCTGGTCAATCATCTGCGACAGGAGCGAGCCGTATTCACGACGCATGACTCGGGAGCCGACAGGCGTGCGCAGAATATCCCCGATGCTCTGGCTGATATGGTCAACGTCTGAAATACTTTCACCGGTCGTGCGGTTCATGCCGAGATAACGCGCCGTCATTTGGTGCCCTCCGTCCATTCATCGCCGCGCCTGATGCCGCCGTGGCCGTGTTTATCCACCTGGACACCGTTGGAAGTGAAAGCACCGCCGCTGTGCTCGATATCACCTAACATCTTGCCGCCTTGCTTCACCTCCAGCGTGCCGGTCGTCAGCTTGTTGGTGCAGACCACCTCTGGCGTATCCAGGGTGACGCGGGTATCGGCTTTTACCAGCACCACCGGCACGCTGACGGCAACCGAATCGGATGCGGTCACATCGGCGGTTTTAATGCCGGTGACGGTCAGCGCGCCGGTTTCCGGCTCATAACTCATAACGGCACCGTCGGGAAACTCAACGTGCCAGGCATCCGCCGAGGCCGACGGCGCGGGGTTGTCGTCGGAATAAATACCCGGCAAAACAAAAGCGGTATCGAGCTCACCGCCCACGGCCAGAATCATCACCTGCTCACCAATGGAGGGAGCCCACCAGGTGCGTGAGCGCCCGGCCCGATGCGTCAGCCACTGGAGCCAGTCGGTATAAATGCCGCCGGTCTGCACGCGACAGCGCCCGGCGTCGATGTCAGTTTCGACGACGATGCCGGTGCGGATCATGTTGCGTATCGCGCGGGCGAGTTCCTGGATAGATGCGAGAGTATTCATAGGGGAAAGGATGCCGCCGGGGTGTTCCGGCGGCAATCTGCGGGCGTTTTGCCCTGGCTGGCACAACGTTAATCGGCGAGGTAGTCGATAATGACGCTTTCCACAAGCTGCCGGTCATCTTCGGTAAAGCCCAGGAGCTGGCGCTGTGGGTACTCGACGGCTGCGCTTTTGGGGGATGGTTTATCCTTGAGCCCGAGCTGATGCACGCGGGCGATGCGCTGTACTTTCCCGGTAAATTCCACCAACGCCGCGCTGTCGTTACCGGTCGCTTTCATATAGCGATTGGTGCGCAGCTTCGCAAACATCTCGCGCTTAATCCGGCCTTGCTTTGCCCTGACGGGCTGGCGCTTACGCGGGGCAAATGGCGAACCGTCCGGCGCTTTTTGCGATTTAATGCGCTGTTGTTGCCGCTGGCGCAGTTTCTTCGCAATATCGGCGGTCATCCGACGACGCCCGGCGGGGGAAAGGGCCGCTATCAATCCGGCGAGCTTGTCCTCAAAGGGTTTGAAGTCATTCATCCCATTTACTCACCCGTTCGCCATTACTCCACATCTCGACAGGGCTCGTCACCGGCTCCGGCGGTGGCGGTTCCGGGATGTTCTCAACGTACATTGCGCCGTCGACCTCGTTGACCAGCGTGCGCTCGGTCAGCAACAGGCTGATGCTGACATCGAGGCTGCTGTCGTTATTAATGTCAGCGAACCAGGCAAATCCTTTTTTTCGCCCCTCGTCGGTTGTCATGATGTCCGGCTGATTGACGCGCAACCAGGCCATAATCGGCACAAACAGCAGGTCAATATCGTCGGTAAAATCCGTGACCACGATGTTAAGCGTGTACCGCTTTTCAAACGACAGGGAGCGCGCCAGCGTCGCCGTATTGTTGCCATCGTCCAGGCGAAGGTGAAGCATATCGGGGTTGGTACGCAGTACCGGTACCGCATCAGTTAAGGCTTTTCGCAGACTGTTGGGCTTTAACATCGATTTCATCCTGGCATTGTTTAACCGTATCGACCTGGATTGCGCAGCTTTTCAGGGCGTTTTCGAGCTGGCGTATATCCGCACTCAGGTCGCCATTAGTCAGCGGGTCGCTGCCCGGCATCGGGCAGGGACTGACCTTCGGGCAGGCGTTGTAAACAATCACCGGCGGCGGCGTTGGTACAGGCGGCGCGCTGGTGCAACCGGCGCACAGCATCAGGTAAATCAGCGCTATACCAGCGGCGAAACGCGTCATTTTCATTGAGTAACCTCGTGATAGTTTGTTCACGCCGAAAGGCCAGCAGGTTAGCCGCCGTGAGCTTATCCCTCATGGCAACCTGCGCCAGCTCTTTGCGCTGCGACTGCTCTGTGGCAACGTTGAGCTGATTTTTCAGCATGGTGATCGTGGTTTTCTGCGTACCGGCGACCCGGTTCGCACGTTCAAATGAGGCGCGCAAATTGCTGTTATCGTGTCTCATCCACAGCAGACCCGCACAGGCCAGCGCCAGCAGGAGAATCACTATCTTCATGCAGTTCCCCCTCCGGCCTTGCGCCACACTGCGACCAGCTTGTCGAGGCTATGCTCACGCTGACCGTATCCGGCACCCGGCAATGAAGCCCAGATATTGCGACAGCGGGAAATCGCGCGCTCGATGCGCCCCTGCTGCAAATCTTCCAGCGCACCACGCTCCCGAATAAGCTGAATGGCGAGCCTGTCCTGTGATACCGGGCTGAAATCCGGCAAAGCGAGCTGTTTCTGATAATGCGGCCAGAACAGATAAAGCTGCTGGTAACGCCCGGATGCCGTGGATTTTTCCCCGCGACGATTGAAGACCTTCGCCGGGCGTCCACCGGCGAACGGGTGATCGCGATAATCGGTAAAAATCTCCGGCTTGCCATCGATACCCGTGACGATAACGTCGTAACCGTTGTTTCGGGTCAGCGGATGCGTTGCTGTCCCTTCCGAAAACGCCAGCGTGTCGAGGAATGCCGCAACGTTGGGATGTGTCTTAATGACTGCCATCGTTTTCCCCTTTTTTAATCTTGCGCTGGATAGCAAGCTCTACCGCCTGATAACCGGCGATACCCAGCATGGAGCCAAATCCGCACACGGCCGCGGTTGGCAGGTCTGGAAACTGTACCAAGGCAACCCCGGCCACCATCGAAACAAAGCCACCCAGCAACGTGCGACCAATAAAAAGACGTGCGGTGATCGGTTCACCACCGGCCAGCACTTTACCGACGACAATCAGCGCGCCGATGATAAAAAGCGAAATGACGCTTTTTTCCCCTTCCGTCATGTGGTTACTCCCAGAGGTTTATTGTTTCTGTTACGGGGGATGACTTCACATCAGGCAGCTCGATCACAGTGCCATGCGGCAATACTGCGCCGAGCTCGGCTAACCCCGGATTTGCGGCGAGCACCGACTCGAAGACCCCCTCAGTGCGCCCGTAATACCGGACGCAAATCATGTCGAGCGTGTCGCCCTGTTGCGCGATGGCCTGCATCAGATTTGGCTCACGATGCAGCGGGGTTTGTCCTGGACGCGTGATACGGCCCAGCGCATGTCCCGCCACAGCTCGTCGACAGTGGTATCGATGCTGTCAGCTTTCTTGTCACCTTTGGCGCTGGCATCCACACCGCGATAACGCTCATAGAGCGTGGCGGTCGCCATTGAGGTGACGGCGCGCAGGTAATAGAAAACTCGCACACTCTCGCCGTCGAGATCGTCAGCCGGCACGTCGGCAAGCTTGCTAAAACCCCCGGCAATCTGCTGTTCCCGCCACAAAAACAGCTCGGCATTGGTTTCGGCGATGCCGGTTTTGATGGCCTCACGAAGCCGGGCCGGGGCGACGGTCTGCTCAAGTCGCATCCCTTCACGCACGCGTTTCGGGTCGATGTCTGGAAAGAAAAACGTATTTTTTATCACCGGCTCATCGCTGGCAGGTGGCGGGATGACCACCACGCCACCCGGCTGCGGCTCATCGTTCTTTTTAATAATCAGCGTCGTCATGACTACCTCTGAATAGGTGGGCGGTGGACGCCGGTCTCAGGTCAGGTAAAACACCCTCATCGACCGGCGTGCCGCCCTGGCGCGGGGCGCATTCTGTTAACCGGCGGTCTTTTTCGGTCGGCCACGTTTAGCCGGTGCCGTAGTTTTCACGGCGCGCGGCGCTCTTACCGGGGCTTTAACGACCGTTGCCGGTTTGGGCTTCAGCTCACGCTCAAGCCGTTCAATGTCTTTTTTTACGCCTGCCTGACAATCGAGCTGCATCGCTCGCTTGAGGTGGGCCAGCGCGTCGGCGGGCTGTTTGTTATCCCGTAACACCTGACCGGTGATTTTGTGCAGCTTTGCGCGCACTTCATCAGGCATATCGGCGGCGGCGGTCAGCGCCAGCGTGTCGAGCAGCTGGCTGACGACGACCGGTTCACCGGCGGCATGGGCGCGCATGGCGGCGAGCGCCACCTCTTCGGTAAACATGTACTGCGGCGGGCGGCGGTGTTTGCCTGGCATGGTCAGACCGTACTTAAACGCGTAGCGGGCAATATCCATCGCGCCGCCGATATCGCCGACATCGAGACGCCACAGCATGACGGTCATCACGATGTCATCCTGTGCACCTTTGCCCTGTTCCAGCACGCCACTGACCCACGGCAGATAGAACGGCAGCAGCTCGCGCTTTTTCGTGGCTTTCAGCTCTTTACCAAAGATGGCTTTTAACGTGCGTTGGTCTGCGGCCAGCTTAACCAGCATCTGCTCGTAGGCAGTGGCATGCCGCAGCGGGTTGTTTTCCCGCTGCGCGGTTTCAATGGCCGAGACCCGCATCATGTGACGCTGTGCGGGGCTCGTCATCGGTTAGCCCTCCGGTTGTGCGGCAGAGAAATCGCCCAGCTTGATATTTTCAATGAAGCACCCGGCGGCGTAGGTTTCGACCACGTAATCGATGTTCATCGATTCGTAGTTTTCCACCTGGTCGAGTTTCGGGTTTTCGATAATGGAGCGGCGATGACTTTCATCCATGAAATAGATGGACAGGTTATCGAGACGCGTCACCATAATCGCGTTCGCCGGGAAGTACGGCACACGGACGGCGGGCAGGTTGCCGATGCGTTTCTGGCTGATGATGATGTCAGCCGCGAGCGCTTCGCTGTTCGGCTGGTCTTTGTTGACGATCGGGAAATATTTATCGGCCAGCAGCTTACGACCCACAATCGCTACAAGTTCGGCATCTTCCTGATAAATCTCGTCAATCAGGTTGTCGGTTGCATCCATGACCAGCGCATCGAGGTTAACGTAATCGCCGTTTTTACCCACACGGATCACAGCGGAAACAACATTCCCTTCTTCGTCGACAATTTTGCTCATCACGCGGGTCGGCGCTTCATTACGGTATTTCTGCAGCCAGCCGACGGCGACGTCCTGCAACATCGGATGAGTGGCGCGGTCAGAGGTTTCGGCGCGCTCAACGCCGTTGAATCCGGCCATGATGAAATCGAGCGCCTGCCGCTGGATGATGGCATCACGAATACGGCGCTGGAAGTCCTGGAAGCGCGCCCACAAATCCAGCTTTTTATATTTGAAGTGAAAGTCGAAGTTGACCTGATCGCATTCGTACTTGTTGGACTCCAGCGCGGTAAAGTCGGCGGTTTTACGCTCCTTGCCGCTGTTGGTGTCCGTTGTACTGGCGATGGTGCCATTGACGCCGACGCCAATTTTTTCACCCTTCAGCTCATCCACCGGCACGATATTAATTTTCTGCAAAAAGGCCGAGGACATCTGCACGGTGTTCATCATGGTTTGCGTGACGGACGGCTCGACGGAGAATTTTTTACTCACGTCGTCCGGGTCTATGCCGTTCAGCTCAGCAACGCGGGACATGTAGGCATTGAATTTAAAACGGGTTTCCTGACGCATAGTCTTTCCTGTTGGGTTAAATCGGGTTGTCTGACCGGGCAAGCCTGTCGCCCGGCGATAAATTCACGACCGTTTAGCAGTCGGTCAGCAGCTCATCGCCACCGCCACCGGTGGAGAGCTTGCGGCGTGGCTGCATGGTGCTTTCGGTGTTATCCAGCGACGTTTTTAACTTGCTGAATGCCTGGCTGGTCTGGTCAGCCTTCGTGGTGACGTCCTTTTTCAGGGTCGCAAAGGCATTTTCCAGCGCGGCAAGACGCTGTTCAGTGGCAGTGAGGTTTTCCTGCACATGTTCACTGACGGTCGTCACGGCTTCATGCACATCCTGAAAACGGGCGTCATCGCTGGCCTGTTTGCGGCTGAAGATCGCTTTCACTTTGTCGCTCAGGGCGGTAAAGATATTTTCCGCCTGGTCTTCAAACTCCAGCTCGGCGAGAGTGGCGACGGAAATCAGGTTGCCCGGCTCGGCTTTGAAGCGGTTGAGGGGGTTAAATTTGGCACCCCGGCAAAATTCGAGGTATTCGGTGCCGAGGCTGGCCGGGTCATCGGTCACGGCGAGGCCGACCAGGTAGCATTTACCGCTATTGGCGAAATTCGGCTGAATTTCCATTGAGGTGTAGACCTTCTGCAATTTTTTATTCATTGCGATCAGGTCATCGGTCGGGGTGATTTTGGCGAACAGCGCCAGCTTGCCTTTCAATACCGAATCGTCGTCAATCTTTTCAGACTTCAGCTCAACCACATCGCCGTAACGGCTGAACGGGCCATCCGGCAGGATGCCTTTCAGGTGTTCGAGGTTAATGCGGCAACCATAGACGCGGGGGTCAAAGGTCTCTGCCATTTCCTGAATATCCGTCGCGCTGATAACGCGGCCGTCACAGGTATCGCCTTCGACGCCGATGCGAAACCATTTTGAAACTTTTTTTGCCATTGTCAGGAGTCCTGATATCGGGTTAACGGGTCGGGGTTAGTTTCCCGACGTCGCCGCCCACCCGCTATCAATCCCGGATGGCTTATCCCTCACACAACAGCACCTTAGCGATTCGCATCACCCGTTTCTTTAGCCTTGCCCTGTATCAATCACGGCGAGGCATCCATGACCATCACCACCGACACCACTTTATTAAACGACCCGCGACGCCAGGCGGCTTTGTTGTACTGGCAGGGGTTTTCCGTGCCGCAGATTGCCGAAATGTTGCAGACCAAACGCCCGACGGTGCAGAGCTGGAAACAGCGCGACCAGTGGGAGGAAACCGCACCGCTGAACCGGGTCGAAAGCACCTTAGAGGCCCGGCTGATTCAGCTCTACGCAAAGCCCAACCTGACACCCCACGATTTCAAGGTGGCGGATTTTCTGGCCCGACAGATGGAGCGCTTTGCGCGCATTAATCGCTATGGCCAGACCGGAAATGAGGTTGACCTTAATCCCAATGTGGCCAACCGCAACAAAGGCGACCGCAAAAAGCCGACAAAGAACTTTTTCAGCGACGAGGCTATCGAGAAACTGGAAGAGATTTTTTTCGCGGAGTCTTTCGAGTATCAGCTCCGCTGGCACCGCGCCGGGCTTGAGCACCGTATTCGCGACATTCTGAAATCGCGCCAGATTGGGGCGACGTTCTACTTTTCCCGCGAGGCGCTGCTGCATGCGCTGAAAACCGGCCATAACCAGATTTTCCTGTCAGCGAGTAAGACGCAGGCGTATGTATTCCGCGAGTACATCATTCAGTTTGCCCGCCGGGTCGATGTCGACCTGACCGGCGACCCGATTGTCATAGGCAACAACGGCGCAAAGCTGATTTTTCTCGGCACCAACTCAAACACCGCGCAGAGCCACAACGGCGACCTGTATGTCGACGAAATTTTCTGGATCCCCAACTTCCAGAAACTACGCAAAGTGTCGTCGGGCATGGCCTCACAAAGCCACCTGCGCAGCACCTACTTTTCGACACCTTCCACCCTGGCACACGGCGCTTACCCGTTCTGGTCGGGGGAATTATTCAACCGGGGCCGCGCCAGCGCCAGCGAGCGGGTTGATATCGATATCAGTCATGACGCGCTCGCCGCTGGCGTGGCGTGTCCTGACGGTCAGTGGCGGCAGATTGTCACCATTGAGGATGCGCTCGCCGGGGGCTGTACGCTGTTCAATCTGGAGCAACTCAAGCGCGAAAACAGCGTCGACGACTTCCGCAATCTGTTTATGTGCGAGTTCGTTGACGACAAGGCGTCGGTGTTCCCGTTCGAGGATTTGCAACGCTGCATGGTCGACAGTCTGGAAGAGTGGGAAGACTTTGCGCCGTTCGCCGACAACCCGTTCGGCTCCCGCCCGGTCTGGGTGGGATACGACCCTTCGCACAGCGGCGACAGCGCCGGGTGTGTGGTGCTCGCACCGCCGGTTGTCGCCGGGGGCAAGTTTCGCATTCTGGAGCGCCATCAGTGGAAAGGCATGGACTTCGCTACTCAGGCCGAATCCATCCGCCAGCTCACCGAAAAATACAACGTCGAGTACATCGGTATCGATGCGACCGGCCTCGGTATTGGCGTCTTCCAGCTGGTTCGCTCGTTTTATCCCGCCGCCCGCGATATCCGCTACACGCCGGAAATGAAAACCGCAATGGTACTGAAAGCAAAAGACGTTATCCGCCGTGGCTGTCTCGAATATGACGTCAGCGCCACCGACATCACCACCTCGTTTATGGCAATCCGTAAGACCATGACCAGCAGCGGGCGCAGCGCCACCTATGAGGCCAGCCGCACCGAGGAAGCCAGTCACGCGGACGTCGCCTGGGCGACCATGCACGCGCTGTTAAACGAACCGCTTACCGCTGGCAGCGGCCAGGTAACATCATCCATTCTGGAGTTCAACTGATGAGTAAATACAAAGGCCGCAAGCCACAGCCACAAAAGCGCCCGCGCAACATGAAAGACAGCGCGCCCCAAAAAATGGAGGCGTTTACCTTTGGTGAACCGAGCGCCGTGCTCGACCGCCGCGATATTCTGGATTACGTGGAATGCGTCAATAATGGCCGCTGGTTCGAACCGCCGGTCAGCTTTAACGGGCTGGCGAAAAGCCTGCGCGCCGCCGTTCACCACAGCTCGCCGATTTACGTTAAGCGCAACATTCTGGCCTCAACGTTTATTCCGCACCCGCTACTGTCACAACAGGACTTCAGCCGCTTCGCGCTTGATTTTCTGGTGTTTGGCAACGCGTTTTTAGAGCTCCGAAAGAGTGTCACCGGTCGCCCGCTGAAGCTGGAAGCGTCACCGGCTAAATACACGCGGCGTGGTATTGAAGATGATGTCTATTGGTGGGTGCCGTCATTCGACCAGCCGCACCCGTTCGCGCCGGGATCCGTATTCCATCTGCTGGAGCCTGACATCAACCAGGAGCTGTACGGCATGCCGGAATATCTCAGCGCGCTAAACTCCGCCTGGCTGAATGAAGCGGCGACGCTGTTCCGTCGCAAGTATTACCAGAACGGGGCTCATGCGGGTTACATCATGTATGTGACGGACGCCGCGCAAAGCGGTACCGATGTTGAGGCGCTGCGCGATGCGATGCGCAGCTCGAAGGGGCTCGGCAACTTCAAAAATCTGTTTTTCTACGCACCGCACGGAAAACCAGACGGCATTAAAATTGTGCCGCTCAGTGAGGTGGCAACGAAAGACGATTTCTTCAATATCAAAAAAGTCAGCGCCGCCGACCTGCTCGACGCTCACCGCATCCCGTTCCAGCTGATGGGCGGCAAGCCGGAAAACGTCGGTTCGCTCGGTGACATCGAGAAGGTGGCAAAGGTTTTTGTCCGTAACGAGCTCATACCGCTACAAGACCGGATGCGCGAGGTCAACGCGTGGGCCGGTCAGGAGGTGATCCGGTTCAAAAGTTACACCCTCGACACCGAAAGTGACTGATTTCCGCCGCCTCCGGGCGGCTTTTTCTTACCCCCACGCCTGACCGCCTCAGAAGCCCGCCAAGCCCTCGGGCGCCCCCGCATCACCCAACGACACCCTCGCGAACCCGCGCGGCACAGCGACGCGCTCAGGCTGCGAAAATAAATGCGCAAAAGTACGCTGGCGCGCAGTGCTTTCCCCGCCTCGCCTGCCCGCTTTAAGGGTCGATTTTAATGCAGTTGCATCAAGGTCAACGATCCGCACCACTACTGGTAATTATTGGGAAAAATTAACGTATAAAATGAATGCAAAACCATGCACCATGATGCATGGTTCTCTTACATTTAAATTAATCTTCCATTATCTGTAGCTACATAACTCACATTGAGAGAGCGATCTTCAGGATTAAAGTATCTTCCAACAATCAAATCTGTATTGTCGTATGTAGGATTAATTTCTGAAGTTGCATAAATCAACTGAAAATCATACTCATATGTTTCTGCTTCTTGAACAATAATTTTTTGCAGATTATGGCTACGTTCTTTCTCCATACCTCCATCGTCAATGCCATCTAGCATCAAGAAACGAGGCAATCTCATATAAGACTTTTCAAGGCTTGCAGTAAGAAGCGCCAAATGGAAGATGTGCCTAAGCACCACAGCCGAACTCTCTGAGAAATTTTTAGACCCATTAACGTATACCTCATTATCTACGAAGCTAAAATTAATTTGCCTTGGATCAATAAACTCAGTCTGCAATGGCAGGTCAAGTTTTAGCAGTCTAGACATGATAGACTCAACAGTTTGAGAAATGTCTTTCTTTCTGCTTTCCTCTTTGCTTTGTAAAGAGTCAACAAGTGATTCCAAGCGTTCTTTTTCTGATTGCAATGAATCGCGATTTTTTTGAAGGTCTGAAATAACATCACTTAGCTTTTGCGACTCATACGCTTGATTAATCTCCTCTTCAACTCGACCAAGAGCTTTAGTTAACGCTTCAAACTCTATTTCGAAAGCATTTTCCCACACTGTTGAAACAGCCTCGTACTCACGAATAAGAGTCTGAACATCTTTCTTGAGAATTGGAGCCTGAAGCTTAAGTTCTTTTAGCTTTTCAACATTATGCTCAAGTAAATATCTTGACTCTTTTAACTGCACAGATATTTCATTTTTCATTCTTAATAGCTGTGGAGCTTCGCTTCCTTCTGGAGCATGACTTTTGCACAATGTACACCCGCCCTCATCGGAATTATGCAATTCACTTAAACAGCTTGGGCAGAATTGAAATTGTACATTACTAAAATACTCCCTAGCCTTACCTGACTCATTAAGCGCCTGATACCTAGATTCCAACTCATTAATAAACATTTCTGAATCAGCGACTTCCATTTCCAAAGAATTAATGTTATCGGTATTTTTAACTTCTGCTTCCTTTGCCTTATTCAGTCGCTTACGAATATTATTCGTTTTCTCTCTATCTGATTTTTTATTATCCCCATCAGATACAGCACGACCTTTTAATTCATTTAGCTTGTGGTAAATGTCATTTTTTTCTTTTTCCAAATCAGAAATTCGCTGCTCAATAAAATGAATATTTTCTGACTGACCAGAACGACCAAGAACTGTAAATATGCTTTTTAGCTCCGTGATTTTAGTCGAAAGTTCAGAATCTACCTGTTTAAGCCTGATTAATGAGCTATAAAGAACATCATCAAATATACCACATAAATAATCGCCGACAGTTTCCCTAGTCAAAGCCTTGTCAAAACTATCATTTCTAAAGATTGGGCTATGAACCGAAGGTTGGTCTGCATATAATACGCGGAGAATCTGATGCATAGTTAAAATTGAAGCACCCTCCCCTTGAGCTAATGGCATATCCAATGCATTCAAAATCACTTGTGAGAAACTCAGCGATTTTTCTGAACGCTTGAAAGGGTAAGTCTCCCACTGACTAGGTGAAGATTGAAGAGCATCCTCCATTCTCCCCCAAAAAATACTTAACGGCCGCATGGATTCTTTGCTTATTTCTCGTTTAAAACATGCAGGTTTATCGTTTAAAAGAACCTCTACCATTGTCAAAGTGCAAAGAAGAGCTTGGGGTTTCCATCGAATATTCTCAGCCCCAATAGAAAACGCAAGCAAATCCATTATAGTCGTTTTGCCAGAACTATTACGCCCCCTGATAACATTTACACCTTTATGAAAGTCACAACTAAATGCTTCGCGCCCATGTTGAAACACTTTCAATTTACTTACAGAAAAAGATGGATTAAGAAAAGTCATATCTAAACTCCATTAAATTCGTTCTATCTTTAAGTCCATCCTTCCCTGTCAAAGGGAACTGCGACAATTTACTTATGATGAAAGTATAAATTTCTTCTTTAGCATTCAGAAAATCACACATGGATATAAGCAACCCATCAGGTATAGATTTATCGGTCCGCTTGATAAGATCTCTTTCGAGAGGCGTTACTTCAATTAACCCAGTAGCTGCCAAACACCTAATAGCTGCCATTTGAATTTCATGCATATCTCTAAAGGTTGATGAGATATTAATTGGATTCCGATAAACATTGGAATATTTTTTTGCCTCTTTTTTAACTCCACTGTAATTATGAGGCATTCTTATTTCAGATACCAAAGAAGGAAATATCAGATAAAAATCTAATATCCTGGCTTTATCAACTTCAATTTCATTTACATGATCAATTAACGCAATCATTCTAAAAAGACAATGATACGCATCATATGCTGGATGGTAAATTAACATTTATCCCACCTTATATGACAATTACCACCAAGAAAAAACAATAGTCCAAGAAGATCTTTTGGAGTTAACTCCAGAAGATTTTCACCTAATGAGGTATAGAGCTCGTCAATTATTGAACTAATTTTTTCATCTACAATCACTCTAGGACTATCTGCTTCTATTAGTGGTGTTACCTTCATTATAAAATCATAATGGATCTGGTCTAAGATTATTACAAATATCCTCTGAGCTGTTCGAGAGGTTTGACGACGCATGATTGCTTTTGCAGCCTTTTCCTTCATCTGCTTAGCTAAAAACAACAAGTCTTTTCTGTTGCTTTCAATCAACTTTGCATCTAGCCCCCGAACATCTATTTCAGGTTGAAGGGACATATAATGCTCAAGTTCAGCACAAAAATCCGAGTTCGAATCACTCGAGTCTCCCCTTCTCAAACGCTCGTAAAGGTCCTGTATCTCACGATTAGTTCCCTTTGCAGCGTATTGATGAATGACCTGATTATTCTGGTCACCTGCAATAATGTTGCCATTGGTTACAGCGTTACCCGACTGTTCGATCGACACACTAACCCCTTTTAATGTGTGAACTATCCTGATCACCGCCGACAATGCTGCCGTTCGTAACACTGTTACCCGTCTGCGTTACATTATGATTGTGTGAGTTTGCAGTGGTGTCACCAACTTGCTTACGCGACGAATACACAATCCGAATCGACCAACCAGCGCCAAGCCCCACAAAAAAAGTGATGATATGTGTAATCCAGTCCATTCTGATATCCTTGATGTAGATTTTGTGTACGCATATTAAAATGAATACGTCCTATCTACAACTCATGAACATCAGCCACATATGCTGGATTCAGCAGATGCGCATTTCTTAGCATTAGTTAGTCACATTCACAGCTACTACCTACCTTATCCTTCACATGCGATGCAGAAAAAATCACGGTAAACCCATTGTTTTTTAAGGGAACCCCCTTCGCAATTTCAGCAATTAATCCTAACGCTATTTCACGATCTCTTTCCCTGCAAGTGCCCTCAACTGTAAGACGGGCAATCATCTCGACTCGCTCAATCATAACGTGCTCGCTCAACTCTCTATCCACATAACCTCCACCAAGAGATACTGTATAAACATACAGTATCACATATCGATAAAAGGAGAAAAGAAAAATAAAACAGCAACACATTGTATGTACATGATAACGATGAACATTAACGGCACCTATCTCCGGTAGAACTCGCTAACGCCACGACACGATTAAGGATTTTCCTAGCTTTTTCTTCGTAGGACGGCGATGCATAAAATATTTCACCCTTCGCTGTTCCTCGCAGCCACTTCCCTTTAAAGCAGCTTTTGCCACCGGCCATTAGGTGCATGGCTTCCCCCCGGCTGATGCAGATGCCAGTCGTCAGATGTATCTCGTCGATGGTTTTCGCTATAGCTGCGTTTTGCTCATCCGTTCCATGGATGAATTTTCGCCCTGTTGCTGGCTTTTTCTTCCTGAGTCGGTTGGTCAGCTCTCGTTTTTCACGCCGACTCAGTGGTTTTGTTAAATCCAGTGCCGGTGGTTCGCTTTCGCTCCCCGTACAGTTATTGACAGAACTCCGAGAGGGCGCAGAAGCGCCCTTAACGTCAACGGCCAAATCAACGGCACGCTTCGGTACAATTTTCCACTGCGTTAGCCGTGTTAAAATCGGGGTACCAGCACCGACAGCAGAATCGTACACGCCACGGATGCAGACGGTTTCCTCACCATACTGGTTAAACTCGGCGCGCGGTTCATACAGCGTGCGCACCTGCAAATCATCGCGACGGACAAACGGGCCACCCTGCGCATTAACGTAACCAGCCCAGTCACCGGCGTCAGCGGCATCATGGACGGCGGCAAATTCAACGCTCAGACCGTGCGCGGTCTCGGTATCGGCGAGACGACGCAATTCACGGTAGACCGTCACCGGCGCACCGCCGATAAACTGGAATTGACGGATGTGCCAGCGCGCCGCCCATGCTGATACAGCGGGGGCTGTCTCTTTAAGCAGCTCACCGCTTTCGTCATCGGTTTCACCATCAAGAGCATAGCCGTCGATATTTTTCGAAATGTATTTAGCAACATAGCCGGTAGCGCTGCCTTTTTCCGGGTCAATGGCCTCGGCATGAAAGCGCGCTTTTTTGGCTTTATCGCTTCTCAGTTCGTGGCGGTCTTCCTCCCACGCATAATCACGGATGATGAGGCGCACGCGCTCGACGTCTTCCGGCAACATGAACATAAGCATGTGCCAGTGTGGCGTTCCGTCGTGATGAGGTTCGGCAACACGGATGCCGAAAATGCGGATTTCTTCCCGATGTAACTTGGCACGAATGCGCGCCCAAAGGCCGGTGAGATAACTTTGCGTGTCCGACGGGCTGGCACCGTTCCATTTGCTGTTACGGTATCCCGCTTTAGTCGTGGCGTGGTATTTAGACGGTGCAGTCAGGGTGTAAAACTCCCCGACATATCCAAGTTCATTGCAGATATTTTCAAACCCACGGATGCGGGTCATCAGCTCGCAGCGACGTATCGCAGGGTTGGCGACCGAGCCATCATATTTTTCAATCAGGCTGATGCGGTTGCCGTCTTCGTCTTCGAGATCCAGCCCCTTGAGAAATTCACGCGTGCGGCGCTTCTGCTCGCGCCAGTCGGTCACGCAGTTTTTACTCGCGTATGCGTGTCGTTTTTTGCTGACATTGCCGACTGCGATTTGCAGATGTTCGCGCCATGCAGCCGCAATGCGTCGCAAGCGTCCACGCCACCAAACCTCATTAAACATGCGAGTGATAGCAGGGGCTATTTCATCCTCACCAACATATTTCTTTGTCACCCTCTCCCAATGCGGCGGGGTAACGTTGAATTGCAGGGAAATGAAACCGGCTCGCATGTACCAAGTGTACAGCGTTTTAAGCTCGCTAAATCCGGTGTCATCAATGTCAGCCAGTTCAGCGCGAATGAAATTAGCAATATCAGCGGCCAGCAGGTCAATATCGGCGCGCGACATATCCGGGAGGCGGTTATATCTGGCAACCATATTGACCATGCGTGACGCCAGATATTGCATAAGCTGGGTATCAAAATGACCGCCAAAAACAGCGGCTGATACGTTGCTGTTGATACCTGCACACTCATATTTTTTTGCGACCAGTTCAAGACGCGGCAATGCCTTTTTACAGAAGCTGATTAAAAAGGCATTGGCTCGTTGACTGCCCTGATTTTGCTCCAGCACTGCAGCGGTGCGATAAACGTCAAAGCGCACGCACTCAGGCTGGAGAGAAAGCACCTTTCTCGCATGCAGCAAAGCCGCGAACATACGGTCGCGGCGATACTGTTGGTCATAGGTGAGATATGGGCTGGCTATTGCCGACCGTGGAGCATTCCACGGATAAGCATAAGCAACCGTAGAGCTATACATCAACGCTAGCCCCTTGAATGGCTGCTATGCATAGTTGCCCTACCCGCTCAATTTCTACCGCCATAGCGTCAATGGCAGTAATATCCGAGCCATGAATCTGATGGTGTATCAGGCCGGAAATAAGCTGGTTAATCTTCGGATAATAGCCGATAGTGTCGAGCCATTCTTCACCAGCTTTTTTACCGGACTTAACGACTTTCTTTTCATTCAGGATGAATTGATATTGGTCGCTGGTAATAACCCATTTGTCGCCAACTTCGATACGAATACTCATTTAAACGCCCCTGTAATGTTTAGATTTGAGCTCTGCTATTTGCTGACAGGTCACGCAAAAGGCCACGCCCGGTATCGCAATGCGGCGAGCTTCCGGGATTGGTGCGTCGCATTCTTCGCAGAGGAAACGAGAAGGCGCAGCGATACGGCTGCGCGCATTGTTGATGTGGCGCTCGCGGTCTTCCTGCTCACGCTGTTGTGCTAAATCCATTGCGTCGGCCATTAGTGCAGCTCCTGTGATTCATTCTCAAAGCGGGTTGCTTCACGGCGCAGCAGTTCGGCAGCTTCGGTGCCGCTCATACCTTCTTTGGTGATATGGATAGCCAGCGCCTCAAGGCGAATGGAAACAGCGAGCGCGCGGTCTTTACGCTCCTCTTTTTTGGCATCGGTCAGCAATACGGCAAGCGCATCACTATCAGTGCTAAAACTACGGATTTCGGTATTACGCATAATTAACTCTCCTGATTTCTGGCAATAAGAAGCCCGGCGGGTTTACGCCATTAAATTTCTGTTTGGATTAATTCGGCATAGTTAGCCGTTTGGGAAATAAACTCACCACTGCACGAAAATGATTCATCGCTGTAATAAGCGCCTTTTTCTCGTCAGTAGTCAGCTCACTTAATTCGAGCTCATGACGAGCCGCCGGTATTTTTGCCAGAAAGAAAATAGCGGCCAGCGCCCGA
>PPYF01114254.1_pt1 | contig 30562 bp, 24 predicted proteins | sample 1559871 | NCBI WGS metagenome assembly PPYF01 (sample SAMN08240021, study PRJNA423297) | Human gut metagenome, whole genome shotgun sequencing project.
GTGTAGTCAATGCTCTTCCGAAAGAATACAGGGTTCCGTTCGCCATGCACGTTTCCGGATTCAAATACCGTGAAATTGCAGAAAAACTGAATCTTCCGTTAGGTACCGTAAAAAGTCGGATCTTCTTTACCCGTCAGAAATTACAGGAAGAACTAAAAGACTTCCGCTAAACCATAACTATATCCATATAAATTTTAGATTAAACAGTTAATTTCATTTTTCAGTTTTATCAATAGGCAAAAGGCAAAAAGAGTTTATATTCTTTTTGCCTTTTGCCTGTTTTCATCGGATAAATTCGGATAAAAACCGGTTTCGGAATAAAAACTAATTATAAATTTTCGCCTAAAGCTTCCGTTATTTATTGAAATTCTGTACTTTTACTTCATCTAAATAATGAATACGATGAAAACAAATTTGACTTTACTGCTCCTGCTAGTTATGATGGTTTCTTGCCAGCCCAAGAAAAGTGATAGTATCGAAATGTCCGTAGCCGAGGCTGCAAAGATTGACAATATCGAAGATTGTGCGGCAGATACGGTCAAAGCTACCGCTATCTTCTGGATTGATAAAGTAGAAACCAAACACTGCAAAGAGTACGGTTTTCGCACAATCAAAGCTAGGGTGCTCATTCGCGAAGACGGGAAGGTTGATTTGCTGTCATTCGTCAAGAAACAATCGCCTGATGTAGAGAAGTATATACGCCATCACCTCTCTAAATTTCAAGTAACGGAAAAGATGTTTGAAGGCGGTTATGTGCAACCCGGAGAACAATTCGTGCAGCTTCGCTGCTTATGGGGAATGTTGAAAGGCAAATAATAAATACGCTAATAACCGGTTAGCTTTTGCTTTTCATTTGCACCTCATTTTTCATTTGTACCTTGTTTTTCAGTGCATACCGTTCGTCTACGACTCTGTCCGTAGGGAAGAAAGTGAAAATAAGCCGCCACTCTCCTTCCTTATAGATAAATTTACGTCCACTGGCTCCACGAAGAATTGCTTCGTATTTTTCCTGCAGGAAAGCCTCGATATGTTCCGGCATTTCTGTGCCGGATGCTGAAAACTCCACTGTTATAAAGAAGTGTGGAATAGCTATTTCAGCTACTTTATGGAATATCTGGTCAATAACAGTCATTTCCTGGGTTCTTTTGTTACCTCCAGCAGTTTTCCGTATGCATCAAAAGATCGACGCGAAGCCAATGAAATAGTAATCATTAGCGATAGCATAGATGCTGTGAAAGTAATCACCATAATCATCATCTGATACTTGATAGCGACATTCGGGCTGCTTCCTCCCAGAATTTGTCCGATCATCGTGCCCGGAAGAGCCACCAATCCCATCACGGCAATGTTCGCAATCAGGGGACTAAACGATTTAATGATGGCCTGCCGGATAAATGGAGCCTGCGCTTCCTGCCTTGTTGCTCCGTTTCCCAATAAATACCGATATAGTTGCTGTTCACGTTTCAATCCACTATAATAAGTATTCAAAGCTATTACATTGCTCGACAGCATATTACCCATCAGAATTCCAAATATTGGAATAAAGTATTGGGCGCTAAATATATTATCCAGTTGGAGAACAATACCGATAAAATAGATGCCTACCAATACAACACTACAAAGAAATCCTACCGTAATAGGGATTAATAAAACACTACGTTTCAACTGAGTACGTACCAATGCGGTCTGCCCGGCCACGAATACCATAATTATCACCCAAAGAAAATTAATCCAGGGATTGTTCCATAAAAAGAGATATTTCAGATACATGCCGATAAAGAACAGCTGGATAATCATCCGTAATGTACCAATCACGGCAGGTTTCAGCAATCCCGTTTTAAATTTCCAAAGGTAAAAAAACGGAATGGCAAGCAATAGTAGCCCTATAAAGAGATTATAATATGATATATCAATCGTTCCCACAATATATTCTTAACAATTCTATCCGATTTGCGTTACAGTTCAATTAATTACAGTTCTATTAAATAATGACAGCCCGAAGCAAAGTCCTTATCATGTGATACGGCTAACACAGCCGTTCCTCTTTCCGCCTGTCGCCGGAAAAAAGACAGGACTTTACCGGTCGATCCGGCATCCAAAGCAGAAGTCGGTTCATCTATGATAATGAGAGGTTTGTTGAGCATTGCAGCCACAGCCAACATAATACGTTGGCGTTGACCACCCGATACTTCATTCACCCTCTTTGTATATAATTCGTGTTCCAGCCCCAATTCATCGAAACAAGTGAAAAGTCTTTCTTCCGAAAAAGGAACAGAACGATTCACTTTCAGTCCGAACGGGAGAGCCACCATCTCTTTGACCCATTCAAAAGGTAGCGCCAATTCTTGAGGAATCCATGCAATCTGTCTGCGGACACTATCGATAGTCGATATATCAAGCAATGTTTCCCCTACCTGTATAGATCCTTCTTTCAAAGGCACAAACCCCATTACCGCATTCAGCAACGAAGTCTTTCCACAACCGGATTGACCGACAATGCAAGCCGTTTCTCCCCTTTCCAACTTCATACTGAAACCGGAGAAAAGCACTTCCGTACCAAAAGCAATACAGGCATTATTAATATGTAACATCTATTTGTTCTCTTGAAAATCCTGCCAAAATTATATTTATTGAAGTTCCGCCACCCACTTCTCAATGTTTCGTGTTTCAGCACTAAAATTCACTCCAATCTTAAAAAGTGTTCGCCCATCACTTTCGAAAGGTTTAGCATAATGCTTTTCATTGATCTGCTGCAAGGCTTCTTCAGCCGTACCCTCCAGCTTGAATTCCATGACATAGATAAATTTATCAGTCTGCAAAACAAGATCGATACGGCCCTGGCTCGTGTGATATTCCGCTTTTACATAAAAACCGACTAATTTGAACACGATAAAGAGGACATTCTGATAATGCAATTCCAAATCGCGAACCAATTCATAAGGAGTATCTGCAAAGAAACTCTGAAGACGACGGAAAAAAGAATCATAATCTCCCGAACGGACTTCGCGGACAAACTTCTGAATCTCAAAAGATGATTCTACGGCATTTATATTGGCATAAAAAGGCATGAGATATTTCACAAAACCTTCCTCCACTTCACGATTGGGAAATCCTAGGCGATAAGTTTCAAATTCACGATCGTAGCCTTTTATGGTAAGATAACCGCTCTGATAAATCACAGGGATAGGATTGTCGGAAGTTGAATCAATACTATTCAGTACGTCGGCACTGGTTTCTTCATGAGCCATCCGGTGAAGATCGTAATGATGTTTTTTTAGTAATTCGACCAGATAAGTAGGTGTGCCCGTTTCAAACCAGTAGTTGCCAAACACATTGTATTTAAGGGTATTAAGTACACTGAACGGATTATACATACCTATAGAATCATGAGTGAAATGATAACCATCATATCTTTCACGCATTTCTGTGCAAATTTCATCATACGTCAAACCTTGCGCATCGGCAAATTCATGCAATTCAGTTTCAAAGTTCTCATGCAACTCACGATCACTGATTCCGCAGATTTCTATATACTGCTGACGCATAGAAATATCCTCCAGATTATTCAGATCGCTGAATACACTTACCTTTCCGAATTTTGTAACTCCCGTAAGCATACCAAATTTAATGCAGCCATCCTTGCTTTTTAAAGCTCCATAGAAAGCCTTCAATGTATCACGAAAACTCTTCTGGAGTTCATCATTACCAATCGCCTGTAACATAGGCTTATCGTATTCATCCACAAGAATAACGACACTCTGGCCCTCTTTCTCACAAGCACGCTGAATAATACCTTGAAAGCGGGAAGCGAATGTTTTCTCATAATCCTGTGCACCATAGAGAGCTTCCCACCCCCGTAAAGCACTCTCTAAAACCTGGTCGAGTGCTTCAGGAGTCGTATATTTCTCCGCATTCAGATCTAAATGCAGAATGGGATATTTGATCCAATCTTTTTCCAGTTTCTCTATCGCCAATCCTTCGAAAAGTTCTTTCTTCCCCTGAAAATAGGCTTCCAATGTAGATAGTAACAAACTTTTCCCAAAACGACGTGGACGACTAAGAAAATAATAACTGCCAGTTTTCACCATTTGATATATCCAAGCAGTCTTATCTATATAGCAATAACCTCCTTTACGGATTTTCTCGAAGTTCTGTATGCCGATAGGATAAATTTTATTACTCATATACTCATAACTTTATAAGTTGACAGATACAAAGATAGCCTTTTCCACCCAATAACACAAAGTCCGATACGAAAGTTTTTTCATATCAGACTCAAATGATAGCCCCTATTTATTTCATCATCTAGTGTAATTTTGCCAATTTTCATTTATCTTTGCCTTACTAATTAATTCAAGAAAGTTATGATACTGAACGAAAGAGACGCTCGTCACGAGCATATATTGCAGGTAGCACGTCAGATGATGACGGCTGCGCGCACTGCTCCGAAAGGAAAAGGAATCGATATTATTGAAGTGGCCCTAATCACTGATGAAGAGATTAAACAATTATCGGACACTATGATAGCTATGGTAGAAGAACACGGAATGAAATTCTTCCTTCGTGATGCCGACAACATCCTAAGTGCCGAATGTGTTGTACTGATAGGAACACGCGAGCAGACACAGGGCTTGAACTGCGGCCATTGCGGATTTGCCACCTGTGCCGGACGTACTGATGGAGTTCCCTGCGCATTGAACAGTATAGATGTAGGTATCGCAATAGGTTCCGCGTGCGCCACGGCAGCCGATTTACGCGTAGACACACGCGTCATGTTCTCCGCCGGATTGGCAGCACAACGCCTGAACTGGCTGAAAGACTGCAAGATGGTAATGGCAATCCCCGTAAGCGCATCCTCCAAGAATCCGTTCTTTGATCGGAAACCGAAGCAGGAAAACAATGCATAACAGTCACATCGATGCAGAAAACAAACTGACTTTAGATGCAGACAATAAACTGATTTTATAAATAACTAAATATATATAGTCTAATGGGAATCATGGTTGGACTCCCCAGCCCAAGCGGCTCGGAGAAAGATTTGCAGTTGAACTTCGGCAAAAACATGACCGTACAGGTAGAAATGAGAGCACCTCATTTGCCTGCCGAATGGCACATGCAAAGCGGTATACAGTTAACATGGCCACATGCCGGTACAGATTGGGCCTACATGCTGGCGGAAGTGCAAGAGTGTTTTATCAATATTGCCAGAGAAATAGCGAAGCGTGAATTATTATTGATCGTCACTCCCGAACCGGAAGAAGTGAAAAAGCAGATAGCTGCTACTGTCAATATGAATAACGTCCGCTTTCTGGAATGTGCCACCAATGACACATGGGCCCGCGACCACGGAGCCATAACAATGATAGATACCGGCACCCCTTCCCTGCTCGACTTCACCTTCAACGGCTGGGGACTGAAATTTGCTTCCGAACTGGATAATCAAATTACTAAACATGCCGTAGAAGCCGGAGCCTTGAAAGGCCAGTATATAGACCACCTCGACTTCGTACTCGAAGGAGGTTCTATCGAAAGCGACGGAATGGGTACATTGCTTACCACTTCCGAATGTCTGCTTTCTCCCCAACGAAACGGACGACTGAACCAGGTAGAGATAGAAGAATACCTGAAATCAACCTTCCACCTGCAAAAGGTGCTTTGGTTAGATCACGGTTATCTGGCCGGTGATGATACCGACAGCCACATCGACACTTTGGCACGCTTCTGTTCTACCGACACCATCGCTTACGTGAAATGCGAAAACAAAGAAGACGAACATTACGAAGCACTGCTCGCAATGGAAGAACAGCTAAAAACATTCCGCACCTTAGCAGGAGAACCCTATCGCCTATTGGCCTTACCCATGGCAGATAAGATAGAAGAAGACGGCGAACGCCTGCCTGCAACTTACGCCAATTTCCTGATTATGAACGACGTTATTCTCTACCCGACATACAATCAGCCGGCGAATGACAAAAAAGCAGGAGAAGTATTGCAGCAAGCCTTTCCAAGCCATCAAATAATTGGAATAGACTGCCGTGCCCTGATTAAACAGCACGGTTCCCTACACTGCGTCACCATGCAATATCCGCTGGGTGTTATAAAGGAGGCATAAAAGAATTACAAAGGAGCTATAAAGGAATTATAAAATAATGAATGAATCAACCCACTAATTATTCATCATGAGAAAGATAAAAGTCGGAATCATCCAACAATCCAATACCGCAGATATAAAAGCCAATCTGATGAACCTCGCAAAGAGTATCGAGGCTTGTGCCGCTCACGGCGCACAACTGATTGTGCTCCAGGAGTTGCACAATTCACTTTATTTCTGCCAGACAGAAAACACTAACCTGTTTGATCTTGCCGAACCAATTCCCGGGCCTTCCACAGGCTTTTATTCCGAGTTGGCAGCAGCTAATAAAGTAGTCCTTGTCACCTCTCTTTTTGAGAAACGTGCTCCCGGACTTTATCATAACACCGCTGTCGTATTCGACCGCGACGGAAGCATTGCAGGAAAATACCGGAAAATGCATATTCCCGATGATCCGGCTTACTACGAAAAGTTCTATTTCACTCCGGGAGACATTGGTTTTGAACCGATTCAAACATCTTTAGGAAAACTGGGCGTATTAGTATGCTGGGATCAATGGTATCCGGAAGCTGCCCGCCTGATGGCACTAAAAGGTGCGGAACTTTTAATTTATCCTACCGCCATTGGCTGGGAAAGCAGCGACACGGACGATGAAAAAGCCCGCCAACTCAATGCCTGGATTATTTCACAGCGCGCTCATGCCGTTGCCAATGGACTTCCTGTTATCTCCGTCAACCGTGTAGGACACGAACCCGATCCTTCCGGACAGACAAACGGTATCTTATTCTGGGGAAACAGTTTTGTAGCAGGACCACAAGGGGAATTTCTGGCACAAGCCGGAAACGATCACCCGGAGAACATAGTAGTGGAAATAGATATGGAACGTTCGGAAAACGTTCGCCGTTGGTGGCCTTTCCTTCGTGATCGTCGGATTGACGAATATGATGGACTTACCAAACGCTTTCTGGATTAAAGGCTTACCCACATACCTTTATTGCAGGAGGTTTATCTAATAAAGAAAAAAGAAGGGCACAGAGTTCAAACCTAAATTTAGAACTCTGTGCCCTTTCAATATATCATCATAAATAACTATCTCATTGAAACGTTATTTTTTTGTTGGCTAGGAAATTAGCCCCTCCATAAATAAACAATCCCAGGAATTGGGCCAGATATTCATTCACGTCCAATCCTTCTACCAATAAGACAAGAAATAAGAACTGTGCAGTGTAAGCCACGGCAAAAGCAGAACAAAAGAGCAGTATCTGTTTCCAGATACTATTCTTTTTATTTTCTACGGGGAATATCCAGTATTTGCACCAGATAAAGTTATGGATTTGAGCTATCAGATACGCTGTTATATTAGCCACCATATAGTCACCGTCGAATGACATTTCTTTCATCATTAACCATACAACCAACGCCATAATTAAGGCGTTCATTGTACCGATGACTATAAAACGGAATATGCGTACAGATTCTTTCACTCGCCCTCTTTCAGATCAACGATCAAATTCAGTTCATCAAGTTGAGTCTGGTCGATTGCAGACGGTGCATCCAGCATCACATCACGTCCGGAATTGTTTTTCGGGAACGCAATACAGTCACGGATAGAATCCAAACCAGCGAACAAAGATACCCAACGGTCAAGTCCGTATGCCAAACCACCGTGAGGAGGTGCACCATACTTAAAGGCATTCATCAGGAAGCCAAACTGCGCCTGTGCCTTTTCCGGAGTGAATCCAAGAATCTCGAACATCTTTGCCTGTAATTTCGCATCGTGGATACGGATAGATCCGCCACCAACTTCCACACCGTTCACTACCATATCATAAGCATCTGCACGTACAGCTGCCGGATCAGTATCCAACATCGGAATATCTTCCTCTTTCGGATGAGTAAACGGATGATGCATAGCCATCAGACGACCTTCCTCCTCGCTCCATTCGAACATCGGGAAGTCGATCACCCAAAGGCAAACAAACTTATTCTTATCACGCAACCCCAGTTGAGCGCCCATTTCCAGACGAAGCTCACAAAGTTGTTTACGTGTTTTCATCACATCGTCGCCGGACAAGATCAGAATCAAGTCACCCGGTTTAGCACCGAATGCCTCTTTCATTTGCTGCAGCACTTCCTGCGTATAGAATTTATCCACGCTCGATTTTACAGTTCCGTCCGCTTCTACACGGGCATACACCATACCTTTTGCACCAATCTGCGGTTTCTTTACGAAGTCCGTCAGTGCATCCAGTTGTTTACGAGTATAAGTTGCAGCACCTTCGGCACAGATACCACCCACATAAGCAGCATTATCGAATACAGAGAATCCGTGACCTTTCATGATATCCATCAGTTCCACGAATTTCATGCCGAAACGTAAGTCCGGTTTGTCACTACCATAATATTTCATGGCATCCGCCCAAGACATACGCTGGAACGGTTCAGCCAGTTCCACACCACGCAGTGTTTTGAACAAATGTTTAGCCATTCCTTCGAAAGTAGTGATAATATCTTCCTGCTCAACGAAGCTCATTTCGCAGTCAATCTGCGTAAATTCCGGCTGACGATCGGCACGCAAGTCCTCGTCGCGGAAACATTTTGCAATCTGGAAGTAACGGTCGAAACCGGAAACCATCAACAACTGCTTCAATGTCTGCGGAGATTGCGGAAGTGCGTAGAACTGTCCCGGATTCATACGTGACGGCACTACGAAGTCGCGTGCACCTTCAGGAGTAGAACCGATCAAAACGGGCGTTTCCACTTCGATGAAGCCCAGGCTATCCAGATATTTGCGAACTTCAATCGTCATTCTGTGACGCAGTTCCAGATTAGAGCGAACAGCGTTACGACGCAAATCCAGGTAACGATATTTCATGCGGATATCATCACCACCATCCGTATTATCCTCAATGGTGAACGGAGGAGTCATAGCAGTATTTAGTACGTTCAGTTCGGAAACGATGATTTCAATGTCTCCGGTAGGAATGTTTGCATTCTTGCTGAAACGTTCATTAACCGTTCCTGTCACTTGAATGACGAACTCACGTCCCAATTTATTAGCACGTTCACAGAGTTCAGCATTAATTTCTTCGTTAAAGACCAACTGGGTAATTCCGTAACGGTCGCGGAGGTCGATAAAAGTCATTCCTCCCATTTTACGGCTGCGCTGTACCCATCCAGACAGCGTAACTTGCTTGTTTACATCAGAGATTCTTAGTTCTCCACATGTGTGCGTTCTGAACATATATTTTTTATTTAAACGATTATCACTCGCGTTTCTATTTTGATTGAACCAAAACTGCGCAAAAGTACGCAATAATTTGTAATTCGTTGTCAGTAATCCGTTATTTTATCAGACTTTCTTTGTCAACTTTTTCAATATTTTCTTGTTTCTGTCTGTTATATTGTCGACGATGGCTTCATTCATCAATTTGATGCCATTCATATATTCCTGCGCTCTTTGGAGCACATTGGCAGCATCCTTTTCCGACGCTTGCGGCACCACTACGCGCAATCCCCTTTGAATCAACTCAATGTTCACATTGGCGTCCGTTTCCATGGGGTCGCCGTCAAAGTGCACTACTCCCGGAGTAGTGCGGCGGATGCACAACTGCTTGCAACGGAAAGTCTTGATACGGCTATTCTGATCGATTGTCTTATTGAATAACTGGAAAGCCAATGAAGGGACATCCAATACGGTGAACGGTTCGAGAATGGTCACATCCAGCAAGCCATCCGTCAGCGTAGCTTGCGGGGCGATATAAGCATTGTTTCCATATTGCGACGCGTTTCCGCAGGCAATCAGGAAAGCCTTATACTTGGAAACTCCGTTTTCCGTTTCCAGTTCATACGTTTCCGGTTCATATTTAAGACTCTCTTGCAGGGTCTTTTCCAGATAAGTCAACACCCCGCGTTTACCGGCATGCGCAAACTTCAGACTAACAAAAGCATCGAATCCCACTCCGCAAGTGCAGAAAAAATCCGTACCGTTAATCTTACCATAATCTATTACGTCCATGCAACCTTCGTTCAGCACTTCCAGCGCCCTCTTCGGTTCCATCGGTATATGCAGATGCCTCGCCAGTCCATTGCCCGATCCGCAGGGAATAATTCCCAGTGCGGTATCAGTATGCACCAACGAACGAGCTATTTCATTGATTGTCCCGTCCCCACCGATAGCCACTACTATATCAGTCTTCTCTTCGGCAGCTTTAGCAGCTATTTCTACTGCATGACCGGCTCTCTCCGTATTCACTACTTCCCAAGAGTATCTCGCCTTGTCTATTTTTTCGTCCAGCAAGTTAAGAATCAATTCTTTACTTTGTGTTCCCGAAATAGGATTGACGACGAATTTTATTTTTTTCATCCTTTCGTTCATGCTATTCTTGTCGATTGTAGACGACAAAAGTAATATAAATATCTTAAATTTTAATCTATTAGAGGTTTCTAATCACATGAGGGCAACTTTTTTCTCTTAAAAAGAACAGATAAAAGCAAATTTTGTTATCTTTGCCCCCTGTTTTTAAACACTTGTTAAGATAAAAGGATGCAAGATCGTCAGCGAACGATCTGAGTATGAGTATAATAAATTATAATTCATGGGATTATTACAAGAGAAGTTAGCTAAGTACGACCTGCCACAAAAGTTTATGGCACAGGGCGTTTACCCATATTTCCGTGAGATAGAAGGAAAGCAGGGTACAGAGGTAGAAATGGGCGGACACGAAGTGTTGATGTTCGGTTCCAATGCATACACTGGCCTTACGGGAGATGAAAGAGTGATTGAAGCAGGTATTAAAGCCATGCATAAATATGGTTCCGGATGCGCAGGCTCGCGCTTCTTGAATGGTACACTTGACCTGCACGTTCAGTTGGAAAAAGAACTGGCTGCCTTTGTAGGCAAAGATGAAGCACTCTGCTTCTCAACCGGTTTTACGGTGAATTCGGGAGTTATTCCTGCTTTGACAGATCGCAATGATTATATCATCTGCGACGACCGCGACCACGCATCTATCGTAGATGGCCGTCGCCTCTCCTTCTCTCAACAACTGAAATATAAGCATAACGATATGGCGGATCTGGAAAAGCAACTTCAAAAGTGCAACCCGGATTCAGTGAAGCTCATCATAGTAGACGGTGTGTTCTCTATGGAAGGCGACTTGGCAAACTTGCCCGAAATCGTACGTTTGAAACATAAATACAACGCTACTATCATGGTAGACGAAGCTCATGGCTTGGGTGTATTCGGAAAACAAGGACGTGGTGTTTGCGACCATTTCGGTCTGACTCACGAAGTTGACTTGATTATGGGTACTTTCAGCAAATCACTGGCTTCTATCGGTGGATTCATTGCTGCTGATTCTTCTATCATCAACTGGTTACGTCACAACGCACGTACTTATATATTTAGTGCGTCCAACACTCCGGCTGCTACTGCATCTGCTCTTGAAGCTCTCCACATCATCCAAGATGAACCGGAAAGACTTGAAGCGCTGTGGGAAGCTACCAACTATGCATTGAAGCGTTTCCGTGAAGCTGGTTTTGAAATCGGTGCAACAGAATCTCCTATCATCCCTCTTTATGTACGTGACACGGAAAAAACATTCATGGTCACTAAATTGGCTTTCGACGAGGGTGTGTTTATCAATCCGGTTATTCCTCCGGCATGTGCACCGCAAGACACTTTGGTACGTGTGGCATTGATGGCTACTCATACAAAAGATCAAATTGACCGCGCTGTAGAAAAGCTGGTTAAGGCATTTAAAGCATTGGATATTTTATAATCCGATTATATAAATCATCTAAAAAGTCTGGTACAGTAATGTATCAGACTTTTTTTATTATCTTTACCCCTAAACAATATGTGTGATTATGCAAGATATAGTAAACGGACGCTGCGGTTGGTGCGGAACTGACGAACTGTATGTGAAATACCACGATCAGGAGTGGGGAAAGTTAGTGACCGACGACAAGATGCTGTTCGAGTTTCTTGTGTTGGAAAGTGCTCAAGCAGGATTGAGTTGGATAACCATCCTTAAAAAGCGTGAGGGATATCGCAAAGCCTTTTGCAATTTCGACCCTGAACGGGTGGCACAAATGAACGATGAAGATATTGAACGATTGATGCAATTTGATGGCATTGTGAAAAACCGTCTGAAAATCAAAGCGACAATAACAAATGCAAGACAGTTCCTCGCCATACAAAAGGAGTTCGGTAGTTTTTACGACTATACACTGTCGTTCTTTCCCGATAGTAAACCGATCATCAATACCTTTCAGTCATTGAGTGAGATTCCTGTATCATCTCCCGAATCTGATGCCATGAGCAAGGATATGAAGAAACGAGGATTTAAATTCTTTGGAGCTACGATTTGTTATGCTCACTTACAGGCAGCAGGTTTTATTAACGACCATCTGGCAGACTGTATTTGCCGAAAAAACAAATAACAATATAACTTTATGCGATAAAATAACTATTTTGCTACCTAATTTGATGGTAATGTTATATACCTTTCTGGTTGGCAAAATAAATATGTTTGCTTGAAAGAAGAAATAAAAAGTAAGCTGGAACTTTTTAAGGTTCCAGCTTACTATATATTAAGATGCGATACGTGTCGCTTATGTTTTTTTCTCAATCATGCCTGTCGTAGCGTTGAATTGATACTCGCGGGTAGCATCGGCTGCCTGCCATGCATCGTTGATTTAACAGCCGAATTTATTCGAAAAAAGCAAAGCTACAAATAAATTTTAGCACATGCGATTTGCATTATAAAGATTCAAAAAATAGGAAAATCGAACTATATATTTTAATATATATAGTTTATTATTTATATATTTATAATAGTACGCTTAGTGTTTCAAGGGTCTTTTTTAGGTAGGTGTAACCGGCTGCCATATAGCGATTTATCTGCTTCCGGAGACCGTTCCACTATGCGTTCGGCAAAAAGACGCTTTTTTACCCCTTAAATGGAGGCTCCAAACCTACGCGGCAGCGCCTCTGTTTGATACATTCAGAGGCTCCGTTTCAAGCAAACGGAACCTCTGTTTTTTTTGCCTCACACCCTCCTATCCAAAATCCGGCGGGTGTGATAAAAGGTACAAATTGGGATTGTTTACGACGAAAATAGATCCAAAAGCATCCGTTGTCTTTGCAATCCCCCGGTAAACGATGTAATTTCGCTGAAAATCAAAAAATATCAGATATGCAAAACAATCCTGTTCAACAAGTTATCTATTTCCTGAATCATTGCATCTTATTCATTCTTCATGATGACTCCCGGATTGATACGGACAGCCTTGCGGACTTGCCACAGCAACGTTCCCAAAGAAATGAGCGAAGTCAGGATAAAGCCTGCCACGAAGATTCCCACGCCTATCGGAGCTTTCACCGCAAAATCTTTGGTATAATCATTGATGATGTAGTAGACCAACGGAATGGCCACTACAAACGCAGTCCCCAGAATATAAAGATACTTCCTGACCAACAACAGGGCAATCTGCCCGCCGGTAGCACCATTCACCTTACGCAAGGCTATCTCCCGATATCGTTGGCGAATATCATAGAGCGACAATCCGAACAGTCCGAGACAGGACACACAGATAGCCAATCCGGCAAAGGTGACGTAGATACGCGTCGTCCGCTTATCATCGTCATACAGCTTTTCTACCTGACCTTCTACAAAAGAATATTCAAACTCCCCCTCTCCGAGCACTTCACTATGAAGCGCTTTCAGGAAATCAATCGCTTCCTTACGCTTTCCCCCGACTATTGTGGCAAGCAAAGGGTCTGTCGGATTACCATTTTCCTCGTATAGAATGGCCAGAGGAGCATCTCCCTTAGACAGATGTCCGGTGCGGAAATCTTCTATCACTCCTACCACCTGAAAAGGAGGATTCTTCCCTAAATCGATACCTTGGCTCCACCACAAGCGCGATTCCGTCTGCAAGGATGCTTCATCTATCTTCTCTATACGGAAAAGTTTCCGGGCAGTCTCATTGATAATCATTTTATATTGAGCAAACTGATCCTCGTCATTCCACATCCTCCCCTCTTTCAGTTTCAGCCCGAACATACGCATATAGCCATTGCTGGCAGAAAGGACAGCTATCTTATGCTTTTCTCCGTTACACTCTACAGTGGTCTGCGGCTCCAGCTGAATGGGAGGATCGCCATACTGCCATGCTGCAAAGTAAGAACATCCATCCATCTTCTGCCTGATGACCTGCTCTTTATGCTGAATCTCGTCATAATCTCTCTGCCACTCTTCATCGCTCGAATACCTTTTATTCATCGTCTCAAACGAGAGGAACCGGCAAGAAATGATGTCTTTGGTGTGATAGCCCAAATCCGTATGGAGCATCGTATAGAGTTGGCGCACGAAAAACAGCGCAATCACTATCAGGCTGAATGTAATGACATACTGAATGAACAGGAACAATGCACGGGAAACGATGGAATGTCCTCCGACGCTGACAGAACGCAGAGAGGTGATGGGAGAAGAATAATTGTAGCGCAGAAAAGGAAAAAGAGACGTGACCAGCGGCAACCCAAACAAGAGAATAAAAGACAACAAGAGATCGAATGAAACATCCGATTTTACAGGAATGTCATAGACCGATGCAAACATTCCTGCGGTGACTTCTACAATCATCCATATTATTAGCAAAGCAACTGCCACCATACACACGTTCTCTGCATAGATTTGAGAAAATATCTGAAAGCCGCTTGCACCATACACTTTTTTGACACCAAACTCTCGCGCCCGTTTAAAAATGATAACGGTGTATATATTGATGAAATTGAAGATACCAACCAACAACAGCATACAGGCTACAACGGATAACACAGTGATATGATCTTTATTTCCACGCTGGAAAGCTGCCGAAACGGAACTGACCGCCTTATCGAAATAAAAGTCTTTGAGGGATAAAAGCCTGAACTGTATAGGGCGGTTCCCAAAACAAATTAACGACTGTGGTTTGGATATCTTTTCGTTATACTTCGCGATGTCCGTTCCTTTTGCCAGACGTGCCACACAGAACCCCATCCGGCTCCAATCGGTATATTTTCCCTGATTGACGGGAGCAAGCAGATCGAACTGCAAAGAAGATTTTGTGTCCGGCTCGTCCACTATTCCGGCGATGGTAAGCGCGTTGCCCGTTGAAAAGACGAGCTGTTTGCCCAATGGAGATTCGTCTCCGAAAAGATGTCGGGCATACTTCCGGGTTATTATTACTTCATCCGGCTTCCGGAGACTTGTTATTCCGGACAGAACGGGATAATTCATCAGTTGCATGAACGTACTGTCTGCTACCAGCACATTGGCCTGATAGCGATGGCTGTCGAAGAGGATATAATCGTCTTCAAAAGAGACGCAGTATGAATATGCCTCTATTTCAGGATTCTTCATAGGGTCTATGAAGTTGGGATCATGATTCCTGTCGGTATTGTCCATGATCGCAATACCGCCGTCACTTCGCTGGGCGGTAAGTAAATACAGACGGTCTAAATCTTTGCAGAAATGATCGACCGTTAATTCCTGATGGATATAGCGCACTATTATTAACGTTGCCGCTACGCTCACTGCAAGCCCTACGATATTGATTATCGTGTAAGTCTTGAAGCGGAACAGCGTTCTGATAATAGATAATTGGTTTTTCATATTTCACTCATTTATTTTATTCACTCTTGATGACTTCCGCCGGATTCTGCCGGGCAGCTTTCCATACGCGCCAGATGATGCTTAGGAAAATGACAAGTCCCATTCCTATGAATATGACTGCATAGAGCCATCCTTCTATCGGAGTCTGTTTCACATACTCTTCAAGCCAGCGTCTCATCAGAAGATACCCCAGCGGAAAGGCCAGAATGGAGGCGACAGCAAGCAGAATCAAGTACTCTTTAAAGAACAGGTTCAGGATCACTCTCACATTCGCACCGTTCACCTTGCGGATGGCAATTTCTTTCCGGCGCTGTTCGCACGACAGTGTCACCAATGAGAATATGCCGAACACGGCAATCGCTATACATATAAAGGAGACTATGCTCAATAATTGGCACAATGTATTTTCCGACTTCATATAGGCATCATACACTTCCTCAATGTTCACCAGATAGAGTTCTCTATCCGGATTTCCTTTGTATGCTTCTTCTCTCAATTTCTGCGATACGGCGTTCCATGTCCCCTCTTTGAATTTGAAGATGAAATCCCCTCTTTCCTTGCTTTCGGGCAAAAAGAATACAGCCGGAGTCACCGGATGCACCGGAGCATTGTAATAGATGTCTCTGATGACTCCTTTCACTGTGCATACCTCATTTACTCCCATACGCAGGGTTTTTCCTATCGGCTTATCCCATCCAAAGGCTTTCACGGCAGCTTCATTGATGACTACGGTTTCTTTCCCATCCTTTTCGTTCAGCATCTCCCCCTCCAGGACATCGACCTGAAAGAAATCAACGTAAGCCTGATTGATTGTTTCACTCTCTACGCTCACACGTTGTTCCTTGTCCGTTTTCCCCTCCCATTCGTCTAGCGTGCAGGTGGAAAACATCATTTTGGGGATAGGAGTGTAAAAACCTTGCAAGCGTTCGGTCACATCAGGCATCTGAGCGAGAATGGCGTCGAAAGGAACATTCCCAAATCCATAACTGGAAATCACTCCGACGTTGTGCCTTTCCAGTCCCAGTTCCTTAGAATTCAGCAGGAAGTTTAACTGCTTGAGCATGACCAGGGTACAGAATACAAAACCGATACTGATGAAAAGCTGGAAAAGAATGCTTCCTTTGTAGAACCATCCGGAAAAATGTATAGTTGATTTGTGTTTGATGTTGTCTAATAAAGTTTTCCTGTTGACATAGTGTACAAGTATGGCGGCAATGCCTGTTGTCAGCAATAGCAATGCCAGGATATAGGTTATCACTTCAGTGTAGAAAAACGAAGTGCTCTCTCCTATCTGTGACAAGCGTTTGAAAGCGGGCAGGATTAATTCGATCAGTACGAGACCTACTCCTGACGATATGGCAAGGAGCAAGATTAGTTCGGAAAGAAGCAAGGAGAGCAGGCTGCCGTTGGAGGCTCCATTCACTTTCCGCAAGGCCAGTTCGCGTTTACGCATTCGGATACGGGTGACAAGCATGGTCAGGTAGTTGCATAGTCCGCAGATGATGACCAATGCGCCAATGCATGCAAAAAGACGTACGTGATCTAACTTTACATTCACATCATCTTTCGGATGGGTGCTCCGTAACGTTGATAAAAGAGCGATGGGGATGGATATCGACCTCTTATGCGAGTTCTGTTCCACTTCAGCTTTTGAGAGCCGCTGTTCCAATGCTTTTATATCACTGTTAGGATATACGCGGAATAGTGTATTACATTGTTGTCTTCCCCAATCCGGTTCCCAGTCATAGTAAGGCAGCAAGATGTCAAAAGAGTAGAGAGAGTGTCCCTCCCATGATTTGACCACTGCAACGATTGTTTTCTCATCATTATTCTTTTGAGGAAAAACCAACTGTTTGCCTATCGGGGATTCTGTTCCGAATATCCGTCGAGCGGCCTTGTCGGTAATAGCTATCTGATTTTTATCTAGTCGCAAATGATTATCTCCGTCTATGGCAGTGATATGGAACATCGAGATAAAATTCGAATCGACTTCCATTTGTGTGAGCTGATATTCCGTCTCCTTATATTTGACCGACTTCTCCCCCGGACCCAGATATACACGGCAGGATTTCTCAATCTCCGGACAGTTTTTCACCAGATATTCTGCCAATAGGCTGGAGGAATAATAGGAAAAGCCATCTCCTTGCAAATCGAATTTATTACCTGCCAGATAGATGCGTTCGGCACCTTCATGGAAGTTGTCATACGTCATTTCATAACGTATCCATAAAGCGGACAACGCGAAACAGGTGAAGCCAACTGCCAGTCCGATGATACTGACAAGACTTTGTGTCTTGTATTTCATCAGATTACGGAAGGCTACTTTCAGATAGTGGTTGATCATGATATTGTTATTTGATTATTCGTTCTTGATTACTTCCGCCGGATTCTGCCGGGCGGCTTTCCATACGCGCCAGATGATGCACAGCAGAATAATAATCGCCACTACAACGAAAATACCTGCATATATCCAACCGTTAATCGCAGTTTGTCTTACATACGTTTCAATCCATTGCCTCATAACCACATATCCCATTGGAAAGGCTATAACGGCAGCAATAATCAGCAACAGCAAGTATTCACGAAAGAACATCTGCAAGATATGACGAATTTGCGCCCCGTTCACTTTACGTATGGCAATCTCTTTTTGACGCTGCTCACATGATAGAGTGACCAATGAAAAGATTCCGAATACAGAAATGAGTACACAGACCAATGATACGAAACTCAATAGCTTCATCAGTGCATCTTCGGAATGAAGATATTTACCATATTCCTCTTCCTCGCTAAACAACCGCAAGTGGGCATTGGGAAATTCTTCCTTGTGGAGTTTCTCTATTGCTTCGCGACATTCATTCCAAGTCCCCTCTTTGAATTTAAAAAGAATGCTGGCACGATTCAGGAGATACTCTTGTGCTTCGGGGCGCTGAAACGCAATAAGCCCCGGTTCGCTGGTGGGAGAACGATAACTGAAGTTTTTCACCACTCCGACAACTTTGTATGCTATATCCTGATGACCGTTGGTGGTATTACCGAAAGTCTTTCCCAAAGCATGCTTCCATCCGAATTTCAGGCACGTGCTTTCATCAATCACGACCTCATTCCGCTGGCTTTTTTCAGATATAAATTCACCCTCCAGCAATTTCAAATCATAAAACTTAAAGAATTTCTCATTTGCCGGCATTACACCAACAAGTAATGCTTTTTCTGTAACTTTAGGCAATCCATCCCAATCCGTTATTTCAACATACATCATCGGACCGGTTGGAATAATCGGAAAGTAGGCAGAAGGCAGAGTTTCCGTTACCATAGGCAGGGCTTTTATTTTCTCCACCCATTGATTGATGTCTCCATTCCACAATGCCACATTAGCCACATGATGACGTTCCATGCCTAAATCCGTATTTTTCAAGAAATACAACTGCTTCATGATGACAACCGTGCAGAAGATAAAGGCAAGGCCGACAATCAACTGTACGATGATGCCTATTTTTCGAAATAAGTACGGACGGGCAGTAACAACACTTCCTTTAATAGCTTCCTGCAACGTCCGACGACGAAAATACGATAATGGCATCAGTGCGAACAGGAACGACAGGATGATTACAGCCAGAAGATATACGATGATTTCTCCATAATATGAACTGGACTCTATCTGTGTGAAGTTCAGGAACTGGGACATACTCATCTCCACCAGCAGCAATCCGCCGAACAGAGCAATGCATAAAAGCAGCAATAATTCAATGGCAAACTGTACAGATAGGGCTTTATTACTTGCCCCATTCACCTTGCGAAGTGCCATTTCACGGCTACGCATACAGAGGCGGCTGATATAAAGCGTCAGATAATTGAATAACGAACAAATAATCACCAGTCCGCCCGCCAACGAGAAATAGAATATATAGCTGAAAGAGATAACAACATCTGCTTTATCTACATAATCCGAATAGCGCAAAGCTGACATCCGGGTAATCAACAGGTCGGAAAGTTCGCTCTCCTTCTCTATTTCGTTGATGCAAATGCCACTCATCTTTGTTCGGAATGTGTCTATATCTGTTCTTTCGCGTACACGAATAAATAGTTGTTCATTCGAACTTCCCCATCGGGGGGAATGTCTTGCCGGAGCCAGTATGCTGTATGGAATATTGGAATGGTTCGACCATCCACTCACGATTGCCCCTATTTTACATACGCGCCTGCCTACTTCCACTTCTTTCCCCAATGCATCCTCTTCTTTATTGAAGAGTCGCTTTGCAAATTCTTCGGTGATAGCAACTTCCTCACTATCACTTTTCAGGAAATTGACAGTGCCTTTCAATAACCGTATATCAAAGAAGTTCATGAAAACAGAATCTGCGACAACCATTCCTATCTCCTGCTCGGTATCTTCCATTCGGAATCTCACATTTTGCGTGGTAAAGGCAGTTACAGCTTCTATCTCCGGCATTTTGTCCTGCAAATATTCCATTAGAGGATAGGGAGTGGATTTGCTTATACCGGGTTCGTTGGCGTAATGCGCACGTACCATATAAATGCGGTCGGCTCCTTCATGGAAGTTGTCATACGTCATTTCATAACGTATCCATAATACAGACAACGCGAAACAGGTGAAGCCAACTGCCAGTCCGATGATGCTGACAAGGCTTTGTGTCTTGTATTTCATCAGATTACGGAAGGCTACTTTCAGATAGTGGTTGATCATGATATACTCTTTATTGATAGCTTGTGCTTACATACTAACTTCGGTCACCACCTGTCCGTCAAACAGGTTGATGATACGGTCGGCATAACCGGCATCGTGTTGCGAGTGGGTCACCATGACGATGGTGGTTCCTTCTTTATTCAGTTCGTTCAATAGTCCCATCACTTCTTTACCGTTCTTGGAATCCAGATTACCGGTCGGTTCATCGGCCAGAATGAGTTTGGGATTGGCTACGACGGCACGAGCAATGGCCACGCGTTGCTGCTGACCGCCGGAGAGTTGTTGCGGAAAGTGTTTGCTGCGGTGGGTGATGGACATTCGTTCCATGGCTGTCTCTACCCTCCTTTTCCGTTCGGAAGCGGAAATGCCCATATAGAGTAAAGGCAGTTCGATGTTTTCGTATACGTTCAACTCGTCTATCAGGTTAAAGCTCTGAAAAACAAAGCCTATCACACCTTTGCGAAGGCTGGTGCGTTGCGATTCGGTATAGCGGGAGACTTCCGTTCCATTCAGGTAATACTCCCCTCCTGTCGGGTTGTCGAGCAGTCCCAGAATGTTGAGCAGCGTTGACTTGCCACAGCCGGAGGGGCCCATGATGGCTACAAATTCACCTTGTTTCACCTCGATACTGACGTTATTCAATGCCCAGGTTTCTACTTCTTCCGTTTTGAAAATTTTCTGTAAGTCAATAGTCTTAATCATAACTGTATGGTTTTAAAATTATTATTATTATTCGTTTTTGATTACTTCTGCGGGATTGAGACGTACTATCTTTAGAATTTTAAAGAGTATGGTAATTGCTGTTAATAAGGTGACTCCACCAAATATGCTTCCCCAATATAATAGTCCATCATGAAAGAATACGGTGTACATTTGTTTCCACAATTGCAGTACCATATAAATGAGTGGAAAGGTAATGGCAGCAGTCGCCACCAGCAAAGTCAGATACAAACGTGCAAACAACCAGATGATGGCACGTATTCCGGCTCCGTTCACTTTGCGAATGGCAACTTCTTTCTGGCGGCGTTCTGTATCAAGCGTGATGCTGGAATACACTCCCAACAAGGTAATGATGATGCTTACAATTGCAAAAAATGAAATGATGTCTTTCAGAATATATTCCACTGCCTGCACGTCGTACAAATCATCCTGAAAGGTGCGTACCTGGGAGGGAATATTCTCCGGCAGCACTTCACGACGGATGGTTTCGATCCATTTCACGACTTCTTTCTGTTGTTCAGGATAGCATTTCACGTAGCAGTGTCCTACGTATCCGGAAGGATCATAGAGTGTGAAGGCAAATCCGCCACTATGGTTATGTACATCTGTCTGAAAGGGAACGCATACTCCACAAACGGTGAAATCGGTGGTTTGGTCGTAGAAGTTCATTCCGATGATATTTTTCTTCTGTTGCTTCTGCCAGACTTCATCCATTATGAGATCAGTTTTCGTCCGGATCGTTCTGCCCTCCGTTAACGGAATATTCATAAAGGTGAAGAAATTCAATGGTACACACATTACATTGATATCAATCCAAGAGTTATCATTTCCTTTCTCTGTCATGAGTAAGTTGCCGGATACTCCGTGAGTATAGGATATGTCGGACAGCAAAATGTCTTTCACACCGGCATGCTGTTTGAAACGTTCTACCATTTCCAGCTTTTCTTTGTTTTCCAGAAATGAGTAGTCCAGCGGAATACTAAGAATGGCTTCTTTATCTTCCTGGTTTAGTGTATGGAACAAGGTTTCAGTCACCTTTCCCGATTGCAGAAACAGGCTGACAGTCAATGCTACGAATACCCAACAAATAAAGAACTGGACACCGAGCATGAAGTTACGTCCCCATTGTTTGCCACGACGCTTTTGGCCTCCATAGATACCTGTTTGTATGGAAAATCTGCGAATACGGGCGGATACCAGCAGGCAGACTGCCACGCAAAGCAATACAAGAAGAACAATGTATTGCAGAATATGCTTTAGAAGTGTTTCAGGAGGAAAAGTCATTGTGAGGCCTGGCAAAGAGAAATCCATTCTACCGCTAATTAGTTCCATACCCCATACCACCAGGAATGAGGATGCAAATACGATAATCAGTGATTGTGTTAATAACAGGCAAAACAGCCGTTTCCAGTCAGAACCAAGCATTTTCATTATGGCGTATTCCTTAGTGCGATTCAGGAAAGAGCCGATGAGAAAATGGAAGAAGTTTATCAATCCGACCAGTAATATCAATGTGCCGACAATTCCGGTGACCCATCCCAGAATATAAGCGCCTTTCTCCTGCGATCGATCTCCTATATAATGGGCAACAACGGTATAAGCCTGGTTATAGAGGGTATAAGTATAGTCGCGCTTGGAGAATTGTTTTTCCAAACCGGTGATGCCGGTCTGCGGAGATAACAAAACGTATGTCCGGGCTCCCGTCATGTCACGACGTTTCGGACTCTGAAAAAGTCCCTCACTGTCGTTGATAACCAATGCATCGGTATGACACATAAAGTTGAAATCATTGTTCAGCGGAAGATCTTCCATTACTGCTTGCACTGTGTACACAATACCTCCTGTCTTCGGGGTACTGTCCGGAGAAGTGTGAAGTCGTCTTGTCAAAGTCAGGTGTTTGCCAATGGCAGTCTCCACCTGACCGAATATCTTTATGGCAGTGGACTGGCTTATAATAATAGCATTGGGCATCCGGCTGGCTGGCTGCCAGTTGCCAACTACCATTTGCGGAGTAAAGACTTTATAGTATAGGGTGTCTACTTCTATGATTTCAAGATCATATGGCAACGATTTATCCGGAGACAGTTCAACCAGAAAGGAGCGTTCACGGGGATAGGCCATGCAGGAAATAGCTTCCACTTCACCCATAGCCCAAGTACGGAGTTCTTCGGATAGGGCTACTTGTGTGCCGGAAAAATAGTCGCCGGTCTGTTCATTATAAAGATTTAGTTCGGCTATGCGGGAATAATGGTCGAAACAATGATTGGTGGATTCTACAAAACGGCTGCAATACATACATACGCTGAAACACAGTAGTCCTACTGCCAATCCGATGATGGAGATTATATTTTGTACCTTGTACTTCCACAAGTTTCTAAATGCTATTTTGAAATAGTGTTTTATCATGATTCTTTCTATGCTAATTCAAGATTAATTCTTCCGCATCGCCAAAGGTATCATATCCGGTGGTAATTACCCAATCTCCCGGCTGTAAACCTTCTACTATTTCGTATTGCTGCGGATTCTGGCGACCAATGTTCAATGGCACGCGGATGGCTTTTGTCTTTGATGCATTTACTTTGTAAATCCATTGTCCGCCTGTGGACTGGTAGAAGTTGCCTCGCGGAATAATGAGTGCTTGCTCTGGCTGTCCCAATTCAATCTGTACGCGGAAGCTCTTGCCGACTCTTACATTATCGGGCATATCTCCTGTAAAGACAAGATCGACATCGAACATACGGTCTTTCACTTCGGGAACTACTTTCGTTATTTTCAGTGGATATTTGTTTCCCTGATAGTTCACGGTAGCGAGCAGTCCGGTGGTAATCCGGTCGATGTAGTATTCGCTAAGTGAAGTATGGATTTTGTATTGGTCGAGCACTTTTATTTCGGCAATGCTTTCGCCGGAGGAAACCTGCTGTCCCGGAGTGACCTTGACGAAACTAAGCTGGCCTTTCAGGGGAGCTGTGACTACGAGACTATTCAGTCGTTCGCGAGTACGTTCGTATTTCTTCCGTTCCCTCTCGCGGTCGTTGCGGATCAGTTCTTTACGTATCATCGTGACGGCGGAATCATGTCGGAGGCTCTCTTGTTGCAGGACTGCATTTTTCTGTTTGTAGCTATATTCATCTTCTGCTACTTGCAGTTGGGCTTTACTCTTCACACCCATTTGAAATTCTTCGCGGTCGAGGGCGATGCTTTTTTTCAGACGTTCGAGTTCGTAGTTATTGGTCAGGGCTTGCTGTTTCAGATTCAGACTTTTTTGTTCCATTTCAATCTCCTGCTCCTGATAGGTAATCATTTGCTTTTCCCATTCGTCGCGCTGGTCTTCAATATTGCAGAGCAAATCGGGATTGGAAAGTACAAGAATGGTGTCTCCCTGTTGAAGCAAACTTCCCTCCTCACCGACTATTCTTTCCACGCTTCCTGCTTCGCGGGTATTGATCTTGATGGTCAGTATAGGCTGAATGAGCCCTTCTACGTCTACATATTCCATGAAATTGGATTCTTTCACTTCTGCGATCTGTATATTTTCGGCATCTATCCGTAGCTTTCTGGGGCCTAAGGACAAAGTGATTACATAAATCAGAAAGGCGGCAAACAAAAATCCTCCTATCAGATAGTATTTGTAACGAATGTACCACGGTTTCTTTTCTATTTTTATATCCATGAGGTTATCTGGTGTTTTACAAGTTTCTACTGGTGACGGTTTAATCACTGTTCTTTAATTCTCTATTCAATCAGAAGATGGTAATCTTCTGTCAGCATTGCATTCCGCTCAAAATCGAATAGTGTCATGCTACGGAGTGTATAATACAGGCTCCAATAATTGTATAAAGCCGAAATATAGTTACGACGGGCACTGTCTTTCTCTGAAATGGAGGCGTTCAGGTCAAGAATGGTAGATTTGCCTAATAGATAGAGTTTGCGGGCTACTTCACTTCTTCGTTGGGCCGTTTCATCCGTGCGGACAGCGATGCGGACACGTTGCGTTTGCAGATTGAATTGTTTGACGAGTTTGCGGACGTTCAGTTCAAAGTCTGTCCGGCTCTGTTCGACTTGTGTGTACACCAGATCACGATTGGAACGGGCTACTCGCACCTGTCCTTTTCCACGTCCCCAATCCAGGATAGGAAGAGAAATGCCGATGCTTACATATTGCTGGTCCAATAAATTCCGGTAAGCGTCGGGCAGTTTGTCGGCAGTCTGCGTCAATCCGAAACGAAGATAGATATCTGCTTTCAGGCCGGCATTGGCGCGGGCTTTCGCCACTGCGCTTTCACTTTCCAGTTTCCGCCTTTCCATCGTTTGTATGTCGGGGCTGTTTTCGTAGGCCAGGGCCAATGCTTCATTCAGGTTCACACTGAAATCCGGGACTTGGGGACTGACGAGGACACGCAGCTCCCGGTCTTCGTGAATGCCAAGATAAGAACGGAGTTCCTGCATACAATTATCCATTTCGATACGGGCATTCATGCGGTTCGTCTCTTCCGTCAGGCGGTTGAGTTCTAGTTGGAGCATTTCATTTTCCGTGATGGTACCTATGTTATAGCGGCCTTGCGCATAGCGGTAAAGGGTATCGGCATTGGCGTAATTAAAAGAAGCAATATCGTAATCGCTCTGGGCGGTGGCCAAGGCAAAGAACTTATTAATCGCATTGGCTGATACGAGTTCGAGTGTCTCTACGTAGCTTTTCTTTGCTTCCTGATAGCGCACGGGTTCTATCCGTCTATCCCATTTCAGACTGTTGTAACCAAAAAGAGACTGGCGATAGCCTATCATAATGGGAGAAGTCTGCCACGAGTATTGATGTTCGCTGAACAGATCCATGCGTTGAGCGGAAGTTTCGAGAAAGAATGAGCCACCGGTCCAGGATAAGTTTTGTGAAAGATTCAGGGTTAAATCCGTATTCAATAAGTTTTGCTCGACAAACTTTACCGAACCGTCTCCCATCGTTATCTTATTAATGGCACGGTTCAGGTTCGGATCGGAGGTCAGGCTTAAAGATGGCAGATAGTTGGCACGATAATATTTATAATTCCAATAGGCAGAACGGAAACTGTGGCGTGCCGTCTGCGCGTCGGGAGATTTCATACGGGCAATCTCTATCACTTGCTTCAATGATAGCTCTGTGGTTTGATCTTGAGCTATCAACAGTTCTATCGACAAGAGTCCGAGATATATGAAGATTAATTTCAGGTTCATTCGTTGGTTTTATTTGTTATTTATCATTCAAAAGATGTGCCATTTAGATAAATAGCTATTATTCAATAATATACAAATATTTCTTTTACTAATTCAGTGTGCATATACGCACAAAAATAGTGCGCAATCGCACACACAACACATGAGATTTATCTATATCTTTGCTCCCGGAATCTAATAGATTATAAGATATGGAAGAAGTCAACAAATTAGGAAAGATACTCATTGTAGATGATAACGAGGACGTGCTCTTTGCCCTCAATCTGCTACTGGAACCGTATACGGAGAAGATAAAAGTAGCCACTACCCCCGACCGGATCGAGCATTTCATGACTACCTTTCATCCGGATCTTATCTTATTGGATATGAATTTCAGCCGGGATGCCATCAGTGGACAGGAAGGATTTGAAAGTTTGAAACAGATATTGCAGATGGATCCACAGGCTATTGTTATTTTCATGACTGCTTATGCAGATACGGACAAAGCCGTGCGGGCCATCAAAGCCGGTGCTACTGATTTTATTCCCAAGCCGTGGGAAAAGGATAAATTGCTGGCTACGCTTACTTCGGGGATGCGACTGCGGCAATCACAGCAGGAAGTCAGTATTCTGAAAGAGCAGGTGGAAGTTCTTAGCGGTCAAAATGCTTCGGAGAATGATATTATTGGTGAGTCATCGGCCATGCAGGAAGTGTTTGCCACGATCAATAAATTAAGTAATACGGATGCCAATATACTAATTCTCGGAGAAAACGGTACGGGAAAGGATGTGATTGCCCGCCTGTTATATCGTTGTTCTCCCCGATACGGCAAACCTTTTGTCACGATTGATCTGGGAAGTATCCCCGAACAATTATTTGAAAGTGAGCTGTTTGGTTTCGAAAAAGGCGCTTTCACCGATGCCAAGAAGTCAAAAGCGGGACGAATGGAGGTGGCGACCAACGGGACTTTATTTCTCGATGAAATCGGTAATCTTTCACTTCCTATGCAGTCTAAATTACTGACTGCCATCGAAAAAAGGCAAATCAGTCGTTTGGGAAGTACGCAGACTGTTCCCATCGACGTCCGTTTAATCTGTGCCACCAATGCCGATATCCGGCAGATGGTGGAAGACGGGAATTTCCGTCAGGACTTATTATATCGTATCAACACGATTGAAATACATATACCTCCACTCCGGGAACGGGGCAATGACATCATCTTGCTTGCCGAACACTTTTTAGATCGTTATGCCCGCAAATATAAAAAGGAAATGCACGGACTGACACGGGAAGCCAAAAACAAACTGCTGAAATATGCATGGCCCGGAAATGTGAGGGAACTTCAACATACGATAGAACGTGCCGTAATCTTGGGAGACGGCTCCATGCTAAAACCTGAAAACTTCCTTTTTCATGCGACACCTAAACAGAAAAAGGACGAAGAAATGGTACTGAATCTCGAACAACTGGAACGGCAGGCCATTGAGAAAGCGCTCCGGATCAGCGACGGAAACATCTCCCGTGCCGCCGAATATTTAGGGATTACCCGTTTTGCATTGTATCGCAAACTTGAAAAATTAGGCTTATGAAACGATTTGAGTTTAAAGTAGCGTTGCACATCTTAGTTATTTTTCTGCTTTCTATCGGCAGTTGCCTGCTGTATCAAAGACAGTTATGGTTCAGCACTACCGTCTGCATTCTCTTTTTGATAGGTACCGGTATACATCTCTACCGAATACAGTTCAAGCAAATCGCCTTGTTACGACGATTGACGGATGGACTTCGCTACAACGATATGACGCAGAATCTTCATCCGCCTTTCAAAAATAAGATGATGGATGAGTGGGCGCAGGAGCTTTCTAATGCGTTAAAGGACTTTCGGGGAAAGTTATTGGCAGAGGAGGTCAAGCATCAGTATTACGAGAATTTATTAAATAAGGTAGATACTGCCGTACTCGTAACCGACGCTTCCGGGCACATCGAATGGATGAATCAGGCTGCAGTGGCCCATCTGGGACAAATATCACAACTGCCGGACGTTCTTCAGGAGGCTTCTATCAGCAATGATATGTCCATGATCCGCATCGAACAGAATGGTATCGTTCTGGAAATGGCTATTTCCTGCACCACATTTGCCACACAGGGGAAGAAGCAGCGGTTAATCAGTCTGAAGAATATTCATTCTGTACTGGAACGTAATGAAATGGAGGCCTGGCAAAAGCTGATTCGTGTATTGACGCACGAAATCATGAACTCCATCACTCCTATTATTTCTCTTTCGGAAACGTTAAGTGAAAGGGGAATCCCCGAATCACTCGGAGAAAAGGAGTATTCTGTTATGTTGCAAGCTATGCAGACTATTCACAGAAGAAGTAAGGGATTACTGGGATTTGTGGAGAATTACCGGCGACTGACACGAATTCCGATGCCTGTCCGTACTAAAGTATCTGTTGCAGAATTGTTTATGGACTTAAAGAAATTATTCCCGGAAGAGTATATTCATTTCGAAATGCCCGCATCCGATTTATATTTATACGCAGACCGGGCACAGATAGAGCAAGTGATTATCAACTTGTTAAAAAACGCCCGCGAAACGTGCGAGCGGAGAACAGATAAAAACATTGAGATAAAGTTCTTTTCTAAAGGCAACCCAACATTCACAATATCTGATAATGGTGAGGGAATTTTGCCAGATGTTCTGGATAAGATTTTCGTTCCTTTCTTTACTACCAAAACATCCGGTTCGGGCATCGGATTGAGCCTGTGCAAACAGATCATGACTTTGCATGACGGAAGTATCAACGTAAAATCGGAATCAGGGAAAGGAAGTTGTTTTATTCTTACTTTCCCTAAATGAGAATCACTGAAAGCCTCCTGAACCTTTGGGACTGATGTAATAATCTGGGTAGCAGAAGAGGAATTATCCTCTGCTACCCAGACTATTCGTATCGGGATTCAGTTCCTTGACAGCCTCTTTAACTGCTTTGTTACTCGGCTTGCGATATACTTCCGCCTGTTGTACGGGGACAATCTCATTCACCATTCTTTCATATCCTTTTTGCTCTAACAAGTGCACTTCTTTTTCACTTGCTTCGTTTTGTTTTTTTGTTTTCATAAGGCTTTTCATTTTTAATTTCTTATTTAGAGAACAGAAAATAGCGAAAGATGGTTCATATTCGCAGATTATTTATGTATATCTTTACCATCATATACAAACTAAATCCTATATTTGTGCTTTCATTCCACTTTATCCTCTTTATAGATTATGAAAGAAAACAAATACGATAACAATCGCTTCTTTAGTCAATACTCGCAAATGTCCCGTTCGGTGGATGGTTTGAAAGGTGCTGGAGAATGGCACGTATTACAGAAAATGCTCCCCGATTTTGCAGGGAAAAGGGTGTTGGATTTAGGTTGCGGATTCGGATGGCATTGCATTTATGCAATAGAACATGGAGCAACACACGTTACCGGAATTGATATTTCCGAAAAGATGCTCGAAGAAGCCCGGAAAAGAAACTCTTCTCCACTCATTGAATATCAATGTATGGCTATCGAGGACTTTGATTTTCAGCCGGATTCTTATGATATGGTTATCAGCTCATTAACTTTCCATTATCTCGAATCTTTTATAGATATATGCCGGAAAATTAATCATTGCTTAACTCCGGGAGGTGCTTTTGTCTTTTCCGTAGAGCATCCGATATTTACAGCTTACGGCAACCAAGATTGGTATTACGACCAGGAGGGGAATCCTATCCATTGGCCGGTAGATCGTTATTTTACAGAAGGTAAACGCACGGCAGTCTTTCTAGGTGAAGAAGTGGTCAAATACCACAAAACATTGACTACCTATATAAACAGCCTACTTCAAACCGGATTTGAGATATGCGAACTGATAGAGCCACAACCCGACGAAAAGTTGTTGGATACTATTCCGGGAATGAAAGATGAACTACGGCGTCCCATGATGCTTCTGATCTCTGCCAAGAAAAAAAGTGAGGCCGCAAAGTAATGAGATTCAAGGTATTAAAAAATAATAAATAAAAAACATCCGCTTAGCTATTGTTAATTAAAAAATACTCCCTATCTTTGCACCGCTTTTGGAAATAATAACCCCAAAGTTTTCGGGGTGTAGCGCAGTCCGGTTAGCGCACCTGCTTTGGGAGCAGGGGGTCGTGGGTTCGAATCCCGCTACCCCGA